>JGI25910J50241_10000297_pt1 | contig 16078 bp, 16 predicted proteins | sample LauGreSBDMM110SN_3_FD_50241 | JGI IMG/M metagenome (IMG submission 50241) | reverse complement strand
TTTTTTAAACTATAACTAAATGCCAATCTATTATAGTAATACATTAAAATCTGTGAAATATTGTTTAACACACACCGCCAAGCATTTCTTGAATAATTGGCTCTTGAATAATGTGAACGATACATAAGTGCTAAATTATTAAATAATGTAATAATAACTTCATCTTTAAGATTAGCATGCACAACCAAATTATTATTGCTCCTTATTGAATATATTGAAAACAAAGAAATATAATGAACTCTATAATTTGCCAAATATACAAACACATCATAAGACCGCTTAGCTGTTTTAAAGTAGGTACCAATTGTATTTGCTGCATTCACTTTCATAAACCCATATATAAGTTCCACAATCTCATTAGGCAGTGGTAGCACTTCTAACAAAAATCCATACATCATTTAAACAATCTTCTTTAACAATCTTAATACTAAAAACAAAAAAAAAAATAAACAAATCAATTTTTTCAACTTAAAGAGAGATTGTAAGCTAGACAAAGTCATAATGGACAATATTCTTTAAATCAACTTTTAGATGTTTATATAGCCGACTTTTAATCATAGAAACAGGGTTTTTCTTTTCAAAGTTACCACCAATAACTTTCTTCATATTTTGTATATAGATCTCTCCAAAAGTGTCGGTGTCAAACAACTTTTCTGCATCGGTTTTCCATAATACAAACTGGGTCAATATTTTCTTATCAAAATACTTTATAAACTTTCGCAAATTAGCATCATCCATTATTGCCCACACACAACCATCAAAAATATATAGCACGTTTTCTTTAGTAGTAAAGCATTTAATGGGAATTAACATTTGCGCACTATTTAAACCCTCAATAGTGTCTATTAATATATTAAATATTCCATCAACATAGTCATATTTAAATATTTTATTCAAAGTTTCTTGGTTAAATATTATAGAATCAAGAAACTCTGTTATACTAGTACAAGAGCTATAATGCATATTCAAATAATCAACAATATTAATTTTATTTTTAACAATTGCTATATATTTTTTAAGCTCATTATAGTCAGATTCCATTTTTTCATATTTGTTATATAACATTAGTACAAGTGCAAACAAATTATTAATAGTCATATTTTGTTTAAGACTATCAATACTAATAGTTTCACTATCAAAATTCTTTTCAAAACCCTTTTCAAATTTAGAACTAAAATTGGCAAACTTACACTTTAGTAAATGATTATTATAAGCACTTTTCATAACATAGTGCTTATTACAATAATTACAACAATAATGTGATTTATTATTCATTCTTGTAAAGACTTACAAAAATGAATAATGTTTCAATTTTTATAACATATAATATAAATTAATAGTATATGCCAATTCCGGATACTAAATATAATAAAAACCCCAACAGTTTAAGCAAAAATTCTTTTAATATTACATCTCATGTGATTTTATGTGATATAAGTGATGTAGATATAACAAGTAAAATATACTTTGATTCCAAAGCATCATTTTTAATACATCCATTATCACAGTGTTCAACTAGCATTACTCAATTTTCAAGTAATAATAATAGCGCTTTTAAATATAAAAAACCAATAGCATGTCCTATTGAGGGTAAAACTTCTCATAATGCTATTCAAACACAAAAAGCCATTCAAAATGTGTTACATACTTCGGGTTCCAATTTCACACAAGTACTAAGCTCATTAACAACAACAACAGACATAATTAATAATAATTATAATAAACCATGGCACAATGCAAGTGATCGAGCGCAAAAACACGGACCAACAAATAATAGTTCCAATAGTTCTCAAAAAGTAAATTCAGGAATAGACATTAAACATAATTCATATGCACGATATTTAGCAAAGAAAAAAGGAATAATATTAAGAACAGAACCGGTTAGTGCACAAGTGGCAGTAAAAGGAAATAAAACAAAATACTATTCAATAAGCACACATAGTATTTGTATTGCAAATTGTCAAAATACATAATATTTAAAAAAATAATAAAAAATAATAAAAAATAATAAAAAATAATAAAAAATAATTTAAAAATAATAAAAAATAATAAAAAATAATAAAAAAATAATAAATATTATAGTTATAAATATAAATAATACATGCCAGTTTTGAAAATGAACTTATATAGTCAAAATCAATTAACAAATATTCAAAATAAATATATAATGCAACAACAAGAAGGACAAACTAGTTATTTTATGAGATTGGGTGCAACACAAAATAGAAACTGTTCGCCTTTAATAGTACAAGGAAATAAATCGTGTAAATCGTGTGGCGGTAAATAAAAAAACTAAATAAAAAAAACTAAATAAAAAAACTAAATAAAAAAAACTAAATAAAAAAAACTAAATAAAAAAAACTAAATAAAAAAACTAAATAAAAAAACTAAATAAAAAAACTAAATAATAAAAAATTGATTAGTATATATTATTTTATATAAAACTATATATACTATTACAAATAACATGACAAATAATACAGATAAACGAGTAGAACAAATGATTAAAGTTCAACATGAAGGTTTAGAATTATTTAAGCAAAAGAATAAGGATTATGGAGATGCATTTGCGACTTATGGAGCAATCGGAGTATTGGTTCGCATGGGGGATAAAATTTTACGCTTACAATCAATCACAAATAACTCATTAACTCTTGTAAATAATGAAACCATTAGAGATACACTAATCGATCTACATAATTATAGTGCCATGGCTATAATGTTATTAGATGAAGACGTAGACCAAGACAAATATCCTAGCGCACCACCACCAAGTCCTTTAACTAACTAGACAAGGTTAGGCTCAATATTATGCTTTGCTAAGAATACGCTTTGCTAAGAATACGCTTTGCTAAGAATACGCTTTGCTAAGAATACGCTTTGCTAAGAGTATGCTTTGCTAAGAATACGCTTTGCTAAGAGTATGCTTTGCTAAGAGTATGCTTTGCTCAATATTATGCTTTGCTAACCCAAGATAGCAATACATAATTACTATAAAAAAAATATAAATTTTTTTATTACTACTACCAAATATTAAATAACAAAACAGAAGTAATAAGCACTTCCATAATAAAACACTAACAAACATACCAAACACACAATATAGCTATAATAATCTAAAAATTTGCTATAATAATCTAAAAATTTGCTCTTATAGTAATAAAAGCCAACACTAAACAGTCCAAAATCTTTAACCATGAAGGTGTCAACTTCTTTATATCCTTTTTTTTCATAATAAGTTTTAACCCCTTCCCCACTAATTACAGCAATCCCAAAAAGTCCATTTTCCATGGTTAGACGCTCAGCATAACTCAAGAGCCCTTTTCCTATTCCATTATGTTGACAGCCATGCTTACCATAAGTATTAACCGCAACAGTATCACCATATACATGTAACTCGCGAACAATTCCACGTTTTTTAAGAATAGTAAAAATAGTCAAATTATTTTCATGGTCAACAATACGCAACCTAATAAAGCCAAATAATGCACGACCATCATTACTTTCATATGCAATAAAATAGTCATTTCCACTATTGCCCATAACATGATAAACATTATAGGATGCGGGCTTATCATAATAAGCACAATGCCGCCCAATTTCGCGAGCGCGTATGTCATTAGAATATACATCTTCACCGTGTAACATATTATCAATTAGCTGTCGCATATTACTAATATTGTTTCCACCTTCAACATAAACAGAACAGGGAATATCGCGAATAACGCGAGGTAATCTAATCCAACAAGGACACGTTGTCATAGCATAACGAATAACATCAATAAGCATATTAGGATCATTATCAAAATAAGGAATATAGTTTCCCTCATTATGCCATTTTTGAATGATTGTCCAAGGTACAACTTGACATGGATATATTTTCATTTGATCAGGACAAACAACACTATACACATAATCAAACATAGCCTTATCAATAGCAGGACTGGAACCAGGCAAATCTGGCATAATATGAATATCTATTTTAAAGCAATTGTCTTTCAAATAGCGCATAGCCCACATTAATTGCTCTATGCTATGTCCACGATTAATTTTCTTTAATATGTCATTATCTACATGTTGTGCTCCTAATTGAATGCGTGTAACTCCCCAAAGCCTAAAACGCAACAACCAATCATCATCTAAAGCGTCAGGTCGTGTTTCAATACAAATACCAATAATGTGAACTTTAGCAGTTTTATTTATTTTGATCTCTTCTTCAATACTTAAAGGACTACGAATATTTTTTAAATCTTCTAAATCCAACTTATTATTTAAACAATTGTCATAATTCGCATAAGCTTTACGTAAATCAAAATAAATATTTGCACTATAAAATATATCACGATGAAAGCGTTCTAAATAAGCAACCGGATACTCAGTATATGTTCCACCTTCAATAATGATTTCTAATTTATCAATAACATGACCATTGCTAAAGTATGTATCAAGCCGACTTAACATTTGTCCAATTGCTTCAAACTTTTGCTGATTTGCTCGCAATACAGCGGGTTCATGATATAAATAACTTCGCGGCTGCGCTTGCCAATTGTTGCCTTCGTGTGCAGGTTCGTTGGGACAATAATAGCAATTATGCTTACAACTAAATTTTTGACCATCAGGAAAGGGGGCAGTTAAAAGTGTAATACTAGTAATGCCCGAAATGTTACGCATCGGTTTTTTCCGCAAAAGTAGTTTTAATAGTTCAAAATGAGTTGACAACGAGTCATCAAAATCCGAAGGTTCTAACAAATTATTTAACACATTTAGTAATATAGATTTTTTAATATTTGGAATTCTAGATAGTCGAATTTCTTTATTAAATAATAGCTCAAATTGCTTATACAATGTAGCACTATTTGCCATTTTTAAATAGTTAGGATTAGAGGCTAACCATGTTAATAAGTTTGTAAAAATAATTTTACATTTATTAATATCTAATGTTGAAATATCAACATTATTATGATCACTAATTCCAATACTATTTCTATTATTCAAATAATCCTCAATATTAGTATTCATTTATGACTATTTATTAATAGTGTTAATATTTAGTCAATTTTATAGAATTTAGAGTTTATTATATTTTTGTATTAAATATAAACGCATTAGAAGAAAAATTTAGTATCTCAAATAAGCAAAAAGACTATTAAAATGCTAGTAGTAAAAAGTAACCGATCCAAAATGCCAACAAGAAGACCATTTCCAACCGCACCAGAAATAGATAGGAGGGAAAGAAAACGGTTTCGCAATAAGGATATACATTACGACAGTTTCTACATCACAAGATACTTTACTTACTCACCACAATATGACATCCGAGATACAGAGCCCACCGAATTAATAGAGTATCTACAATTAGAATTAGACCTGGCAATAGATAATGCACTACTAGATGAGATTGCATTAACTAACGGCAAGCCATTACCTATACAACGCACTGCAACGACTCCACATTTTTGGCGCGCTCAAATACGTGATTATATTCCTAACGCATCATTAGACGAAGCAGAAGAAATAATGGGCAACGCACCAAATCCACTATATCACATATATCTATTTAAAAATCTACTATACTATGAAAGACTACGAGAACGACGATTGCAGGCAGAGCCTTCGTCTATACCTTTAACTTCGAGATTAACTTATTTTGATGACACTCTTAATGCTCGGACCAGAGGAGGAAAAACTATAAAATCTAAAAGAACCAGAAAACCTAAAAGAACCAGAAAACCTAAAAGAACCAGAAAACCTAAAAGATTGAGAACACATTAATAAATCCAAAAAAAATATTATATATATATATAATGCCATTTGAATGGGACCCTTCTAATGAATGCATTATATGCTTAGATACGTTTGATCCCCTATTAAATGATACTATAGTAATAGGAAACTGTTTGCATAAATTTCACTCAGAGTGTTTAAAAAATTATATATTACGAACAAAAAACGCTTTAAAAGAAAATATATTAATATTATAAAAACTAATATATTTAGCAAATATAAATTTTTTTAAAATATTCAATATATATATATATAAATGCCTAAATTTCCAGGATTTTCCCATTCTAGCAGTAAAATCCATAAACATCGCAAGAGTTCAAAAGGATTAGGACCAGTTAGCAATAGTTATAGTAGTCAAGATGAGCTTAGAGAGCCATTACGGTCAAAAACAGTCGAGGCTATGGATCCAAAAGATCTAGATGATGAGTTAAAAATTTTTACAAAATTTTTACAACATAAATATATAAACGAGTCTAGTTCAAAAATGAAACATGCATATCGTGAACCTAAACTTGTAAAAGCAGAGTATGTTAAGTTCAACGCATTAAAAGAAAGTGACCCTGTAGATTATGAATCCAAAGTACGTGAATACGAAGAATTCAAAAAGAATAATCCGGGATGCATAGGTCGTAATTGTACAATAATGGGAGGAAAATCCAAAAAATCCAGAAAATCCAGAAAATCCAAAAAATCCAGAAAATACAAAAAATATATCAAATCTAAATAATCCAAATAATCCAAAAACACTAAAATATTATATATTATATAATATGTTAAGACTAACAAACTCTTGGTCTGAGTCTACAGATTCTCCAGAATGTTCTATATGTTATGATGAATATGAACCATCGTTTGATAATGTTACAATTCTATTAAAATGTTATCATAAATTTCACACAAATCCGTGTTTAAAAAAATATATAAACGAAAAACAAATTGCTTTAAAACAACAAGCAATACAAGAAGCAATAGAAGAAGATATAGAACCTCCCACCACAGCACAATTAAATATAATAGCAGATAAAATAGAATGTCCATTTTGTAAAACTGTTTTTAGTTTAAAAAAATTAACATACAATAACTTTAAAAGTGTTAATATATGGCCCCTTAATCCCAATGCTCCTAAACCAATACTACCTGAAGCACCAAAAAAACTAGATAACATGCTAATATATAAAAACATATTTGGTGCTAATGGTAATAGTCCATCAAGACTATATCAGATTAACCATCAACAACTACACGTGTATGGAACCTCAGGTGATCATTATCGTCATTATCGCTATTATGAGCCTAATAATTATTATTCATTTTACAAGGACAATTTAGGACCACGGTGTCCGTACCCGCATATGTTACCAAACATTCAAATTCCACAACCAACAGACCCACTCGAATTTATTGAAATGCAATATGAAGCTGCCGTTAGAAATAATAATATAGCACTAAACGATTATAATAATGCAATAGAATGTTATACTACTTTTTATGAAAGCTTTATTCAAAGTAAAGGAATAGCAATGTCAGATATAGACAGGGTGTATAATGAACAAATGACAATTATAACACATGATCGGTTAGTTGAAACAGAGAGAGTTAAAACTACTATAAAACAGATTCTTGATGGTGCTAAAACACTTTTAGGAAGATTTAAATCGGGAGTACACCGTGTTAAAGAAAGTGTAAGTAGAAGAAGTAAAACTATTAAAAAAAGGTTAAGTGATCGTGCTAGAAACACTTATGATCGTGCTAGAAACACTTATGATCGTGCTAGAAACACTTTGCATAGCCTTAGAATGCACACTATGCCTACTATGCATGTACGCATAGAAGGCGGTAAAAAAAAGAAATCTAAAAAATATAATAAGACCAAAAAAGCCAAAAAACATAAAAACTCTAGAAAATGTTAANTATATATATATATATATATATATATATATGCCACCAGTTACTCGTTTAAACAGGAAAAGAAGTATTGAAGAAAATGAAACAGCAACATGTGCAATTTGTTTAGATGATATAAAAAATTCACCAAGTTCCCAAACCAACTGCAATCATATATTTCATACTGGTTGTATAGCTGCAATGGAAATGTACAGAGCAAATGGTCGAGGCGGAATTTTAAGATGTCCAGTTTGTAGAACACCCATACTATCTCTTAAACATCTTGACAATAACAATTGCGGAGAACAAATAATGTTGCTTGCAGATGATCCTAGATTTAGAGAAGAAGTGGCACGAAAAATTGAAGAACGAATGGCAAATTTAAGACAACAACAAAATGACGCAATTTTGAGACAACAAGAACACCCTACTCGTGCAGCCACAGCTCGTACAGCTCGACACAATGAAGAAATGGTAAATTTAAGACTACGAGAAGTCACCGAAAGACAACAAGCAGCTGATGCAGAAAGAATAAGAGAGGAAATAAGCATATTAACTAGAATATTAATGGTATTGCGAGCACCTATTCGTGCATTAGTAGATCGAATAGATGGATTAATAGTCCCCAACCCTCCTCCATTTGGCATAACAAGACCACCATTCCATTCCCAAGAATGGGTTGACCGCTTTGGCATTCGTCCCGCAGATGCATTATTATTACGCAATTTATTTTTAATGGCAAGCAGCTGTACAATTGGATTAAGCTCGCTTGTTATTTTACCATCTTATCCAGTTACAGGTATTTTAGGAACAATAGTAGGACATCAATTATATACAGGAACCCAATTAACGCCTCGAGCATATACTTTTTTTACTATGGGCGGTAAATCTAGAAAAGCCAAAAAAACCAGAAAACGCAGAAAAGTAAGAAAACATTAAATCCAAAAAATGAAAATAATAAGTATATTTAATTATATAAAATGGAAAGAGTTTATAGATTTTTTGGTGAAACAGAAGAATCACGAAGAAGAAGAAAACATAAGATTGAAAACACTCCTACTACTTTTAATGAACCAATAACAGACTGCACTGTGTGTTTAGAAAATATAGAAAATTTAGAAGTATTACAATTACAACCATGTAGCCATATGGTTCATAGAGCATGCATGACTGCATGGACATACAGAAAAGAATTAATGGGTCAAGTTGCAAATTGTCCAGTTTGTAATGATAATATAACACATATTATATATATTGCAGATCAAAATATTGTAAATGTCCCATTTACAATAGGTCAATATATGAATAATTATAATAATCTTATGAATATGCAATTCACAGCACGAGAGTTGTTTAATGCAATACCTACGGGACAACAAATACGGCAACTGCCGAGAGACTGGATGGCAAGGCCACCAGAAATAATTTTACATGATATCTTATACTTTGCTATTATTTGTTATATTTCGTTTATAACATCACAATCTATAACTAATTTTTTAAATAACACAGGTAACGGTAAATCTAGAAAAGCCAAAAAAGCCAAAAAAGCCAAAAAAGCCAAAAAAGCCAAAAAAACCAAAAAACGCAGAAAAGTAAGAAAACATTAAATCCAGAAAACATTAAATCCAGAAAACATTAAAATAGTAAGTTTTGCCAATTTGAATATTATTACTTATTAGTAAAATACTTATTAGTAAAATACTAATTAATAATAAATTATTAGTATATTAATAGTATATTAATAGTATATATTAATATGCATACAGAGATAAATTTAGATATAAATAATTACACAATAGTAGAACTTGAAAAATTATTAAAGTTACCAACTAATTATATTAATGAAAATATTATTAAACAAAAAGAAGCATTAACACAAAGCATAAAAGACAGTGCTATGGATGATACACAAAAAACAGAACTATACATTTTTCTTGACAATATTAGTAATAAACTAATAAACAATTTAGAAAAGATTGATGAAAAAAAATTTAATTTGGTAAATCAATATGATGGAAATCATTTTCTAATACAAACCAAAAATAATAATTATAAAACATTATTAGAAAATAATAAAGTAATAGATAAGTCTATTATAAAAAGAACATATACAATTGATAGTTTATTTAGATCGAATTATGATTTACCAGATAATACTAGTCATAATTATATTATTAATTTACCCGAAACAATTAATAGGGCAATAACAATGTCAATAAGTTCATTAGAAATACCACTTACTTATTATAATATTTCAAAATTTAATAATAATAATGTTTTTACAATTCAAGAACTATCAGGAAATAATCTTATAGGAACATTATATCCTATAGTATTAACAAGTGGACTATATGAAGCACGAATTAATACCGACCAGTTTTACCCAAAAATTATAGCATACAATATTGAAGATGAAATTAATGCTGCATTAAAAGAGTGTCCTAATTCTGATATAAGCAGCAATCTAACATTTAAGTTAGATAGTAGAACAGGACAAAGTTTTTTTCAACTAAAGTCTAGTAGATCATATAAAATAGATTTTGATATTGATAATTCTAATAATTCTAATAATTATAATATAAAATATAATTGCTATGAAAATTATTTACATCAAAAATTAGGATGGCAATTAGGATTTACAAATGCGTCAATAATAGTAGATTCAAGTGCCAATTATTCACAACGAATATGTAACATTAATTATCCGCGTTATATTTATATAGCGATTGATGATTTTCAATCAAGTTCACGAAATTATTTTTCAGTAGCAGCACANTCATTAATAGCACCAAACATAATAGCACGTATAAACATATTGTCAATATTAGAAGAAAAAACAGCATTTAAACAAGCNGCTAGTGCAGGTGATTTTNTATTTACACAAAAACATATACGAGAATATTTTGGTCCCACCGATATTAATAAATTAANAATTCAATTACTTGACGAATACGGAAGACCATTTAGTTTAAACAATGCAGATTGGAGTTTTGTAGCAACTTTTGAATGTTTTTATAATTAAAACAGTTTATAAAATTTCATCAGCAAAACCAAGCTTCTTATATTTTTTTGAATTCCAACACAAAACGGTTGGTTCATCAACACTCAAATAATAACTTAATTTTTCAGGAGTTAAGTTTGACTCAACTTTAATACACAATACATCATATAATAAATTTTTAAAGTCTTCACAATGCTCATTTGAACATTGCTTAAAATAATTCCAATAAAGATTATTTTGTACATCACAGTGTATTTTACTTAAATAGACTTTGGCATTCTTATTAATAATTCTATAACTACATAATGAAGCTAATATAAATCCACTATCATAACATTCTTTACTAATAATAGAAACTATTTCATAAATGCATTCATTTCTATAATTTATGAAAGTCATTAATTCATAAAATAGTCCACCCTTACTGTTAATATGAATATAAATTTTGAAATCGTTAAATGAAAATAAGTATTTATTTTTAATAATAATATTAATAAACATTATTAAACACTTAATACTTTCATTATTGATTAAACTATCAAAATAAATATGATTATCTACTAACTCTATTTTATCACAGTTAATAATATTATAATATTTCTCATATAATTTATATGGTTTTGTAATACTTCTTTCACAATTATTACAATTATTACAATTATTACAATTATTACAATTATTCAAATTATTCAAATTATTACAATTATTACAATTATTCAAATTATTCAAATTATTACAATTATTACAATTATTCAAATTATTCAAATTATTCAAATTATTACAATTATTACAATTATTACAATTATTACAATTATTACAATTATTAATAATATGTTTTCTCTTATTATTAATATCCATTATTAATGTATAATCTAATATTCTAATAATAATAGTATATCAATTTTTTGTTTTTTAAAAAGAAGTAAAAAGAAGTAAAAAGAAGTAAAAAAGAAATAAAAAAGAAGTAAAAAAGAAATAAAAAAGAAATAAAAAGAAAATGTTGTTATAGTTAAAAAAAATTGAACATATTTATTTATTTATAATGTATAGTTCGAGAACAAAAAGCGAAATGATGATGACATCTCTTTACATTCCCTTGATTAGCTATAACACAAGCGAGGAATATGTCAAGACGATGTTTACCAAGCACAAGATCGGCAGGGTATCTCATGTAGATTTTGTTCAAAACCTGGTTAAGAATCGTATGGAAGCGTTCGTGCATTTCGAGGAGTGGTTTACTACCCCAGAAGCAACCAGATTGAAGGAAGATATTTTGGATCCCTCTATTAAGGCTCGGTTTAATTATTGTGAAACGGGGAAGTTTTGGCCAGTGATGGTTAATACGAATAATACACAGCGTGTGTATAACCCGGACTACAAGAACCTTACTAAGAGGGAGGTCAAAATAGGATACAGAGCTTCATTGATGCATTATTGCTCTAACTATGTGAGTGCAAACACAGTTGGAAACAAAAAGCAACATGTTCTTGGAGTTCAGCCGAAAACCATTGTTACTATTTAAGTTTAAGTGTGTACCGTGTAAACCGTAAACCATGAACCCAAAAACCCAAAAAGAACATTTTTTTTTCGCAAAAATACAAAAATACAAAAATACAAATTTAAATACAAAAAAATTGATAGTTTTTTAAATTGCATTAACTTATAATAAGATGGGCGCAGGAATATTGCCAATAGCACTTTATAAAGGAGCCATATTTTTGCTATTAGGGCAAGAGAGAAAGAATAATAAATGGTCTGATTTTGGAGGAAGTACAATTAAAGGTGAAAAACCATTTAAAACAGCAATTAGAGAAGGGTGCGAAGAACTAAATGGCTTTTTGGGCGATGAAAGTGAATTAGAAGAGCAAGTAACAGATAACCTAATTAGTTCAATTAGTTTTGATAGATATACAAGCTATATTTTTAAAATAAGTTATGATAAAAAATTACCAACTTATTTTTCAAATGTAAATAGATTTGCCGAAATCAATTTAAAAAGTGCTATTGAAAATGAAGAAAATGGATTATTTGAAAAAAAGCAAATACAATGGATTGCATTAAATCATTTAAAAAATGGAAAATCAAACATTCAATTGCGAGAGCATTATAAACCAATTTTAAACTCTATCTTAAAGAATGAGGAGTTTATTATAAGGTTAATGACACAAAATTAAAGATTATTCATAATTTTTTTTGTGTATTTATTAGTAATATTCAATATTATATACTAATAATGAATATTAGTAGTGAAATTAGAAATAAATACGGTATTGTTTATACGCCAAAACCTCTTGTTGATAAAATATTAGACTTAATACCAAAACATTATTATAAAAATCCAAATATAAAATGGTTAGATAGCGGAGCTGGAAATGGTGCATTTGCTTTAAATTTATATAATCGTTTATTAAATGATTTGAGCGAAATAATACCAAATATAGAAACTCGCAAAGCACACATACTTGAAAATATGATTACTATGTGTGAAATATATCCACCACATATTGAAAAACTGTACGAACTATTATCATATAAAGCAAATATAATAGCATGTGATTTTTTGACAATTGAACCTATAAATAATAACGGAGTTTATGATATAATTATTGGAAATCCGCCATACAACATAGACGGAAAGATTAAAACACCAACAAATAATAACATGAAAAAAACGAATGAAGGAAAGCAAAGTTATGTAGATTTTGTAAATAAGAGCTTAACACTACTAAAACAACATGGATTATTGGCATTAATAATACCAACATTGTGGATGAAACCAGATAAAGCGGGATTGTACAATACACTCACAAAAAACAATTTTACTATTAAAACATTAGTATGCTTATCAACAACGCAAACACAAAAAGAATTTTCATATCAAGCCCAAACTCCAACTTGTTATTTTTATGGAATATTAAATAATACACAAAATAATACACAAAATAATATAACGGTCTATGATAGTTGTTGTAAAAATTATGTAGATTATTTCATAAGACCACATTACCCTATTCCAACATGCGGAATAAATATTATAAATAAATTATTGTATTATGTGGATAAAGTAGGAGCTTTAAAAGTGTACAAATCAAATAGCCCTCCTAAAAATTCATTATTTTCTAATGAATTATCAGAAATCAATAAATTTATAAATATTAAAACCACCAAACTCTATAAAAAAACACCATTACTAATAAAAAATTATTCAAATTATAGTCAGGCATTCTCAAATGTGCCAAAATTAATAATGGCAAATAAAATGTATGGTTTTCCATATTTAGATAATTCAGGAATTTATGGTATATCGTCGCGTGATAACTATATTTTAACCATTAAAGATTATAGTCTTAATGAGTTACAACAAATTCAAGCATTTCTCTCAACTAAAACTGCATTATTTATATTTTCAACAACTAATTACAGAATGCGTTATTTAGAACGCTATGCATTTCAATTTATACCAAATATTAATAAATTAAAAGAGTTTCCAAATTTATTAGATTTAAATATTGATGAGCGAGAGAAATTAATAAGCACTTTTTTTAATTTCTCTCATGAAGAAAACCTGACAATAACTAATTCTTTTGCTAATTATAATCATTTTATAGATGTTTAATATTACACATTTTTCTTTTTTAATGTTTTAGAGCGCTTGCCCCCAATCTTGATATACTCTCCAAATAAGCCTGTAAATAAGCCTGCAAATTTGCCTCCCCTATTTTCCAGTGATTCCCATATAACGTGTATCATTATAATTAATTTATTACTAGGCCAATGAAAGTCATAACTACCAATAAGGTTTAACTTGTTCAGTGGTTTTATAACCGTCTCATCTGTGGCAATCATCGTATTATCATCTTTTGCAATCTTATATAATAATTGATATGAAGCAAAACTGACCTCCGAAGAAGATTTAATATATGTTTTATATTCTGAAAATTTCTCTTCTAATCTATCAATATCCGTTTGTCGTATTTGTAAGTCAGAGTTTATTAGTCTAACTGATTCCACGAATTCACGAAAGAAAGAAACTTCATCTTTAGATAGTGTAACAAAATCAAAAGAATTTTCATTGTTAGTATATAATAATATAATGTAATTCAAAATATCTAAAGTCAGTTTCTCTCTATATTTTTTATATTCTGTCTTATTTTGATGATTTATATGATTGTATTTAAAGCTTTTGTATGTTGTTAATATTTCTAGATATTTTACAATTTTAGTTTTAAAATTAGTAACTTTCCAATATAGTAGATTTGGATTTGTTTTAATGTTATCAATTTTGGTTTTGTCAAGTGCTTTGGGCAAAATTCCAAATAGTGTATCATCACTCAGCATTCGTATAATTGTTTCAAAATTATTTGTATCTGAATCATCTAGTTTTAAATTTATACTTTCTATAAATTTGACATGTATAGATTTAAGGTATTCTATATTTTCTCTAGTTAATATTTCGGCGTGTATTTTTATATATTCACTACGTTCAATTTTATCATCTGGTTCACTACATCTATCTATTAGCCGATCCAATCTATTTTTATTAACATTTTTTTTGAGTGTGCTGTCTGTTGAACTTAAATGTAGAGTGTCAACTATACTGTCTACATGTGTTTTCATGTCCTCTGAATTATATTTTACACTTTCATTGTTTTTACCCGTGCTAACTTTATCATCTAAAACTGATTGTTGTGCAATTATTTCAGTGTAAGCTTTGTCTATTTCATCTTTAAATGTTTTAAATTGTGCTGCGCCATTTTGAAACAGAGTTTTAAAATGAGCATCCTCGAATGCTGCTTTTATTAGACCAGTATTATACGCAGTATATATAGCACTACTTTCATTTGTAATTATTTTTGTTGCTTTTTCTAATTGTAATGTATAATTTATTATTTCTTCGTTAAAGTATGTGCCATTATCTATTCCTCTTCTTAACAATTTAATTTCATCATTTATTAAGTTTAATTCATGTTGTAACTTTAAAATCATTTGCCTAGATTTTTCATTATCACGCTCAAATTCTATAATTTTAGTTTTTGTGTTTGGTGGATCTGCCCCCAAATTATATGCGATTATCCACAAATTACCCGCTTCTATTTTCAATTTAAAATAGTGAATGCGGGCGTTTAATGCGTTAGCTTTTAATCCTAAAATAACAAATTTATTTGTATTACTCTTCCGAGCAGATACATCTCCTGCTGCTTTTGCTGCCTCCTCCTCCTTCTCCGCTACCCGCAGCGCCAGATCCGCATCATCCGCCTCAATCTCTGCTGCAGCCGCTTCCGCATCTGCCGCTTCCGCTGCCGCTACCGCTATTGATACCGCTGTTGATATAGGTGGCAGTGGTGGTGGTGGTGGTGGTGGTGGTGGTGGTGGCGGTGGTGGTGGTGGCGGTGGTGGTGGTGGCGG
>JGI25910J50241_10000296_pt1 | contig 16119 bp, 11 predicted proteins | sample LauGreSBDMM110SN_3_FD_50241 | JGI IMG/M metagenome (IMG submission 50241) | reverse complement strand
GCTCTTCCTGTCTTCGCATCATCAAATTTATCTTCCAATGCATACGCGACTCAAGAAATATTAATTGTGCTTGCTGTTGGCGGAATTGCACTCATTAATTCAACTATTTGGATCGCACTCGCAGTTGCATTAATAATGGTTGTTGTAATTATGTCATACCGTCAGAACGTTAGAGCATATACAAGTGGTGGCGGAGATTATGAAGTTGTCACTAAAAATTTAGGTAGAAAACCTGGATTAATTGTGGCAAGTTCATTGATGGTTGATTACATTATGACCGTTGCAGTTTCTGTTTCTGCTGCTAAAGATAACTTAATTTCTGTATTTCCAACAGCAGGTAATAATGGAATGTTCATAGCGTTTGCGCTCATTGTTTTAATTACGGTAATGAATCTAAGAGGCTTAAAAGATTCAGGATTTTTATTTGCCATTCCCGCGTATTTTTTTATGGCCAGTATCGCATTTGTAACCGTTTGGGCAATAATCAAAACTGCCCAGGGAAATGTTCTCAAGGCCGAAAGTGCAAATTGGACCATATCTGAGCAGGGATCTATTGCCGGAATAGCACTGGTGTTTTTATTTGCTAGAGCATTTTCATCTGGATGTAGTGCACTTACTGGCGTTGAGGCGATTTCAAATGGGGTTCCGGCGTTTCGTAAACCAAAGAGTGAAAATGCAGCTAAGACTTTAACTCTATTAGGTATTATTTCNGTTTCTCTTTTTATGGCAATTACGATTCTTGCTTTAANAACTGGTGTTAAAGTTACAGATAAAAATGAGAACTTAATTGGTCTGCCAGAGGGTGCGCAACAAAAAACTGTTATTGTTCAGATTTCTGAAGCAACATTTGGTAATTTTTCTCTCGGCACATTAATAGTTGCTGTTGCAACGGCATTAATTTTAATAGCAGCAGCTAATACTGCATTCAATGGATTTCCTGTTTTAACATCGATTCTTTCGCAAGATCGTTTTCTTCCAAGGCAATTACATAACAGGGGAGATCGATTAGCTTTTAGTAACGGAATTCTATTTTTGGGTGCAACCTCAGCTATTTCAGTCTATATTTTCGATGCAAACGTTACTAGGTTAATTCAGTTATATATTCTTGCCGTATTTACATCTGTTTCCTTTGGACAGCTTGGCATGATTATTCACTGGACTAAAAATATTAAGTTAACAACCGATGAAACAGCAAGATCAAAAATGGTTATGTCAAGAACAATAAACGCTATTGGTTTCTTTTTTACTTTTTCCGTATTAATAATCGTTTTAATCACAAAATTTACCACGGGTGCTTGGCTAGTTGTATTAATTATTCCGATTTTAATANCACTTATGGGTTCAATTTATTCGCATTACAAGAAAGTCAGTGAGGAACTTAAATTAGATGCTGAAGATAACCAAACTCTTCCCAGTCGAATTCATGGAATTGTTTTAGTTTCAAAAATGCACAAGCCAACTTTAAGGGCAATTTANTATGCCCGAGCCACTCGCCCGAGCACACTGGAAGCAGTAACTGTGTTAGTAGATCACCAAGAGACNGAGGATTTAAAAGNTGATTGGGAAAGACTTGAAATTCCAATTCCTTTAAAAGTTTTGGATTCTCCGTTTAGAGAAGTAACAAGACCAATTCTTGATTATGTAAAAAGTATTAAGAGAGAAAGCCCTCGAGATGTGATTTCTATTTTTGTTCCGCAATATGTAGTGGGACACTGGTGGGAGCAGTTACTTCACAATCAATCTGCGCTGAGATTAAAATCTCGTTTACTCTTCACTCCAGGAGTAATGGTTGTAAGTGTTCCATGGCAACTAATATCAAGTGAAAACGTCAAGGAGAAAAATCCTCGTCCAGTAGTTCAGAATCTGCGTCGCCCCTAGCACCGTGAACCCAGGAGATTTACTTACTTTAAATATCGAAAAAGTGGCCCACGGTGGTTTATGTGTGGCAAGACATGATGGTGTTGTCGTATTTGTTAGACATGCATTACCTGGGGAAACTGTGGAAGTAAAACTAGTTTCACTGGCACCTGGTAAAAGATCCTGGTTTGCTCAAACAATAAAAGTTATTTCAGCTTCGCCGCACCGTATTGAACCAAAATGTGAATTCTTCAAACCTGATGGTTGCGGTGGTTGTGATTGGCAGCACGTTAACCCCACATTTCAAAGAGAACTTAAATTAGCAGTGCTTGTGGAACAACTTGAAAGATTTGGACAAGTTCCTAACGCTAAAGAAATTTGTTCCATTAACTCAGTTGAGCCCAGTGACTATAATTGGCGAACCAGAATTCGCTTAGTTGCAAATGAACAAGGTAAATGGGGATTTAGGAAAACTCGTTCACACGAAGTCCAAGTAATAGATAAGTGCTTAATTGCGAACAACTCAATAAACGATGTTTTAAAAAACTTACCTGAAGGCAACATTGGCGAAGAAATATTAATTGTGAAATCTAAAGATGAAACAATTGTTTACCCAGTTGAGAAAAGAACACCTAGTGCTCCCAATGCTGTTCAAGAAGTAGACGGTCATGATTTCGCGGTAGCAGGGGATGGGTTTTGGCAAGTACACCCAGGGGCTGCTTCAGTTTTGAGTAACCAGATCAAAAAATTAATTTCTGGACTAAAAGTTGACTCATTTGCTGATCTTTATGCCGGAGTAGGAGCGTTAGCTCACTCTTTGTTACAAGAATTTCCACAGGCAACAGGTTTTGTGGTTGAAGCAGATAGAAATGCTGCCCAAAATGCCAAAACAAATTTGAAAGATTTCAAAAATGTGCAAGTGGTGGGTGATCGGGTAGACCGATGGATTAAGTCAGTAAAAACTAAGTTTGATGTGGTGGTGCTTGATCCACCAAGATCTGGTGCGGGTCAAAATGTGATGCAACAAATATGTGCCCAAACATTGCAAAAAATTATCTATATTGCTTGTGACCCAGCAGCTTTAGCCAGAGACGTTTTAATCGCCAAAAAGTATGGCTGGAGACTTGAAACAGTTGTGGCATTTGATTTGTTTCCCATGACCCACCATTTAGAATCCGTGGCAGTTTTGGTGCACGAATAAGTCTTTTTTCTTCCCACTGATAGTGTTTGGTTATTGATAAAACTGAGGGATAGATGAGTATAAACACTTTCGGAGCCTTGCAAACTCTAAGTTTTAATAATCGCTCCAGTCAAATATTTGCCCTTGATAAAATTCCTGGTGCTAAAACCTTGCCTTTCAGTCTAAAAATACTTTTAGAAAATTTATTGCGCACCGAAGATGGTGTGAACATAACCAAAGATCACATCAACGCAGTTGCCAACTGGGATGAAAAAGCTGAGCCAAGTATAGAAATTCCTTACACCCCAGCTCGAGTAATCATGCAAGATTTCACGGGAGTTCCAGCAATCGTTGATTTAGCAACAATGCGTGAAGCAATGATTGATTTAGGTGGAGATCCCCAGAAAGTAAATCCTTTAGCACCAGCTGAACTTGTGATTGATCATTCTGTTATTGCTGACGCATTTGGATCAAATATGGCCTTAAAAATAAATGTTGATCTTGAGTATGAAAGAAATCAAGAAAGATACCAATTCCTGCGCTGGGGACAAAGTGCTTTCTCTGAATTTAAAGTAGTGCCACCCGGAACTGGAATTGTGCATCAAGTAAACATTGAAAACTTAGCCAGAGTTGTTTTTGAAAGAAATGGAATGGTTTACCCAGACACTTTGGTGGGAACCGATTCACACACCACCATGGTTAATGGTTTAGGTGTACTTGGTTGGGGAGTGGGTGGCATCGAAGCAGAAGCTGCGATGTTAGGCCAACCAGTAAGCATGTTAATTCCTAAAGTTGTTGGGTTTAAATTAACTGGTGCACTAAAAGAAGGCGTAACCGCTACAGATTTAGTTTTAACAATCACTGAGTTGTTACGTAAACACGGTGTGGTTGGAAAGTTTGTGGAATTTTATGGAGCAGGATGTTCAGCTGTTCCACTTGCTAATCGCGCAACTATCGGAAACATGAGTCCTGAATATGGTTCTACCGTAGCAATTTTTCCTATAGATAATCAAACAATCGATTACTTAAAATTTACTGGCAGAAGTGCTGACCAATTGGCATTGGTTGAAACTTATGCCAAAGCACAAGGTTTATGGTTAGACCCTAATCATGCACCAAGATTTTCAGAAAATCTTGAATTAGATTTATCAACAATCGAACCCTCCATTGCTGGACCAAAGAGACCACAAGATCGTGTGGCATTAAGAAATGCTAAAGAAAATTTCAATAAAGTTTTACCTACCTATACCAATGAGGTAAATAAAGAAATAGAAGTCTCACTTGATGGTGAAAAAATGACTTTAAAGCACGGTGCAGTAGTAATTGCTGCAATCACTTCGTGCACTAATACTTCAAATCCAGAAGTAATGATTGGTGCTGGATTACTGGCTAAAAAAGCAGTCGAACTTGGTTTAAGCAGAGCACCTTGGGTAAAAACTACACTGGCCCCAGGTTCTCAAGTTGTAACTGATTATTTGAACAAATCCGGTTTAAGCCCGTATTTAAACAAATTAGGTTTTGATTTAGTTGGCTATGGTTGCACTACTTGTATTGGTAATAGTGGACCTTTACAAGAACCGATAAGTGCAGGAATTAATCAGGCTAACTTAGCTGCGGTATCAGTTTTGAGTGGTAATAGAAACTTTGAAGGACGCATCAACCCTGATATAAAAATGAACTATTTAGCCTCTCCTCCTTTGGTTGTGGCCTATGCAATTGCTGGAACAATGAATATTGATTTAAATAATGATCCACTTGGTACAAGTGAAGCTGGTAAAGCAATTTATTTGAAAGACGTGTGGCCATCAACTCAAGAAATTCTTGAGGTAATTAAAAGTGCAATTGATTCTGACATGTTCACCAAACGTTACGCCAATGTTTTCAAGGGTGACGAAAAGTGGCAAAAACTTTCCACCCCAACAGGTAAAACATTTACTTGGTCTAATTCCAGTACCTATGTCAGAAAACCCCCTTACTTTGAAAACATGCCCAAAACTCCTGGAAAAGTTTCAGATATAAGTAGTGCTCGGGTACTTGCCTGGTTAGGTGACTCGGTAACAACTGACCACATTTCACCAGCGGGAAGTATTAAAGCTGATTCACCTGCCGGAAAATACCTAACTCAACATGGAATTGATAAGAAAGATTTCAACTCTTACGGGTCAAGACGCGGTAATCATGAAGTCATGATTCGGGGAACTTTTGCCAATATCAGACTTAAAAACAAACTTCTTAAAGATGTTGAAGGCGGATTTACCTTCAACTTTAAAAAGAATCAACAAGACACAATTTATGATGCCAGCATTGATTATCTAACTGACAAAACTTCTTTAATTATTATTGCTGGAGCCGAATATGGTTCAGGGTCATCAAGAGACTGGGCAGCTAAGGGCACAGCACTACTGGGAGTCAAAGCAGTAATAGCAGAATCCTACGAAAGAATTCATAGAAGTAATTTAGTTGGAATGGGCGTATTGCCGTTGCAATTTATTAACGATGAAAACGCGGAAAAGTTAGGTTTAGATGGATCAGAAACTTTTGACATTGTGGGCATCGAAGAATTAAATAACGGCAAAATTCCACAAAACGTTGCCCTAACTGCGACAGGTAAAAGTGGAACCAAAACTTTTAAGGCGAAAGTAAGAATTGATACACCTGGTGAAGCTGATTACTTCCGTCACGGTGGAATCTTGCCATACGTGCTACGACAATTAGCTGCTTCTTAAGATATGTCACGAAAATTAGTTGCAGGGGTTGATTCTTCAACTCAGTCGGTAAAAATTGTGGTGCGAGATGCAGTAACTGGTGAATTGATTCGCGAAGGTCGTGGTACTCATCCTGATGGCACAGAAATTTCACCCAGTAAATGGTTAAGTGAATTAACATCCTCAAGTAAGGGATTATTGGATGACGTTGCCGCAATTTCAATCGGTGCACAACAACACGGCATGGTTGTGGTTGATGACAATAAACAAGTAGTTCGAGATGCCCTGTTGTGGAATGACACTAGATCTGCTGATGCTGCTACGGAATTAATTAAAGACTTTGGTGGCCCAGATAAATGGGCTCAAGCAATTGGTTCTGTTCCTGTTGCTGCTTTTACTGTGTCTAAACTTCGTTGGCTTGCTAATAGTGAACCAACTAANGCTGCCAAAGTTAGCGGNGTAATGCTNCCNCATGATTGGTTAACTTGGCAATTGATGGGCACCCCAGATGAATTTGTTACTGACAGGGGAGATGCCTCAGGTACCGGATATTGGTCAGCACANACAAACGAATACCGAAAAGATTTATTAAAACTTGCCTTAGGTAAAGAAGTTCAACTTCCCAGAGTTGCTTCCCCAAATGAAATTATTGGTCAGACCACAACTGGAATTGCTGTTGCACCTGGAACTGGTGACAACATGGCTGCTGCATTGGGATTAGGTGCTACAACTGGTGACATTGTCATCTCTCTGGGCACCTCAGGAACTGCTTACACTGTTTCTGATAATCCCACGAATGATGCCAGTGGAGTTATCGCAGGATTTGCTGATGCCACAGGAAAATATTTACCTTTAGCGTGCACCTTAAATGCTGCCCGAGTAATTAATGCAGGTGCTGCAGTTTTGAATGTTTCATTGGATCAATTTGCAGAATTAGCTTTGAATGCAAAACCAGGTTCTGAGGGAATAGTTTTGTTGCCTTATTTGGATGGAGAAAGAACTCCCAATTTACCTAACGCAAAAGGATCTTTACACGGATTAACTAGAAGCAATATGACCCCAGCAAATTTTGCTCGCGCCTGCATTGAAGGAATGCTGTGCTCACTTGCTGAAGCAAGTGATGTCATAACTAATTTTGGGAAAGGCACAAAACCAAACAGAGTTGTTTTAATTGGTGGGGCAGCTGCTTCAAAAGCAGTGCAAGAAATCGCGGCCACTCTATTTAATGTGCCGGTTCACATTCCACCAGCTGCTGAATATGTTGCCGATGGGGCAGCACGCCAAGCGGCCTTGGGCCTTAAGTGGGGAATTAAATCCACCGATTTGGGATTTAAAAGGAAGTGTTATCAAACAAGTGAACTTTCAAGAATCAATCAGAAAAGCTTATCGAGAGGCTTTTCAAGGGAGTTTTGCCTGATTCTGCATTTAGAGTGACGAAAAGTTATGGAAAAGTAACCGAATTGTGGCTCAATTTTAATCAACTCAAGTGGCGAGGCCCAAGTACCTCAGGGTAGGTTTACAGAGTTGTCGGTTGTAGCGAAAAATTCGCAATTAATAAAATCGAAATGAGGCATTTGTGGGTAATTCAATGACTCCAAAAAAAGAAGATAAGTTTGCTTTCGGATTATGGACAATTGGTCATTCAGGTCGCGATCCATTTGGAGAAGCAACTAGACCGCCAATTTACCCAGCAGATTTTGTCAGAAAACTTGGTGAATTAAATGTTTGGGGAGTTTCATTTCATGACGATGACTTACTTCCTTACGGTTCATCAGTTGCTGAACAAGACAAAATAAAAAAAGATTTCAGAAAAGCATTAGATGATTCAGGTGTTGTGGTTTCGATGGCTACCACAAACTTATTTACTCACCCCGTTTTCAAAGACGGTGCGTTTACTTCAAATGATCCTCAAATCAGAAAGTATGCAATACAAAAAGTTTTGAAAGCACTTGATGTCGGAGCAGAATTTGGTGCACCAACCGCAGTTTTTTGGGGCGGTCGTGAAGGTGTTGAAGCAGCCGGTTCAAAATATCCACTTGATGCGTTAGAAAGATATAGAGAAGCACTGAACTTCTTTATTGGTTACATAAAAGACAACGGCTACAAGATGCGTATGGCACTTGAACCAAAACCAAATGAACCAAGAGGCGATACTTTCTTACCAACAATTGGTCACATGATGGCATTTATTGAAACACTGGAAGACCCAAGCATGGTTGGTTTGAATCCTGAAGTTGCACACGAAACCATGGCAGGACTTTCTTTCTACCAAGGTGTAGCTCAAGCTATTTGGCAAAAGAAGTTATTCCACATCGACTTAAACGATCAAAAGATTGGTCGTTATGACCAAGATCTTCGTTTTGGGTCAGAAGGAATTAAAGATAACTTCTTCTTAGTTAGATTACTAGAAAAGACTGGTTATGCCGGTCCTAAACATTTTGATTCCCGTCCTTATCGCAGTGAACATGGCGATGGAATTTGGGAATTTGCTAAGAATTCGATGCGAAACTATTTAGCACTTGCTGAAAAAGCACGTGCTTATGATGCAGATCCTGATGTGCAGGCTGCTCACAAAGTTTCCGGTCATGATTCATTAGCACTACCAACTGTCGGAGGTTATTCCTCAGATTCAGCTAACAAGTTGAAACAGGAGGTATTTGACGCCGACAAACTGGCTGACCGTGGTTACTTTAACGAGAGACTCGATCAGTTAGCGATTGACCACATACTTGGTTTGAAATAAATAAAGTCAAAAACTTTATTTGTTTTAAATCATGTCCAACAAAACAAAGGAGAACTGAGTGTTAAAACGCTCTTTCGGAGTAGTTGCAGTTACCGCTGCAGCAGCTCTTTTATTAGCAGCATGTTCAAGTGGTAGCGATACCGCTGCAAGCGAAGACACAGCAGCAGCTGCTGCAAGTGGTCTAGCTTGTGTAATTTTGCCAGATTCTGCATCTTCCCCACGTTGGGAAAATGGAGATCGTCCAGCACTAAAAGAAGCATTAGAAGCAGCCGGTTTTACAACCGACATTCAAAATGCTGAAGGCGACACTGCAAAGATGCTCACCATTGGTGATCAAATGCTTGCATCAGGTTGCAACGTAATGATTATCACCGATTACCAAGGTGCTGGCGCACAAGTTGCAGCCAAATCCAAAGCTCAAGGTGTACCAACCATTGCTTACGATCGTCCAATTGAAGGTGTTGACTACTACGTTTCATTTGACAACGTAACAGTTGGAACACTTCAAGGTGAAGGAATCATTAAGTGTCTTGGCGATGCTGGTAAAGATCCAAAGACTGCTCAATTGATTTTCCTTGATGGAGATCCAACAGACGGTAACGCTGCAATGTTTGCTGAAGGCTACGACACAGCATTAAAAGCTGCTGGTGTTGAAGTTGACAAGGCAAAACTTGGCGCAAAGCGTCCAGACGGTTCATGGGATGGTGCCAAAGCTGGTACCAACTTTGAACAAGCACTTACTGCAAACGGTGGAAAAGTTGACGCAGTTGTGTCAGCAAACGACACCAACGCAGCAGCTGCAATCGCAATCCTTGATAAGAACAAATTGACCGTTCCAGTTTCAGGTCAAGATGCTTCTAAAGAAGGAATGAACAACGTATTGTCAGGCAAGCAATGTATGACTGTCTTCAAAGATTACTTAGTTGAAGCTTCAACAGCAGCTGAATTGGCAATCGCAATCTTGAAGGGTGAAACCCCAGCAACCAATAAACAATTGGCTGACGGAACACCTTTCCAAGCAGCTACACCACAAGCGTTGTATGCAGATGCAGCATCACTTGATGGTTTCAAAGCAGCACTTGATCGCAGTGGTCTAATGGCAGCAGATGTTTGCACCGGAGCCGCAGCAGCAAAGTGTACAGAAATCGGTCTTTCCTAAGATCTGATTTATAGATAGTTATATTTGGTCTTGACACCTGTTATAGGGTGTCAAGACCAAATATGTAATAAAGGGCATTTGAATTTAAGGGGAGAATTTCTTGTCTACTGAGACTCCAGTAATTGAATTAAAGAATGTTAAGAAAAATTTTGGTCCAGTTGAAGTTTTAAAAGATGTTAACTTTTCTGTTCGTGCCGGTGAGGTAACCGCTCTAGTTGGAGATAACGGTGCCGGTAAATCAACACTTATTAAAGGTTTAGCAGGAATTCAACCTTATGATCAAGGAACAATACTTTTTGAAGGTAACCCAGTTGAATTAAAAAGTCCACGCCAATCATCTGATTTAGGTATTGATGTTGTTTACCAGGATTTGGCTTTATGTGACAACTTAGACATTGTGCACAATATGTTTTTAGGTAGAGAACAAGCTCACACAGGTGTGCTTGATGAAGGTGCCATGGAATCAAAAGCTGCAGATACTCTGACCTCACTGTCAGTGAGAACTGTTAAATCTGTAAGACAAAAAGTAGCTCGTCTATCTGGTGGTCAAAGACAAACTGTGGCAATTGCTCGAGCTGTGTTATGGAACAACAAAGTTGTTATTTTGGATGAACCAACAGCAGCTTTAGGTGTTGCTCAAACTGAACAGGTTTTACAACTGGTAAGAAGATTGGCAGATTCTGGTAAAGCAGTCATCATTATTTCCCACAATTTGCAAGATGTATTCGCAGTGGCAGATCGCATTTATGTTCTTTACTTGGGAAAAATGACTGCAGCTGTTAAGAAATCTGAAACTAGTCAAGCAGATGTTGTTGGTTACATCACTGGTGCTAAAACTCAAGAAGTTGGTGTGTAAATGAGTAATCAAACAAATATTCAAACAGGTAACGAAGGATCTTTTCTTGATGCTGGTCGCAATTACATTGCCAGAGTAAAAGGCGGAGAAACAGGGTCACTACCTGCCCTGTTGGGATTAATGATTCTTGCCACAATTTTTGCTGTAGCAAACCCAATTTTTTTGAAACCTATTAACTTTGCCAATCTTCTAACCCAAACAGCCACCGTAACAACATTGGCCATGGGTTTAACTTTTGTTTTATTACTGGGTGAAATTGATTTAGCAGCAGGAGTTACTGCTGGTTTATCGGCTGCTTTTCTGGCCATCTCTATGTCTAACTACGGTGTGGCTTGGCCTCTTGCGGTAATTATTGCAATTTCCTTAGGAATGTTAATTGGATTCTTGATTGGGTTGTTAGTAGCCAAAGTCGGGATTCCCTCGTTTGTGGTTACCTTGGCAGCATTTTTAGCTTTTCAAGGTTTACAACTTGTAGTGGTTGGTAAAGGTGGACTAATTGGGATAGATGCACCACCAATTCTGGCAATTATGAATACGCCAATGCCAATAGCTTTCGGTGGATTTTGTTAACAGTAATTGTCTTACTTTATGTGGGATCAGCACTATATTCACGTAGACAAAGAACTACATCAGGGCAACTAAATAAACCTATGGGAATTTTAGTATTTCGTTCCTTAACAATATTGATGGTTGGTGCCGGCTTTGTTAGTTTCCTAAACTTAGAACGTGGCGCAAATCCAGCAGTTACTTCTTTGAAAGGTGTTCCTTATGTTGTTCCAATTGTATTAATACTTTTAGCCGCAGGAACATTTGTGTTAAATAGAACAAAATTTGGAAGACATGTTTATGCAGTTGGTGGTAATGCAGAAGCCGCCAGACGTGCAGGTATTCAAGTAAGTCGAGTGCGCATCAAAGTGTTCATGATCTCATCTTCTTTTGCAGGAATTGCAGGAATTCTTATGGCTTCTCGCCAAGCATCTGTTGATGCAGCAGCTGGTAGATCAATTGTGTTAAACGCAATTGCTGCAGCCGTTGTAGGGGGAGTGAGTTTGTTTGGTGGACGCGGTCGACTCAGCGATGCGGTTATTGGTGGATTTGTTATTGCGGTTATTGATAACGGTTTGGGACTTATCGGTTTAGCATCTGGTTTAAATCTTGCTATTACAGGTGGCGTGCTTTTGTTAGCAGCAACAGCTGATGCGATAACTAGTCGAAAATCACGAACTTCTTAATCACATATTTTCTTTTCAAAGCCTAAGGATTTGAAATGACAATTGAAATAGTAAGTGGTGATCACAAATTAGTAATTGATCCGATTAATGGTGGACGTGCCACAGCATGGTTCAAAGATGATTTACAAATCCTGGGAGAACAGGGAGATCATCCATTAATTGGTGGCTGGTATTTGATGGCACCATGGGCTGGTCGAATTAGGAATAATCAAGTTAGTTTTAAGGGGAAAACTTTTCCTCAAGAAATTAATTTTCAGCAGTGGGCCATTCATGGCACTGTGGCATTTGCCCCTGGAAAAGTTCAAAACCAATCAGAAGTTGCTGTTGAAATTTTGCATGAAACAAACGATAAGTGGCCTATCAAAATGCAAGTCTTACAAAGATGGAGCATTACTAATAATTTCTTAAAGTGTTATGCCTCAATCTCAACTGATCAAGCAGAATTTCCAGCCCAACTTGGCTGGCATCCTTGGTTTAAGCGCCAATTAAGTAAAGGAAAAATTGCCAAGTTTGGCATAGAAGCTGAATCACAATATAAAAAAGACGAAAATAATTTCACCTTAAATGAAACACAACCGATCGGCACCCCACCATTTGATGATGCATTCGNTGTGCCCAGTGGCAAAGGATTTATTGAGTGGCCTGAAGCATTAAGAATTGATTTCAGCAGCGATGTGGACACATTCGTGATTTATGATGAGCTAGAAGATGTTTTCTGTATAGAACCTCAAACCGGCCCACCAGATGCTGTTAATCACCCCAAACACCTTGTAAGTCCTGGTGCTCCGCTTTCAGCGAGTGTGAAATGGGAAATTATTCGNCTNTAAGTAGCATTTACTGTGGCCGTTTAGGTAATCANGGGCATTCTAGAATTGGCTAGAAACGCAATATTGGGTTTAACTAGGAATATGAAGAAAGGTAGGACAACATGGGATTGCTTCATTCCATTAATTCACCTACCGATTTAAAGAAAATCACTTCAGCTCAAATTCCAGCTTTAGCAGCAGAAGTTAGAGAATTCCTGATTGATCGAGTATCAAAAACTGGTGGCCACTTAGGTCCAAATTTAGGTGTTGTGGAATTAACAATTGCCATTCACAGAGTTTTTGATTCACCGCAAGATGCAATCATCTGGGATACCGGACATCAGTCTTATGTACACAAAATGTTTACCGGCAGACTTGATCAGTTCAGTGAGTTAAGAAAAAAAGATGGCATATCCGGGTATCCAGCCAGAAGTGAATCAGCACATGACATTGTTGAAAATTCTCATGCTTCAACTGCTTTGTCTTGGGCTGATGGAATTGCGAGAGCTTATGAACAAACAGGTGAACTTAAAGACCGACATGTAGTTGCCGTAGTGGGGGATGGATCACTTACTGGGGGCATGAGTTGGGAAGCACTAAATAATATTGCCGCACAAACTCATCGACCGTTAGTAATTATTGTTAATGACAACGGACGATCATATTCACCAACTATCGGTGGACTTTCAACTCACTTAGCTAGTTTAAGAACAAATGAAATGTATGAAAAAGTTTTGGATTGGGGTAAAGAAACCTTATTGAAATCCCCAATTGGTAGACCAGTGTTTGAAGCTTTGCATGGTATGAAAAAAGGAATTAAAGACGTTTTCGCACCACAAGGTTTATTTGAAGATTTAGGTTTGAAATATCTAGGACCAGTTGATGGTCATGATGAAGATTTGATTGAAAATGCTTTACAGGTGGCAAAAAGATTTAACGGTCCAGTTTTGGTTCATGTCATAACTGAAAAAGGAAAAGGTTATGGTCCAGCTTTAGATGATGAAGCAGAAAAATTTCATGCCACCGGTGTAATTAATCCAGACACAGGTAAACCTGTTAATGCCTCAGCAACTACTTGGACTTCTGTCTTTAGTGATGAATTGGTTGCTATTGGTAAAGAACGAAAAGACGTGGTGGCAATAACAGCAGCGATGCTGGGGCCAACAGGTTTAGATAAATTTGCTCAACAATTTCCTGATCGAATTTTTGATGTTGGTATTGCTGAACAACATGCCACCACCGCTGCTGCCGGTATGGCTTTTGGTGGACTTCATCCGGTTGTGGCAGTTTATGCCACATTTTTAAATAGGGCTTTTGATCAATTGTTGTTGGATGTGGCCTTGCACAATGCGGGAGTAACTTTTGTGTTGGATCGAGCAGGAGTCACAGGGGACGATGGGGCAAGTCATAACGGAATGTGGGACTTATCTATTTTGCAAGTGGTTCCTAATTTGATGTTGTCAGCACCCAGAGATGCATCAACTTTAAGAGAATTGTTAAGAGAATCTGTGGTGGTCAAGGATCGACCAACAGTTTTAAGATTTCCTAAGGGAGCAATTGCGCAACCAATTCCGGCCCTGGAGCGTATTCAAGGTGTTGATGTTTTAAGTAAACATGGGGAAGAAGACGTGTTACTTATTTCAATTGGGGCCATGGCACATTTAGCAGTTGAGGTGGCCCACAGACTAAAAGATCAAGGAATGGGTGTCACAGTTGTTGATCCGCGCTGGATTAAGCCATTACCAAAATATTTGGCAACCTTAGCGGCCAAACATAGGTTGATTGCAGTGGTGGAAGATAATTCAAAATCTGGTGGAGTAGCAGCTGGTATTTCACAGTTCTTGAGAGATCAAAATATTTACACCCCGCAAAGAGATTTTGGTATTCCAGAGAAATTCTTAATGCATGCAACTCGTGCTCAAGTTATGTCAGAGATTGGTTTAACCGCCCAAGATATTTCTCGAGAAATTATTGAAGCAGTGGCAAGACTTGATGATGTTTTAAGTGACAGAAAGAATTAAGAAACTTTAACTTTTTCTACAGTGTCTTTGCTTACTTTGGCTGGTTTTAGAAACAGTGTGGCCACAATAACGATGTAGGAAATGTAGGCAAATAATTCCATCCAAGACATTGATGTTCTTAAGCTAAGTAGTCCCTTAAATAAGGTGGCCACAAAACCGTTGGGATCAATTGAATTTGATAAATCATAAGCAATTGCGTCTTCACCAGGTAACCAACCAAGTTCTTGGAATTCGTGTATTCCGTAAGTTAAAACACCGGCAGCTACCACCATCAAAAGTAAACCGGTGGTGCGAAAGAAGACAGATAGGTTTAATTTAACTGCTCCTAGATAAATCAAATATCCTAAGAAAATTGAGATTGCGATACCTGTAAAGCCACCCACCAAAGTTGGTAAACTTCCAGAGTTTTGTGCTGCTGCCCATAAGAAAATTGAGGTTTCTACACCTTCTCTTGCTACCGCCGCAAAAGCTAGCGCAGCTAAACTAAAAGCGCCACCACCAATTAGGGCACTATCAACTTGGGTTCTTAAATTTTTGGCTAAACCTTTGGCAGCAGCTCTCATCCAAAAGATCATTCCGGTTACAAAACCAACTGCGATGAAACTCATGGTTCCGGCAAAGAATTTTTCAGCAAATTCTGTTAATGATTCAGAAGTTAAGCCCACGCCTATGCCCACAATTAAGGAAAAAGCTACGGCTGAAAGGACACCTGTCCAAATAGTTTTTATACGACTACGTAAATCAATTTTTACTAAATATGCAATAAGGATTCCTACGATTAGGGAAGCTTCTAAACCTTCGCGAAGGCCAATTAGTAGTCCAGCAAGCAAGAGGGGATTTTCCTTTTTTTGAGTTAGTTCTAACCTAACCCAGTTCCTCGAATTCGTCAACCTCGGGGTTGTCTAATGATTTGAGCAGCAATGGGGTGATTTTCTCTACCTGCCAAGAACGTGCCCCATGAGCCAAGAGCCACTGCTGAGTGGAGTCTTGATCTAGAGAGGGTTTATCCCAACACCAACGCTTCACTAAATCAGGTGAACACAAATGTTCCACCGGAATTTGGGTTTCTTCACCCAACTGGTGCAAAGCCACCTTCATAAACTGCAAACGCTGATATGCCTCAGGTCTTCTTTCCAACCAAGATTTAGGTGCGGGATAGCTTTCAGTCGCTTTTTGTTTCACGGGCCATTGATCAGCAGGTAACTGCAACGCAATTTGTAGTTGTTCAAACCAGATAGCGGAATCATTTTTAGCTGGTCGGTGTTTTATGGTGGACAAAGATTTTAAATCTGTTTCTGTTTTTGGTTTCTGAGCAGCAATGTCTACAATTGCGGCATCATTTAAAACACGGCCTGGGGCAATATCTCTTTCTTGAGCAATCTGATCACGCTTCAACCAAATCTGTCTAACAATGGCTGCTTCGATTCCACCTCTGACTTCGTGCATTCCAGAAGTTCTACGCCAAGGATCTGGTTTTGCACCAGGGGATTGCCAAACACACAATGCTTGAAATTCTTGGGTGGCCAATTCTAGTTTGTTGCTCGCGGTGAGTTTAGTTAT
>JGI25910J50241_10000281_pt1 | contig 16486 bp, 14 predicted proteins | sample LauGreSBDMM110SN_3_FD_50241 | JGI IMG/M metagenome (IMG submission 50241) | reverse complement strand
TTCGGCAAGTCAGGATTCTTTGCGAGCAGACCAAGCGAGCAGCAACCAGCCCGCGATGAGTAGCGACCCGCCGATCGGGGTGATGGCGCCGAACCAACGAGGCGCGCCCAAGGCCATGGCATAAAGCGTCCCGGCGAAAATCACGGAGCCGATAGCCCATAGGCGTGCCGGTAATGCGGAGCGCGCGGCGATAGCGCCGATGGCGACCGCATGAGTCAGCAGGTAGAAGGTCGCCGTCTCCCACCAACCAGCGGCTTCCGGAATCAAAGCGAGGCGATCCTTCAGGCCGTGCGCGCCAAAGGCCCCCAGCGCGATGGCAATCGCGCCGAGGAGCCCTGCGGTGACCAGACGGTTCATCGCTTACGCGCCGGTGTCGGCGCCGCTCTTCTTCTGCGTGAAGACGAGACCCTTCTCGCCGACCGAGACGATCACGGGCTCGTCCTTGTTGTAGTCGTCGCGAAGGATGGATTCAGCGAGCGGGTCCTCGAGGAGACGTTCGACCGCGCGACGAAGCGGGCGGGCGCCGTATTTCTCGTCCCAGCCGTTGTCGACCAGGTAGCCGCGGGCGGCTTCGTTGACTACGAGCTTCACGCCAAGGTCGAGGAGACGCTTGGCAACCTTGTCGACTTCGATGTCGACGATCTTGGTCATGTGGGTCTTCGCCAGCTGCTGGAAGATGACGATATCGGTAAGGCGATTGAGGAACTCCGGCTTAAAGGCGCGCTTGGTCTCCTCCATGATGCGCTCCTTGAGCTTCTCGTAGTCGCGGGTCGAATCCACGCCGACGTCGAACCCGACCGAGTTGTTGCGCTGCAGCACGTCGGCCCCGACGTTGGAGGTCATGATGATGATCGTGTTACGGAAGTCGACGACGCGGCCAAGGGAGTCAGTGAGGCGGCCGTCTTCGAGCGCCTGCAGGAGGAGCTGGATGACGTCCGGGTGGGCCTTCTCGATTTCGTCGAAGAGCACGACGGAATAAGGCTTACGACGGACCGCTTCGGTGAGCTGGCCACCTTCGTCGTGACCCACGTAACCAGGAGGCGAACCGATGAGGCGGGAGACCGTGAACTTCTCCATGTACTCGGACATATCAATCTGAATGACCGCTTCCTTTTCGCCGAACATACGTTCGGCCAGAGAGCGGGCGAGGAGCGTCTTGCCGACGCCGGTGGGGCCGAGGAAGAGGAAGGAGCCGATCGGGCGACGGGGGTCCTTGAGGTCGGCACGCGACCGACGGAGGGCGCGGGCGACGACTTCGCAGGCGCGCTCCTGGCCGATGACGGCCGTCTGCAGGTCCTTCTCGAGCTCGAGGAGCTTCTTGGTCTCCTTCTTCTCGAGCCGGTTAAGGGGCACACCGGTCCAGTCGGCGACGATGTGGAGCATCTCATCTTCACCGACGATGATGCGCTTCTCGTCGCGCTTCTTGCGCCACTCTTCGAGCATCTTCTCGCGCTTGGCGCGGAGTTTCTTCTCGGTATCCCGGAGGTTGGCGGCTTCCTCGAACTTCTGATGGCGGGAGGCGTCTTCCTTCTGCTGCACGACCTTGTCGATCTCGGTCTGCACCGTGTCGATGTCGGCCGGGACGTTTAGGGAACGGATACGGGCGCGGGCGCCGGCCTCGTCCATGACGTCGATTGCCTTGTCTGGCAGGTGACGGGCGGTGATATAGCGATGCGAGAGACGGACGGCGGCCTCGATGGCGGCGTCGGTATATTCGCACTTGTGGTGCTCTTCGTACTTCGAGCGGATACCGCGCAGGATGAGGACGGCGTCCTCCGGGGTCGGATCATCGATTTTGACGGACTGGAAGCGACGTTCAAGGGCGGCGTCCTTCTCGATGTGCTTGCGGAACTCGGAGAGCGTGGTGGCGCCGACGCACTGGATTTCGCCGCGGGAAAGGGCTGGCTTGAGGATGTTGGAAGCGTCCATCGCACCTTCGGCGGCGCCGGCGCCGACAATCGTGTGCATCTCATCGATGAACAGGATGATATTCTTGGCCCGCTTGATTTCGTCCATGATGCCCTTGATGCGCTCTTCAAACTGACCGCGGTACTTCGTACCAGCGACCATCAGGGCGAGGTCGAGGGTGATGACCTTGCGGTCGAGGAGGATTTCCGGGACGATTCCCGAAGCAATCTCCTGGGCGAGGCCTTCGACGATCGCGGTCTTACCCACGCCAGCTTCGCCGATGAGCACGGGATTATTCTTCGTACGGCGGCAGAGAATTTGCACCACGCGGCGGATCTCTTCTTTTCGTCCGATGACCGGATCGAGTTCGCCCGCCTTGGCGAGTTCGGTGAGATCGCGACCGTAGGTCTTCAGCAGCGAGAGGCGCTCATTGCGGCCAGGCCGGGAGGCCTCCTCAGAGGAAGATCGGCGTGAGGGAGGCGGAGTATCTTCGGAAGCATCTTCGGAAGGTGGCGGCGACTCGCCGTCCTTCTTTTCCGATTCGTCGGCGGCGGAGGGATCGATGTCGGCGAGGATTTCCTTACGGCAACGCTCTAGGTCGACGTCAAGCTGCTGCAGGACACGAGCGGCGACGCCCTCCCCTTCCTTCAGGAGGCCGAGGAGGATGTGTTCGGTACCGACATAGGCATGGCCGAGAGCGCGGGCTTCGGTGACAGCATGAGCCATGACCTTCTGCACGCGCGGGGTGAGCGGAATCGTGTCGGGAGCCTTCGCTTCTTCCGGACCAGGGCCGACCTGCTTCTCAACGGCGCCACGGACCGTCTTGAGGTCGAGGCCCATGCGGCCGAGGACGTTGACGGCGACGCCCTCTCCGAGCTTGATGAGCCCGAGCAGGATGTGCTCCGTGCCGACGTAGTTATGATTAAACCGGCGGGCTTCCGCCCGGGCCAGTTCCACGACCTTGCGGGCGCGGGGAGTGAAATTATTGTTTTTGTCCTTATCCATAGAAAGAGGGTTTTAGGCTAAACGCCCGTAGGGGGTAGTAGCAGGGACTATGCCCGAAGTGCGGATTGGTTCAAGCGTTCCCCCATGTTGGCAAAAACCCCGCCTTTTGCCTTTGCCAGTCAGCGGCCCCGCCTGTTTCTTAATCCATCAAACCATGGGTATCAGCATGCAAGCGGCGGGCGAGGCCCTCCGAGACCTCGTCAAGGGTCTTAAAGGCCGGAAAGTGGCCGTATTAGGCCATATGCGGCCCGACGGGGATTGCATCGGCTCGCAGACGGCTCTCTGCCGGATGCTTCTAGCCGAAGGCGTCGACGCGATCTGCGTGAACCGCGACCGCATCCCCCCGAATCTCGTCCCTTACGCCGAGGGCGTGACGTTCGTCAAAGCCGCCGATTATGACGCAACGGACCGCGTCGCTGTCACGGTCGACTGTGCCGATGCGTCCCGCGTTGGGACGGAACTGCTCGCCAAGTTCCCCGCCGGNGTCCTGGCCAACATCGACCACCACGCCTCGAATCCAGATTACGCGCAGACCAANATCGTCGTCCGCGAAGCCGCCGCGACCTGCCANATCCTCGCCGCCGGCGCCCTCGCCCAAGGCCTCGTCGTCGATACCATTACCGCCAAGGCCCTGCACCTCGGCATCCTGACTGACACCGGCCGCTTNTGCTACCGCAGCACCACCGCCGACGTTTTCGCGATCATCGCCGAGCTCGTGCGCCGAGGCGCCGATCCGGCCGAGGCCAACTACCGCGTCTTCGAACAGGAAAGCCGCGGCAAACTCGAACTCACCAAGCGTTTCCTGAACACCATCCTCTTCCACGAAGACGGCAAGATCTGCTCCGGCGAGCTCACCCAAGCCGACTACGCCGCCACCGGCACTTCAAAGGAAGACAAGGAGGGCCTCGTCGAATTCCCCCGCTCCGTCGAAGGCGTCGAGATCGCGGTGCTGATGGAAGAAGGCGCCGATGGCGTCCGGGGCAGCCTGCGCGGCCGTGATCCGAAACTCCGCCTCGACCTCTGCGCCGGAAAACTCAACGGCGGCGGCCATATGCTCGCAGCTGGCTTCAATATGCAAGGCTGCCGTTTGCCGCAGGACCGCGAGAAGATCCTCGCTATTGTCATCGCCCACTATCGCGAATACTCGGCGAAATGAGCGAGCCTGCCGCTGAACCCGCGGGCGTGCTGCTCGTCGACAAGCCGCAGGGCATCACCTCACACGACGTCGTGGACAGCGTGCGCCGACTCTACCGTACGCGCCGCGTCGGACACGCTGGTACGCTCGATCCGATGGCCACCGGCCTGCTCATCGTGCTCGTCGGCCGAGCGACCAAGGCCTCGGACCAGCTGATGGCCCAGGACAAGGAATACCTCGGCGAAGCCACGCTTGGGATTGTCACCGACACCCAGGACGCCGAAGGCGAGACGCTGGAGACGAACCCGGTGCCTGAAATCACCGAAGCCCAGGTGCGCACGGCCCTCGCCTCCATGCTGGGCGACCAGTTCCAGATCCCGCCGATGCACTCGGCGAAGAAGATCGGCGGTCAGAAGCTCTATGACCTCGCACGCAAGGGTATCGAAGTCGTCCGCGAGCCGCGCGCCATCACCCTTTCTGAATTTGAACTGATCTCGTGGCAGAGCCCGAAGATCAACTTCCGCGTCCGCTGCACCAAGGGCACCTACGTGCGTACGCTGGCGCTTGACCTCGGTCGCAAGCTCGGCCCCGGCGCGCATCTTTCGATGCTCCGCCGCACCCGTTCCGGCCAACTCGATCTTTCGCTCGGCCATACGCTCCCGCAGCTTGGCGCCATGAATGACGACCAGCTCGTTGCGGCCCTCGTGCCCGTGAGCGAAGCTGCGCCCACCGCATGACGACGTCGCTCCATCTCGCCATCGGCGCCTTCGACGGCGTGCACCTCGGCCATCGCGCCGTCCTGCATTCCGCCCGCGAGGCTGCCCGGACAGATGGCGGCATCGTCGGCGTCCTCACCTACGACCCGCACCCGAGCAAGGTGCTGCGCCCGGAATCNTCCGTGCCGCTGATCTTCACCCGCGCCCAGAAAGACGAACGCCTGACGGAAGCTGGTGCCCAGCTGGTTCATCATGAAAAGTTCGACCGCGCCCACGCCGGCATCGAAGCCGCTGATTTCCCGAAGTGGCTGAAGCAGACCTTCCCGCACCTAAAGTCGCTCCACGTCGGTTCCAATTTCCAATACGGACGTGGCCGCGTCGGCAACGGTGAGACCCTCATCGCGCATGGATTATCTGAAGGACTCAGCGTGAAGCTCGTCGAGGCCGTGCACCTAGGCGATGAGACCGTCAGCAGCTCGCGTATCCGCCAGTGCCTCGTTGCCGGCGAACTCGACCTCGCGAACGCGATGCTCTTACGGCCATATGAAGCCGAAGGCACGATCATCGGCGGACGACGTCTGGGCCGCACTATCGGTTTCCCGACCGTGAACGTCGCCTGGGAACCCGAGCTTAAGCCCGCCTTCGGCGTCTACGCCGTCGAAGTCATCTTCAAGGGCGAAGCCCTGCCGGCCGTCGCCAACTACGGGCAACGCCCCACCGTCGAAAGCGGCCCAGTCGCCCCCCTGCTTGAAGCGCATGTCTTGCGCGGCACAGCGCCGACCACTGGTGACGTCGTCCGCGTCCGCTGGGTCCGTCGTCTCCGTGCCGAACAGAAATTCGCTGACCTCGCGGCCCTGCAGGCGCAGATCGCGAAGGATTCCGCACAAGCCAAGTTGGTTCTCGGCTTGCTCGGTTAGCTCAGACGACAGCTTGGGCGAACTTCTTAATGATGCCGCCGAAGGCGCCGTTGGAGAAGAAGATCACGCAGCGTGGGGATTTATCCGACTTCACGAGGGCGGTGAGTTCGGCGAGCAGAGCATCGTTGGACGCGGGCGCGAAACCTTTCTTGCCAGCGGCCGTGATGGCAGCGGCAACGCCTACGCTGTCGAAACGTTCTTCGCCAAGTTTATCGGCGCGGTGAGGCGGAGCCAAGAAGACCTCGTCTGCCTGCTTGAGCGCCTCGCGAAAGCCATCCTGCATCACCTTGCGGGCGGCGGTGTTGCTGCGCGGCTCGAAGCAGGCAACCAAGCGGTGCTTCGGATAACGGGCGCGCAGTGATTCGAGCGTCAGGTCGAGGGCCGTCGGGTGGTGACCGAAATCTTCGATGACCGTCAGGTCGGCGCGGTCGACGAGCACCTGCTGTCGGCGCTGCACGCCTAGGAACTTATCCAAGGCATGGAGCTTCAGTTTCGTCGGATCGTTGGCGTTGAGTAAGAGACCTGCGGAAACGGCGGCCATCGCCGCGTTGCGCGCATTGAAGAGACCCGGCAGGGCCCACTTCACCCTACCCCACTCCTTGCCCTTCCAGAGCAACGTGAAGGACGAGCCCGTCGAGGATTCCTGGAAGTCGGCGATGATAGCATCGTTGCCGCTGCCAGTGCCCACGCGGACGACTGGAGCCCAGGTCACGTTCTTCACCAGTCCGAGAACGTTAGCGTCGTCGCCATTAGCGACAATCGTACCGTCGCGCGGAACGATGCGAATGACATGCGCGAACGTGCGGAGCACGTCGTCGAGATCGCGGAAGATATCCGCATGGTCGAACTCGCAGTTATTGATCGCGAGGACGTGCGGGAGGTACTGGATGAACTTACTGCGCTTGTCGAAGAAAGCCGTGTCGTATTCGTCGCCCTCGATGACGAAGGGGCCAGCCTGCTTACCGGGGTGCGAAGAATCAGGAAGGTCGCGCGGAACGCCACCGACGAGCCAACCCGGCTCGGTGCCGTTAGCCTTGAGCAGGACCGCAGCCATGCAGGTCGTCGTGGTCTTACCGTGAGTGCCAGCCACGACAACGTTGCGGCGATCGTTAAGTAAACGGGTACGGAGTAGTTCGGGGAGAGAGACGTAAGGTTGGGTGCGGACTTCGAGGAGCCACTCCACTTCGGGATGGCCACGGGAAGCGACGTTGCCGACGACGACCAAATCCGGCTTCAGTTGGGCAAGGCGTTCGGCGGACCAGCCTTCNAGGATGTCGACACCGGCGCCACGGAGGTGGTCGGACATCGGNGGGTAGACGCCCGTGTCGGAGCCCATGACCTCATGACCCAAGGCACGCATCAGCAAGGCGGCGTTACCCATCGCCGTGCCGCAGATGCCCATGAAATAAATGCGCATGGGGCAGATAAAAGCCCGCGGGGGGCCAAGGGCGAGAAACTTAGGCGGGGCGACCCGCCCAAACAGGAGGACCCCGGTCGCCTTGCGGCGGCCGGGGTCCAGTACCTACCTTTAACTATACTAGCTTGGCTTTCGTTGTCCGTTACCTGACTGACGGTCCGTTATCTTCGCTGTCTGACTGGCTTTCCGTCTGTTTTCACCGACTTCCGGCCATACTGACTTCGACTTTCACCGACTTAGCCGTCCTCACTGACAACCGGCCGGTACCGCACCATCCTTACGCCGCACGTCCCAGATCGCCTAGGTCTGTCGGATGCGGATGATTCCTTTTTTCCTTATCCAGGCGATGGCGGCGGCGAAGCTGGCGGTCGACCTTATCGACCAAAATATCGATGGACTTGTACAGATCGTCGGAGTCCTCGCGGACGATGATGTCCGGCCCGGGCAGTTCCAGATGAATCTGAGCCCCGAATTCGCGACTGTGGTCGCTGCAGCGGGTATAGACGAGTTCGACGAGCACGCGGATGATCCGCGGGTTGTGGCGCAGCAGTCTTTCGACCTTGGCGCACACCGTTTCCTTCAGGGCGTCGGTGAGGTCCATATGGACCCCCGACACGACAATCGGAGCACTTGTCATGTGTGTTGTGTTTTTGGGGTAACGTGAGACTCTGCGCCCATGTCAAAGAACAAGACTGTCGATGAATTCTTCAGGAGTTTTTCCGTGGTCATCATATCAGGGGCTTCTTCCGGGATCGGACGCGCAATACTCTCGCGTGTCGGAAATTCTGAGACCAAAGCCGCGGTGTTCAACCTTTCCCGCACGGCCCCGGTGGGCGTGCCAAATTCCCTGAACTTCACTCACCTTACCTGCGACCTCTCGCAACCCGCTGACATCGTGTCGGTTGTCTCCGAATTACGGAAACTAATGCCCCGAGAAGGCAGGATGCTACTGATTAATAACAGCGGCTTCGGCGCCTACGGAGAGTTTCCGACGCCGGGCATCGACCACACCTTGAAGATGATTGACGTCAATGCGCGCGCGCCGGTCGAACTCACGGGCCGCCTTTGGGACGAATTGAAAGCGCGCGGCGGCATGGTTGCTACCGTTGCATCGCTCGCCGGTTTCCAGCCCACGCCGCTGATGACGACGTATGCCGCGACGAAATCCTTCATGCTCGACTGGAGCGTCGCGCTCGATGCCGAAGCGAAACGGCACGGCATCCGCTGCGTGGCGATCTGCCCTGGCCCGGTCTCGACGAATTTCTCCAAAGCCGCCGGCTTCGCAAGCTCGACCGGCCTCGGCGGGCAGACCTCGGAGGAGTGCGCGGACGAAGCCGTGCGGGGCATGGCCGCGTATCGCCCGGTGGTGGTCACGGGCTGGAAACACAAAATCCTAGCCGTGTTCTCGGCGCGTCTACCTAAGCCTTGGGCGGCTGCGATCGGCCTGCGGATGATCCAGCGACTACGGCTGGATCGCTTCGTCAAGAAGGCCTGAGCTTACTTCGCGCCGTCGAGCAGCTCGCGGGCGTGGGAGAGCGCGACCTTGCTGGTGCGGTCGCCGAGCATACGGGCGAGCTCAGACTCGCGATCCTTGCGCTTGCCGTGGACCGGGGAGATCTCGACTGTCGTCGACTTGTCATCCTGCGTCTTCGTGACGACCAGGTGGGCATGACCGAGGGCGGCGACCTGCGGGAGGTGAGTCACGCAGAAGACCTGATGGCCCTTGCCTAGCTCAGCGAGTTCGCGACCGACCTGAGCGCCAATCTCTCCACCGACATTGGCGTCGACCTCGTCAAAGACGAGAACCGGGGTGCGGTCGACGGCGGCGAGCACGGTTTTCAAGGCGAGCATCACGCGGGCGGCTTCGCCACTGGACGCAATCTGGTCGAGAGGAAGGAGGTCCTGGCCGGCGTTCGGGCAGAAAAGGAAGCGGACTGCATCGGCGCCATGGGGTCCGAGTTCGGCGATCCCGACCTCGATGCGCAGGTCGGCCTTCTTGAAGCCGAGCGAGCCCAGCATCTTGCGGGCGGCAGTGGCGAGTTTCTCGGCGGCCTTCGTGCGGGCGGCGCGCAGTGCTTCGGCTTGCTTGCGGAGATCCTTCTCGACCTTGGCGGCGTCGGCTTTGAGCTTCGACACGCGGGCTTCGACGTCACCCTGCGAGGCCAAGCGACGGCGGAGCGCCTCGCGCTTCTCGCGGACCGCTTCGGCACCCGGTCCATACTTACGGCGGAATTCCAGCCAGAGGTTCATCTTCCCTTCGAGTTCGGCGGCGGATTCTTCGTCGGAGGAGAGCCCGCGGCCCAGACGAGCGAAATCGGCACGGATGTCTTCGGCTTCGGCGGCGAGAGAATTAAGACGGTCGCGAAGCGCTTCGGCATCGGCGTCAATGCGAGCGATGTCATCGCCGGCCTTGAGCAACTTAGGCATCACCTCGCCGAGGCCATCGGAACCGAGGCCAGACTCCAGCTGGCCGAGCAGCGCGGCAAGTTCCTGGGCGCGGGAAGAGCGGGCGTGGTCACGTTCGAGCTTGGTGATGGCCTCTTCGGAGAGATCGAGTGAATCCAGTTTCTCGAGCTGAGAGCGCAGGAAGGCTGCTTCGTCCTCGGAGAGACGTTCGGCCGTGGCGGCTTCGGCCGCTTCGCGGAGCAGGTCGTTGCGCAGACGCCAGCCCGTGCGGTAGGTCGCGAGAGCGGAGGCGAGGCCGGCATGCAGGTCGAGCATCTCCAACTGGGTCTCAGCGCGCATCAGCTTCTGCGGCTCGCCGGGGCCGTGGAAATCGATCCACAGTTCGCCGAGTTGCTGGAGCTGCGTGAGCGTNGCCGAACCGCCGTTAATCGTGATACGACCCGCCTTGGTCGTATGGACCGAACGCTTCAGNATGAGCAGGCCGTCNTCGCAGGCTGGTAGGTCGAGGGATTTCAGNACTTCATCGAAACGCTTGTCGCCGTCGGTCTCGAGTTCGGCTTCGACCGAACATTCCTCGGCGCCCTTGCGGACGATCGTCTTCGCGGCGCGATTGCCCGCGAGGAGCGAAAGCGCACCGAGCAGGACGGACTTGCCCGCGCCGGTCTCACCCGTGACCACCGTGAAGCCCGAACCCAGTTCGAGCTCNGTGCGGTCCATCAGGGCGAGGTCGCGAATTTGAAGGCGGCGGATCATGCGGTGGGNCGCGGGCCGAACAAGGTCGAGCCTAGGCGGACGCAAGTAGAACCTGCGGCGACGGCGGATTCAAGGTCTCCGCTCATGCCCATCGATAATTCCGGAAGCGCCACGCCGAANCGGGCGGCCAAGGCGTCGCGGCAGAGGCGAAGTTCGGCGAAGGTACGATCGGCGTCAGCCGGATCCTCGGAGAGCGGCGCAACGGCCATGAGCCCCCGCACGACCAAGGCCGACTGGGCCAAGGCTGCCTCAAGCAACCGAGGAGCATCGGCGAGGTCGCACCCGAACTTAGCGGGGTCGTCACCGGAGTTGANCTGAAGCAGGACCTGCGGCCGCAGGCCCATCTCGCCGGCCAGACGACCCANGCGAACGGCCAGATCAGGCGAGTCCACGGTCTGGATGACATCGAAGACCTGCAAAGCCTGCTTGGCCTTGTTGGACTGGAGATGACCGATGAGTTCCCAGCGAAGGTCGGCGGGGGCCATCGGGCGCTTTCCTGCGGCCTCCTGCACGCGATTCTCGCCGACGGCCCGCAAGCCGAGCCCGTAGGCCATCAACGCGGCGTCCACCGGGTTGGTCTTGGTCACAGGCAGCACCCTGACCGACGCCGGGTCGCGGCCGACCTGCGCGCAGGCGGTCGCGATACGGGTCAACACCCCATCATAGTGGGCCTTAAACTGGTCGGCGGAGACCATTTGAACCAGAGGGAGGGAGAACGGGCGGGGAGTCAACCAGTCGGGCTCCCGAGGCCTCCCAGGGGGCATGGCCTAGGATTAGCATATCTACACTTGAAGCCATGACCCATTAGAATCATTAATTATTGGCTCTTTCATTCCCATGCATATCGAGAACCTGAAGATCTTCCGCGACCTGGTAGACAACGAAAGTTTCTCCAAGGCCGCCAAGCTGAACGCCATCACCCAGTCGGCCGTCAGCCAGCAGCTCCGCTCGATGGAAAAGCATTTCAACGTCCTGATCGTCGACCGCAGCCAGAAGCAGTTCCGGCTCACGCGCGAAGGCCGCAGCCTCTATGAGGCCGCCAAGGATATCCTCAACCGTTACGAACAGGTCGGTAGCGAGATGCAGGAGATGCGTAAGGTCGTCAGCGGTACCGTCCATATCTCGACAATCGTCTCGATCGGCCTCCACGAGCTCCCGCCGCACGTGAAGTCTTTCATGCAGGAGTTCCCGCACGTCAACGTGCGGGTCGAATACCGTCGCTCGAACCTCGTCTATGATGACGTCATCTCCAACGCCGTGGACTTCGGTCTCGTCGCCTTCCCCCAGAAAACCCGTCAGGTGGAAATCATCCCCCTGATGGAAGACCAGCTCGTCGCCATTTGTTCGCCCAAGCACAAGCTCGCAGGCAAGAAGGAGATCGACCTCGCCGACCTGCAGGGCGGCAAGTTCATCGGCTTCGACCAGGACATCCCGACGCGCAAGGCGCTCGACCAGTTCTTTCGCGAACAGCGCATCGAGCTCGAACCCTCCATGGAGTTCGACAACATCGAGACCCTCAAGCGCGCGGTGGAAGTCGACGCGGGCGTGGCGCTGGTCCCCGAAGGCACCATCCGCCAAGAAGTCGAGCAAGGCACGCTCGTCATGCTNCGNNTACGCGACCGCCGAGTGGCCCGACCGTTGGCCATCCTGCACCGTAAGGGCCGCGTCNTGACGCCGGCCATGAAGCGCTTCATGACGCACCTCATGAACAGTACCGGCGCNAAGNCTTCGGCCTAATCANGCGCGGCGGCGGGACGCCTGGGCTGCGACCGCGAAGCCCGGCAGTGCCTGCGCACACAACAAGCCCAGTCCCAGCCAGAGCAACGCNTGGTCGGCCGGTGAACGCAGGGCCGTGGCGGCGAGACCCCACCAGAGAAAGGCGCCGAACAAAGGTGGCCAGGCACGGCGCAAGGCCGCGCGCGCNAGGGACCATGAACCCAGCAGCACCGCCGCCAGNGANGAGGCCAGTGGGGCGGACAGCAGGCCGCGGGCGAAATAAGCGTACGCCACAAAACCTAACGCCACGACGAGCCCCGCCAACACCGCGGCATTCACGCGGAAATGCGTGGGCAAAAGGTNCAGTCTCACCCTATGGGCGTGCAGGTAATACGCCGACGCCACCACGGCCATAATCAGCGTAAGCGTCCAGATGTAGCGCGGACCGTTGATCGGGATCGCGAACTGCAGGATTGCCCACTGAGCCAGGAAACACTTCGCCAGGATGAGCGACCAGAGGGCACCGAGTCGATCGGTCACCAGCGACTCACGGTAGGCACGTTCAACCGAGAGCGAGAGCTCGGTATCCTGGGCGGGGGGCAGAGAAGTGACGGGCATGGGCTACCTCGCCCACAACTTGAGACTGCGGATTGCGACCGCAACCGGAGGAGGCACTTCTTTTTCCCAGCCGCCCTCATTCTTGCGGATTCGTTCAGCCAAGGTACGCGGCTGGCAGGCCATTGCTAGGGGGTCCGCCCCCGTGATTGGCACTAGGAAGCCGTTATTGAGCAGTGCTGGAACAGGCCGGCCACTGAGGGGCGCATCTGGATGGCGGAAGCGGTGACCACCGAATCTTCGGCGACGCTGTAGCTCTCCGGGAAGCAGACCTTGCAGGCGACGGGGTCCAGGATCAGGCGGCGGAGCTGATCCCCGCGCATCGGGTAGACCATGACGCGGACGCCATCCTTGAAGAGGCGGCCACAAGACTCCAGGACGCCGCCTTCGAGGTGGGTGTAGTGCTCGGGATTAAAGAGGTCGACGAGGTTGTTCATGCCCGCAACCAGCGTGATGCTACCCGTGGTATGCAGGCGGAAATAGGCCGGGAGACGGTACCAGCCGCGATGGCGGGTGACCAAGAGGGGGTGCTGCATCGCGCCCACGAGGCGGATGCGGTCGATGAGTTCGGATTCAGGGTGCGGGTCGGAGCCGATGCACATCTCGAACAGCGGGACCACGTCCTTGCCGCCCTCGGGCAGGGCGCGCAAAGCGCAGGCCAGCATGTCCACATTGACGATCGAGACCGGGCGGAAGGTACCGCGGGCGACCAAGACCGAGCGCTTGTGGAAGTATTCACTCGGGACCTGCGGATCGCCTTCCGGGCCGAAGAGCACGGCATCCGTGAGGCCGAGGCGGACGAGCCGCAGGGCGGCCGCGCGGTTGTCGAAGGCCCCAAAAGCTGGGCCGCTGAAATGGACGAACTCGACCTCGACGCGTCCGGCGCCCACTTCGTCGACCAAGGCGGCGAGGAAATTGTCGACGCTATCGCAGGTGTTGAGGGCGGCGTGGATGAGATTCACGCCGACGGCGCCGAGGGCGTCCTGCTGACGGTCCGCATCCTTGTCCCAAAGACGGAGATGGAGGATGACTTCGCTTGGCTCAGCCTGAGGCCGATCTTGAAAGCGGATGCCGATCCAAGAGTGACCCTGCCCTTTACCGTCATGCGGGGTCGTCGCCACCGTGTCGGCGAAGGCGAAGAAGCGGGTCACCGGGCCACGCTCAGCCTTCAGACGATCGACCAGGAGTCCGTATTCGTGGTCGAGCATCTGCTCGAGCCGTTCACGGGAGACGTAGCGCTGAGGGTGACCATAAATCGCGTCGCTGACGCGCATGTCATAGGCGGAAATACTCTTCGCCACCGTACCCGAGGCTCCACCGGACTTGAAGAAGTGCCGGACCACTTCCTGCCCAGCCCCGATTTCGGCGAAGGTCCCGTAGGCCGACCGATCGAGATTGATGGCCAACGCCTTGCGGGAAGTGGCGGCGCCGGCCGAGGACGTGGTCTCTGACATAGCGAGAAACTAGCCCCCGAGACGGGCGGCATCGAGAGGAAAGGGGCATCAAATATGAGCTTTTGATTGGCGAAAAGGAGACACGAAAGCATCATTTCAACGACACCCGCCCCTTTCCACCTCCCATGAAAGATTTCTTCAAGTCCGTCTTCGCCTCCGTGCTCGGCACTTTCCTCGCCATCGCCGTCGGCGGCTTCGCGTTGACCGTCCTCATCGTCTCGCTCGCGAGTTCGGTCGGCAGCAACCATGAGTCCGCCACCGTCTCCGTGAAGCCCAAGACGATGCTCGTCATCGGCGGAGATCTCACGATTAACGACACCCCGGCCCACGGCGCCCCGGGCCTCGACCTACTGCTACTCGGCGGCAGCGGACCCGAACTCGACCTGCTCCGCGCACTGGAAGCAATCGACCTCGCCGCCAAAGATAGGAACATCGTTGGCATTCTGCTCAGCGGTTCACTCGCCGCCGGCGTCACCCAGAAGGCCGAGATCCGTAAGGCCATCGCCGCCTTCAAGACTAGCGGCAAGCCCGTCATCGCCTGGATCGAGAACGGCAGCCAAGGCGAATATTACCTCTCCAGCGTCGCGGATAAGGTCTACGTGCATGCCGCCGGCGAACTCGAACTGAAGGGACTCGCCTCGTATCACACCTATTACGGGGACTCGCTGAAGCTCCTAGGCATCGGCGTCCAGGTGACCAAGGTTGGTAAATATAAATCCGCCGTGGAGCCTTACCTTGGCGGAGTCATGAGCGAGGCGGCGAGAGAGCAGTCTGAAGCCCTGCTGGGCGGAATCTGGAAACGCGTCCTCGGCGACGTCGCGAGATCGCGCAGCCTTTCCGCCGGTGCTCTCTCCAAGACGGTCAACTCGGCCGGCGTCTTCAATGCGCAGAAAGCCGTGGAGCTCAAGCTGGCCGACAAGGCCATGCATCGCGACGAGCTCGTCAAGCAGGTCCGGGCCGCTGGCGCGGGCGCCGACGACTCAGGGACCTCCTTCCAGCAAGTAAACCTGCACCGCTACGCCAATAAGGTGACCTTGCCGCACAACGGCCCCACTATCGCGATTGTCTACGCCGAAGGCGAGATCGTCGACGGCTGGGGCGCGCCGGGCGACATCGGTGGCGACCGCCTAGCCCGCGACCTCCGCCTACTGCGCGGCGACAAGCGCATCAAGGCCATCGTGCTCCGCGTGAATAGTCCGGGCGGCTCGGCCTTCGCCAGCGACGTCGTCGCGCGCGAGGTTGGACTGCTCAAGAGCCAGGGTACGCCCGTGGTCGTCTCCATGGGAGATGTCGCGGCCAGCGGCGGCTACTACATCGCCGCCAAAGCCAGCCTCATCATGGCGGACCCCTCGACAATCACTGGTTCGATCGGCGTCTTCGGGCTCCATTTCAATTATGGCGAGCTAGCGAAGAAGGTGCAGCTCGGCACCGACGGCGTGAAGACCGCCCGTTACGCCGACCTGCTTGCCGAGCATCGCGCCGCGACTCCCGAGGAACTGGCGATCGTGCAGACCTCGGTGGACGGCGTCTACGAAGATTTCCTGCGCATCGTCGCCGAAGGGCGCGACCTTAAGCGCGACGGCGTGCACGAGATTGCCCAAGGCCGCGTCTGGCTGGGCGAAGACGCCCGCGGCCTGCGCCTAGTGGACAAGCTCGGCGGCCTGCGCGACGCCATTAAGGAGGCCAAGCTGCTCGCCAAGATTGACGAGGCCGAGTTGATTCAGGTTCCGGCCCTCAATTCCGGCCGCGAGAACCTCCTTCAACAGCTCCTTTCGGATGGCGATAGCGACTCGCCCCTCTTCGCCAAGGCATCGGCGGACCCGGCCAAGGATTTCCTCAAGGCCAACGCCAAGTGGCTGCGTTCAATCCGCGCCTTGAACGACCCCAAGGGGGTGTATCTCACCTGCCCACTCGTGCCCGATCGCCGGTAGAGAGCCTTACGGCTGCTTCGGCATCTGGGCCTTGGCCTCCGGAAGCCAGCTCTGGAGCTGCTTCACGCGGGTGCTGTCAGATGGGTGCGTCGAGAGGAATTCAGGCGTCTTGCTGCCGGCCTTAGCGAAGCGGCCCCAGAAAGCTGGAGCGGCCTCCGGATTGAAGCCAGCGCGAGCCATGAACAGCAGACCCAGGTAGTCAGCTTCCGATTCATGGCTACGGCTGAACGGAAGGAGGATACCGTATTGCGCACCGATACCCACCGCGGCCATCCAGGAGGCGCGGGTCTTCGCCGAAGAATTCTTGGTGGCCTCGTCAGCAACGGCGGCCGCGATCGCGACGCCCACCACCTGCGAGACGCGCTCGGAGCCATGGCGACAGATCACGTGGGCAACTTCATGGCCAAGGATTACCGCGATGTCGTCGTCGGTTGGCGCATACTGGAACATGCCGGTGTTGAAGCCGATCTTGCCGCCAGGCATGGCGAAAGCGTTGGGGGTCTTGTCGTCGAT
>JGI25910J50241_10000273_pt1 | contig 16748 bp, 30 predicted proteins | sample LauGreSBDMM110SN_3_FD_50241 | JGI IMG/M metagenome (IMG submission 50241) | reverse complement strand
CATGGAGTGACAGCGGAGTATGTAGTTTACCTTGACACGGATAACCCTGTGTTGCCACAGATAGGATAGGCAGAAGAACAGGTGTTGACCTAGGCGAACAGATCCCTTATACTCCACCGACTGCCGCAGAGCCGCAGCAGTCTTAGGGGTAAGGCTCACACGCGCAAGCGTGATAGGGGAATGAGGGGAACATGGCGTTCGCGCTTAAGCCCGTGCAGGAAGACTTCACGGCTATCAGCAACCTGAGCGACATTAGTTGGCGCTCAAACAAGACGACGGCGTTGATTGATTACGACGCGGCACTCGTGGCACTTCGTAGCGGTCAGGCAATTCGGCTTGTGGCAGAAAGTAAGGCAGTGTCATGGCGGAAGCGGGCAACGCTTCTACAGGCATTCAGGAACCTTGGCGTGGCGGTTAAGTCTCGCTGCGTACCAAACGCCGACGGCACTTATGAGGTGATCGTTGCGTTGCGAGGGGAAATCTGATGTCCCGCTGCTTTGATCCAAGTCATCGCTCGTATTCGGGCGACAAACTTTGGGATGAATGCCAGTGGAAATCCAACGCTGCGACTATCACGGGTAAGCGCCCGCAGATGGGGGAAGCGGCGATGGTCGGCAAGGCGGTTGACGCAGCGGTCTGTAAATTGATCGCTGGTCAACTCGCCGAAACGGATCGGGAAGTGGAATCCGCAGTGCATGAGGAAGATCCAGCCGCGTTGCGAGTCTGGGCGCTTGATGCAATGAAGGAGAAAGCCAACGCTTTGGTTCGGTGCTGGCAACAAGAGGTGCAGCCAACAATGCCAGATGTTTTTGGTACGCAAGTTGAACTGCACTGGGATTTTGAAGGCGTGACATACCACGCGCATCCAGACATCATTCTGTCTGACGGCTCGGTAATTGACTTGAAGACCAGCGAGCGACGCTTGGAAGAGCGCCGCGCAGACAAGGACTTCCAGTTGACCTACTACGCTTGGGGACTGTTTGAGGTTTACGGATCTCTTCCGCCGATGGTCGGGCTTGATGCCTTGATCTATGCGAACCCGCCGAAGGATGTGTTGGAGTGGAACCCAAAGGCAACGAAGCCTTGGTATGACAAGCAACGCAGCCGACGGCTAACGCTTGCGGTGGAGTCGTTCAGAACAGAGGCAGCGAAGCGCGAGAGGTCGCGCCAAGTTGCCAAAGAGTTGGACATGCATCTAACTCAGGGGTTTAACGCGCAGTTTGCATGCAATGGCTGCGCTTTTAAAAGCGAATGCCCCGCTTGGCGCGGCATCCAAGAGTAAGGAGGAGACATGGCAGTTAATCCGTTCAAGAAGGCACAGAATGTTGAGCCAAAGATGAAGGTGCTGGTCTACGGCGCTTCAGGAGTTGGCAAGACGTTCTTTGCGCTATCAGGCAAGGGAAAGATCGCAGTGATTGACACTGAAGGTGGCACGGCGCACTACGCTGGGCGAGAGGGCTTGCAGGACTTTGATGTCTTGCCGACCAAGACCTACAAGGACGTCAAGGCTGCAGTTGAGTTTGTCGCCGCAAGCCCAGAGACATACGGCACGCTGGTCATTGACCCGCTGACGGTGATCTGGGAGACGCTGCAGGACTCAGCCCAGATCAAGCGCGCTGCTGCAAACGCAGCGAAGGGGCGTGGCAACGGCATCGTTGAGGAGACAGACCTTGAGATGCTGGATTGGGGTCGCATTAAGCGCCAGTACAAGTCGCTGTTGACGGCAATCATTAACTTGCCGATCCACACGATTGTCATTGCGCGAGAGAAGGACGAGACAGAGAAGCGCGGAGACCAGATGGTTCGCATCGGCAGCAAGCCAGATTGCGAAAAGGGTACGCCGTATTTCTTTGACACCGTTCTGCGAATGTTCATTGATGGCGGCGCACGCAAGATGACGGTGATCAAGGATCGGACAGGATCAAATGACGCGAAGTCAGAGATCGTTGACCCAACCTTTGAGTCTGTCTTTGCCAAGGCGCTTGGCGTCAAGGGCGGCGTAAAGCGCGTCCAGATGGACGAGGCGGTAGCGGCTGCGCTGGATGCGGAAGAGGAGTTGGCTGACGAGGAGTTGGCTAACAACATCCGTATCGCTTTGGTGGCTGCTGGAGTTGACGGCGACGCGCTGCTCAAGTCTCGTGGCTGGGATTCGTTTACAGACATTCCAAAGCAAAAGGCTGAGGAAGTCTTGAAGTGGGCGCTCGCTAAGAGCGCAGAAGGGGGAATCTGATGGATTTCGCACACATCACGATCATGGGAAATCTGGGACGTGACCCAGAGGTTAAGGTTTCCGCTACTGGGTCAAAGTTCGCTCGCCTTTCGGTGGCGATCAATAAGCAGGTCAAGACTGATGAGGGCTATGAGAACCAGCCAGTCTGGTACGAGGTAGTTTGCTTTGGCAAGACCGCAGAGGCTTTGGAGAAGTTTGCACAAAAGGGCAGCAAGGTGCTGGTCACGGGCAAGCCAGAGCCACAGTCGTACACCGACAAGAGCGGAAACGTTCGCCACAAGATTCAGGTGGTCGCAACCGACGTTGTGGTCGCATCGGGGAAGAAGGATCAGGTTCAGCAGGTCGTTCACGACGATGAGCCAGATCTTTCATCGCTTCCGTTTTGAGTGAGGAGAAGAGAACCAGAGCCGAAAAGATCCATGACCTTCTGCTTGCAGCGGGTGGTCAGTGGGTCTACGGCTCTGAACTCCTCTCTTGGGAGGTAGGCGGTTCTCGCTACTCTGCGCGGATTGAAGAGTTGCGGAAGGCGGGGCATCATATTGAGTCCCGACCAGATCCACGACCAAGCCACGCGCTGTGGCAGTACCGCCTCCTCACGGGGGAGCAGCCAGCGCCGCTGCGAGAAGTGTGGCAGTGTCAGGGCTGCAACTCTGTCCAAGAGGGGCAGGTCGGGATGGCGACGCTTGCCGAAGACTTGAGGATCGGCGGGTGCTATACCTGCAAAAAGCAGCAGTCAGTTTGGAGGAAGATGTGAGCAGAACGAGTCGGCAATGGATGCGGGTTGATCGCGATTGGGACAGCAACACCAAGATCCGCAGGATTGGCATGGAGTTTGGGGCAAACGGCGTAGTTGCATGGTTTAGCCTTTTGGCTCGTGCGTGTCAGAACGATGGCGTAATTGGCGACGACTTGGATTTGCGTGTGGCGATTAGTTCGCCAGCCGTAAGTGTCAGTCAAAGCGAGGTTGATGTGATCGCCGACGGGTTCAAGTCCCTTGGGGTGGTGATCACAGGCTTGGCGGGGGGCTGGGTGGTGGCAAACTGGGATGAGTACCAGCCGCCAATGAACGCAATCACGCCAGCGTCACGCAAACGTCACCCTATCGTCACCGATAACAGTGACTCAAGCGTGGCTACAGACAGACGTACGGACGTACAGACAGACGGACAAACATCCATGGTTATAAAGCAGGAAACCAAAGGGAGTTATCGCACTTCTGAGAGCATCGGGAGCGTATTACGGAGGTTAGGGTCATGACAGACATTAAGAGTTGTGAATGGTGCGCGTGCATCGGCTGCAGCGAGGGAAACTGCTGCAATCACGGTGAATACACGGAAAGCGGACGATGGAACCCACGACAGCCACACAGGTTGGCGGTTCGGGTGGTGAGCGGGGAGCAGAATGCCATTGGCGGAAACTTTGTTGTTGAGGACGAGTTTGGCAACGTGTATCGCTGGGAAATTGACGAGACCAGCGACGAAAAGTATCGCGGAATCCCAACGGTGATGACGCGGCGACTTCAGAATCGCGAGCAGAACATCTTTGACATCTACCCGCTCAAGGCAGACTTGACGCGGGCGTTCTCTGACCTGCTATGAACATCATTGACGGGCATTTGCCAACAATGATGACCCCAAAGGGGATAGAGGCGATGATTGACCTTGGGGCAGATGAGCAGTTTAGATACGAGAACACGTTTGCCTACATCAGTGCTTATCGGATGTTTTTTGGCAGCAGCCCTAGCGTGCGTGACATCGCGGAAGCGATGCAGATAACTGTGTCCGCAGCGCAGCGCAGGGTGTTGGTGCTGATCAATCGCGGCTGGCTGGTGAAGACGCAGCGCAAGGCAAGGACGATAAGACCAGCGTCAATATCGTTTCACGGTGACCAACTAGAAATCATGGATATATACAGGCAAAAGTGGATACGACACATATCGGCAACTGCGGAGACATATGCACCAAATCAAAGTTCTTGGTAAGCCTGAGCCGCAAGGCTCATCGCGTGCGTTTGTCGTCAACGGCAAGCCAATCATTACGAGCGCCAATAAGAACCTAAAACCGTGGAGGGCGCTGGTTGAGTGGGAGGCGCGGCATCAGTGGGGGGGCAAGCCGCCGCTTGAAAAGGCGGTCGCCGTCGTCATTGAGTTTTACTTGCACAAGCCGAAATCCGTGAAGAGGGCGCAGCCCACGGTGAAGCCAGACCTAGACAAAATGGTGCGGTCTGTACTTGACGCCTTGACAAGCGCCCATGTTTGGAACGACGATGCACAGGTGATAACCGTAGTCGCTCACAAAATGTACGCCGACGAAGACCGCCCAGAGGGTGCGACGATCTTTTTGGGTGAGTCTTGATCGCGGCGCTGCTCGCGCTATCCGTCATGACGGTGGCTGTCACCCCGCCGCCTGACGCTCCGCCCCTTACCCCGCACGGAATTCCAACTAAAGGCACGGCTACTTGGTATGGCAGCACACATCCGCAGGGAGAAAAGTTCTGCTACGGTGGCTATAGGAATTCTTGTAACCCGTACAGCACAGGGGAAAAAATTATGTATGCGGCTGTCGGGAGTTTTAGATTCGGCGATACCCCTTACTGGGTTCGCGTGTGCAGGGTCGGCACGACTAACTGCGTCAGGGTGCTAGTGCGCGACTACTGCCACGGGGCGCGTAACGCGCTCAAGGCTAAGAGGTGGGCTGCGACCAACCGACGGGCAATTGACCTAAGTCCAGCCGCGTTTAGCCAGTTGGCTCCTATGCACTTGGGGGCGATTAACGTGACCATCAAAGAGATACGCCTAGCGTTTGGGCGATGACCACGCCAAACCACCACCAAACACAGTTTGGCGCTTTGCTCTCCGAAAGCATGCGGAGGCGAGGGATTACCAAGCGCCGACTAGAGCGCCAACTCAAGGTGACACGAACAACTATTAATTTCTGGCTACTTGGCGCAGTTATGCCTAGCCCAGAAAACGCCTCGCTTCTCTCGCTGATGTGCGACGAGCCGAAACTTCTGTCGCTGACGGTAAAGGCGAGAACCAGAATGTGCCTTAACCCGTATTGCAAGAAAACATTTGTTGCCAGCAATCTCCGCCGCTCGTATTGCTCTTACGACTGCGCTCGCCTGTCGCGCAAGATTGGCACAAAGAAAAAGCCAGACGCGAAGGTAAATTCAATGCAAGCGGCGATCACCGCGTTTTGCAGGGAGTGTGTGGACGATGGCGTGTGCAGAATCCCATCCTGTCCGCTGAGACCATTCACGCCGATGATCAAGGGCGGACTGATTGTTGCGGAGCGCCACAACACCGCGCAAAAAACTGATGAATCACGAGCCAGCGCATCCGCTCGCAGCAAAGCGTATTTTGCAATTCCCGCCAACAAAGAAAAGCACGCACAACTCACAAGGGATGGGCTACACTCGCTCTCAGCCGAACAGAAGGGCGCATCCAAGCCCTCGTAATGGCGTTGACTTCGCCTGTGGGAGTTCCTCCCCTACAGGCTTCGCCCCCCACGGTCGCTCCGTGGGGGGACTTATTTTTGTAACAAACCTACCAGTTTACGCACGACTTGACAAACAGGTTGTCATGTTTTATACTTATGGCAGAGCGGAAGAGGAAATCCGCCAAGGAGGAGGTGACCATGAAGAAGAAATCCTTCAACTGGGATAAAGCCTTCGCGTCGGTGGCGGCACATGCCGACCGAACCAACGCGGCAGTCGCCAAAAGGCGAGCCAAGGAGGAAAAGGGGAAAGCCCCAAAGCCAGCGCCAAAGGCGCAACCAACAACCGACTTGGATATGTCGGAACTCCAAAAGCGACTTAGGTTTTAAGAGAGGAGGGCATATGTACAACTTTTGGAATCTGTGTCCAGTTGGCGGGATACGCCACGGATACATGATCGTCACTCAGAACGAGGCTGGTGGGCTACTCGCCCACTGCCCCAAGTGCTACTCGCCACGAAAGAAGAAGGGGCGAAAGTGACCGCCGACTGTCAGGGAGGGGCGCATCCCCTCCCGCAGTTCTGGCTGCTGCACAACGGGGAGAACGGCTGCAAGCGATCTGCCAAGTTCGTTAAGACAGTCAACCTTTACAACTTCCCAGAATATGTAGATCAGAAACTGGCACTGTGTGCCATCCACAATAATCAACTTAATAAGTTCCGCAAACTGATACGCCAGCGGGCGCGACAAGCGGCTAAGATGCGACTTATGCCCACTGCCCCCCGCTGCCAATGGCGACTGCTTGAAGCCCGCTGCGCCCGCGCCGCTCGTGGGCGGCTACGCTACGGAAAGCGGGTGTGCGACAAGCACCGACAAAGCATCTTCCTCGTCAAAGGCGACAAGGCGACGTGGGTCGGAGGTCAGGTCTCCAGCGAGCATTTGGAGTGGGTGGGCAAGGTGGTCAGGGGAATCCACAGGACGACAGGCTACTACCCGACCAGCATCAAGTTCCGAAAATCAGATGGTGGAGTCTGCTGGGCGAAGCGCCACATCACAGCCCCAAGCAAGGGCGGGGCTGGGCGCAGGATTCTGCTGCATGAGATCGCGCACGGGCTGTCATGGAAAAGCGGTCACGACACCGATTTCTACAAGACCCTGTTTAAACTGGGCAAGCGGTGGCTTGATCCGACGGAACAGATCGGGCTGGTTGAGGATGAGATCCTGTACAAGCCAAATGGAGCCAAGGCTGCCGCCCGCCGAATGAGGATCAAGGTTCAGCAAGAGGATGTAACACTTCCAGAAAAATAAAGGGTTGACACAGCCAACGCTGGGGTTTATAGTCGCAGGGATCGGGAGAGGAAACCCGACGCAGAGGAGGAAACAGCATGGCGATGGAGGATCTCGCATTGCAGATCGGTGAACTCCACAGGCAGTGGATCACAGGTCAACTAACAGACAGGGAGTTTGTCAATAAGGTGGCACAACTTCTCAGGTCTGCCAGCGTAGTCAATTAATAGGGGGAATTATGCAGTTAAGTGAAGCACGAGAAATTGTAGGAATCCCAGAGAACACAAAGAACTGGCAGCGACTGACGCAGGAGGAGGCGGACAGTCTCATGGAATATATCCAAGGTCAGCAGGATCGGCAGGAATGCTGCTTTCCATATGACTGCATGTGCCACGAAGCGTGCTACGACGGAAACGAGTGCGGCGGATGCCAGCGACGCGCAGCGCGGTGGTCGGCAGTTGAAAAGGTGCTAGAGAAGTTCCCGCTGGGCTACCAGTATGCAGCGGCGCTTACCAGAATCGGTGAGCAGGAATTGATCTCTCGCCAACTTCAAGACATCAAGGATCTTGAGGCGACTGGTGATTACGTTGCAGCACATCGCTTGTTCTACGGAGAGGATGCAGACTATTGACATCCGCAACGCTAGGGTTTAGGATGCAATCAATCGGTTGAGGAACCGTATAGGAGGAGGAAACATGGAAGAACTTGGATCGGTAGATTCGCCAATCACGAAGTGCGTGGGATGCGAGTCCGACATTGACAACGAAGGCGACGGCGGTCGCTGGTCAGATAAATCCAACGGCGAATTCTGCTGGGGATGTTTTGAATCCGATATTGAACACGCCAGCACCATCACCTATTTACGAAATGGCGAGAAGCCAGTTTCGGTCAAGGTGTCTGAGAACTGGATCGTTGATGGGGAATACTACGAGGATCTCAACAAGAGCGAGAGCGAAGGCATCACGCGCAACTGGATCAGGACTGATGCTTGGCGAGGTCACGCAGTGACAACGCTTGGTTACGAGTGGTTTGAGGCTGCGGACGGTCTCTTCCTTTGGGGAGAGCAGACGGAAATCGTCAGCCTTGGCGGTGAATTGCAGGAAATGCACAAGGAGTCAATCCTGCCGTTTGAGGTGGCGCTTGTTGCAGATCCGACCAGCAATGTGTTTGCCGCAGGGTGCAGCGTTTGGGTGAGAAAGTCAGACAAGGAAATCTGGCACGCATTTTATGAGCAGTACGCAGGTGCTGGGATAGTAAAGAAGCATCCGCTTGGCGGGATGACTGTAGATACTAAGGAGGAGGCAAAGTGAAGATCGTACAAGTAGAACTAGAGAAAAAGGATCTCGTTGATATTCTCCACTGTGCAATTGAGGGCGGTATCAATTACTGGGGCGAGTGCCAGAATTACAATTGGAGTGACTGGTACGAGAAAGACCCGCTTGCATCAACTGAGCGATACGAAGGGGAGAAACTCAAGGATCTCCCTGATGACTATGTGTATGTTGAGGTCAAGGAGGATGAGGATAACGGCGAGCCAACACGAGACCCAAACGACTGGTTCAAAGTTCGCAAGGCGGATCTTGAGCGCGGGTTTGCTCTAGCGTTTGCCAAGCATCCGCATTTGTATAACGCACGCGACGGAGAGGTTGACATGGATGCTACTGGCGGTGAGGTCATTATCCAGTACGCAATCTTTGGGGAGTTGGTTTATGGCTGAGGGTTGACACAGGGAACGCTATCGTTTATACTCGCATCAGCGACTGGGAGAGGAAACCCAGCCAGACAGAGGAGGGATCATGGCAGTAGCAATTCAGCAGTGCAATGGTTGCAGCAATAACTTTGACGCAGCCAGAGGAGCGCTTTCTCGCTACGACAACACCACCATGGTGTGCAGCGACTGCGGGCAAGAGGAGGGCATGGCTCAGTTTGTGGCTTACGGCTACAACATTGACCCAGCGTCAATCCTGCTAGGCGCAGGAAAAATTGACTGGGCGACCCTCGCAGGGGGGAAGGAGTGAATATGACAGAGCAGAAATTCAAAATTGTGCGAATGTTTTATGAGGATTATCCAGAGAAAACCATAAAGCGCGGGCTGACCTTGGAAGAGGCACAGGCTTGGTGCAAAGACCCAGAGACCAGCAGCAGTACATGCAAGAGCAAGAAGGCACGAGCCATCTTTGCAAAATACGGCGAATGGTTTGATGGATATGCGGAGGACAATTGATTATGGCAATCGGTGGAATTAATATGGTGGATGCGATCATCCGCTACGAGGAGGGCAACCTGTCGCTGCAGGAAACGATCAAGATGTTTTCCTATCTTATCAAGACAGGAGCGGCTTGGAAGTTGCAAGGATCATATGGGCGAACGGCTCATCAGATGATCTTGGATGGATTGATTAGCCCCGACGGGGAAGTTAACTGGGAGAAGATGGAGGAACTAAATGACTGAACGAATTAACACGGTTGCAGTGATCAGCGATGTTCACGCAAACATTCAGGGGCTTGGGGCAGTACTAGAGGACATCGCCAAGTTTAACCCAGATCAGATCTGGCACACGGGCGATCTTGTCGGCTACGGCGCACGACCAAACGAGGTCTGCGACATGCTGCGTAGGGTCAGCGCTCGCGGAATTCTTGGCAACCATGACGAGGAGGCAATCAAGGATTTTAGCGGTGCGCTTAACTTTAACCTAGACGCTCGCGCTGCAATCCTGTGGACGAAGGATATTATTACCGACAGGACACGCGATTACCTGTACAACCTGCGACCAATGGCGCGCATGGCAATCGGCGACGAACATGCGCTCCTTGTTCACGGCAGCCCGCGAGCGCCGATGTGGGAGTACATGTCAGCACACGTTGCGGGCGACGCATTCAAGGCGCTGGAAGAGTTTGACGCAGACTTTGGTCTGTACGGTCATACGCATCAGGCGGCTGAGATCTATCGCCGAATTTCTGCCATAGCCCCAGAGCAAATTGATATGAGCGATCAGGATTTTCAGGACAGGATGGGTCTTGGCTGGATCTATTCACCGTACACAACGGCTGCGCTCAAGCCCAACATGCTGGAAGTGCCAGCGGCTGGTGCATGGATGAACGCGGGTAGCACAGGTCAGCCACGGGATTACGACCCGCGAGCCTCATGGCTCTCGCTGCGAGTCAATGCAGATGGGATTGTTACACGTCAGATCCACCGTGTGGAGTACGACATTCGGGGAGCGCAGCAGGACATTCTGGATGCAGGTCTCCCAGCGGGGCTGGCGGAGCGTCTGGAAACTGGGGCTTGACAGTGGAAACGCTAGGGTTTATGCTTTCTGTGGAAGCGGGGGCTGTCCCCGCAGGAGGAGGAAAACCAATGGGAGTGTTCAAGGCTTTGGACATTGAGAACATGAACAAGAGGAAGTTACTACAGCAGGAACTCAACAGGGCGCAGTGCGATTACTGCGGGATCACCATGAAAGTAAGCGAGGCGTACAAGTGCCACGCGGAATGCGCGCAGGTTTACTGCGCGGAACACATTGTGAAGTATGGAGGAGGAGTCAAGTGAAGAACCTACAGGCTAAGACACGAGATATTGAGAATCCGTATGCAATCTTCTACGCGGGCAATTGGGAGTGGCGCGTGCTAAAGCGCTACCAAAGCCCAGACGGAGAGAAGAAGAATGAATACGCACGATGGCTATGCGCCGTGCAGTCTCCACACACTTACGGCGGCTGGGACATGGGCGACACCTATATCAGCGACATCCCAAACGCCAAGGCGGGGATGGCACTAGGTGGCGAGAATGGTCTGGAGTGCGTAAAGGTCTACGACCTCGCAGCACAGGTCAGGGAGATCGTCCTTGATCCAAAGGCGTGGGGCTGACATGGAAGACGTAAAGGAACTGATCGCAGAGTTTAAATATCAATGGAAATACGCTAGGAGGGAACTTGTGGAAAGCACGATAGCAGCATTCTGGGTATTGATTGCGCTCTATGTGATACTCGTTTGGGGATCAATGGAGAATCCACGATGAGCAGAAAGTACTACGCAATTGTCATAAAGCCAGTGTTGATGTTTTCGGAAGTGACCTCATATGACTTTGAGCGCCATGAACTGAACGACGACGATCTTGACGAGCAGATCTGTAAACTGCTGGGCGAGGAGGACTTTCGCTATCCGCGTGTTCGCAGCGCAGAGGCAATAGGCTCTATGTTGCTGGAAGACCCAGAGAAGATGTCATTCTCTGTTGGCTTCTGGATTGACGCGGAAGCGCCAGACCACGGCAAGATCGTGGCGGGCAAGAAGACAGCCTCTCACCTGAACTCGTTTGCCACCATCATTCGCAGGGCGGCAATTGGCATGCAGCAGGGGGTTAACCCGATTGTGGTCGCCCCAGTTGCTGGGCGGGTAGTGGTCATTGGCGTAGATGGCGAGGAGGACAAAGACCCCTACGCGCTATCCGAAAGGCGCTGCGACCTCGCTATTGCTGCGCTGACCTCGCTCATCGGGAGCCAATATATAGGAGATGAGGAGTTTGACCAGATGTTCCTTAGCGCCTTTATCTCGCAAACCTTTGAGGAAGACCTTAAAAGCGGGATGGTGTCCAAGGGCATAACGGACGAGACGGCAACGAGGATTATTGAGAGGCTTCACAGAATCTCAGCGATTCGCAAAAAGAACAGGGGCGAGGATGCCCCAACAGGCACAGGAAAGAAGGGACTAGTCAATTGAAAGACAGCAGCACAAAGGAATACACGCTTCGTCAGGCGGCAGAGTTGCTTGGCATTAGCCCAACCACGCTTAGGGTGCAGTTGCACAAGAAGCGCATCAAGGGCAAGAAGCACGGGAGAGACTGGTTTCTGGACGGGCAGACACTTGCCTACTACCGCAAAGAAGTTCGCCAAAAATAAAAAACCGATTTGCGCTGCGCGGCTTGTGTCTATGTATTGACAATGGATTAAACTCTTGTCTCCGTTGTGCATACAGGGGCATATTTGTAACAAAACTCAGGTTTAGGGTGTAAGGTGGCTATATGACTGATGAGATCATTGTTCCTTCAGAGGCGGGTAGACCAACAAAGAAGACTGAGCAGCGCGTAGAGGCTTTGCTACAGTCACTGCGTGCAGGTGCTTCACGCCAAAGATCTGCTGCATTGGCTGGCATCCACAGGGATACACTGCACGAGTGGATGAGGCTAGATCCCACATTTTCCGACGCTATAGAAAAAGCAGAAGCATTTGCAGAGATGCGGTTCCTGTCTAGGGTTGCCACAGCAGCAGAGAATGAGCGATCATGGCAAGCAGCCGCTTGGATTCTAGAGCGCAGGTTCCCGAATGAGTGGCGTAAGCGTGAAGGCATTGAGTTCTCAGGCGTAGATGGCAAGGCTATTGAGGTGAAATCAGTTGGAGACCCAGCAGAAGAGCAGCGAAGGCTATCAGCAGCCCTTGGACTACTGGAGCAATTGGGTATCGTCGCTAGACCAGAGGGAACGATCCTCTCTACTGGAGATACTGAACCCGAAACTACCTGATTGTGTGCCTCACAAGCCAGAAGTGCCACAGGCGGTATTTCTTAGCCTAGGCAACAGAGAGGCGCTTTATGGTGGGGCTGCTGGTGGAGGCAAGTCTGACGCTTTGCTGATGGCTGCCCTGCAGCACATCCATATTCCGAACTACAGCGCCATCCTGCTGCGCCGAACCTACAAAGACCTATCTTTGCCCGATGCCATCATGGACAGGGCTAGGCGTTGGCTACAGGGTACGCCAGAGGCACGCTGGAATGGCGACCGCAGAGAGTTTCGGTGGGCAAACGGCTCAACGCTGGTATTTGGTCACCTTGAGAACGAAAACGACAAGTATCGCTACCAAGGTGCTGCCTTCCAGTACATCGGCTTTGACGAGTTAACCCAATTCACCGAATCGCAGTATATGTTCCTTACCAGCCGACTACGACGGCTCAAGGCATTTGAGGCAACACCACGCATGAGGGCGGCTTCTAACCCAAACGGGCTAGGGCATGACTGGGTNTATAGCCGTTTCATCCCAAAGATTGACGAGCGTACTGGCAAGTTGATTGTTCCGCGTGACCATAGTGGCGAGGCTCGTATCTTTGTCCCAGCCAAACTTACTGACAACCCACACCTAGACCAAGAGGAATATATGCGCTCGCTCAACGAATTGGACGATGTGCTGAGAGCGCAACTTGTGGATGGCTCGTGGACTATTACGCCAAGCGGGGATTTCTTCAACCCTGAATCACTGACCAAGTACGTTGACGATCTGGACTGGGACGAGTATCGCTGGGTGCGCTACTGGGACTTGGCTGCAACAGAGGCTAAACAGGGCAGAGACCCTGACTACACAGCAGGGGCGCTTGTGGGCAGGAGTGCGAAAACGGGACTCACAGTGATCGGCGACATGAAGAGGGTAAGGGAGCGACCCGACAAGATTGAGGCATTGATCGCTAGGTGCGCTGCAGAAGACCCTCGTGGCACAGCCATCCGAATGGAGCAGGAGGGGGGAGCATCAGGGGTTATGGCAATTGACCATTACGCCAGAAAGATCCTGTACGGCTACGACTTCAAGGGGGCAAGGGTAACGGGGGCAAAAGACGTAAGNGCGCGTGCTTTTGCAGCCCAAGCAAACAAGGGAAATGTGTCACTTGTGCGGGGAACGTGGAATAGCGCCTTGATTTCAGAGTGCTACTCTTTCCCACAGGGCGCACACGATGACCAAGTAGACGCTATTTCTGGTGCAGTCAACGAATTGGCTCGCCTGTACATTGCTGGCTCCGCTTCAATTCCTTCCACAGTACGTCCACACAGGGTAGGATCTAGCAACGAGATTCAGAGACCGCGCCTCTTGGCGCGTGGTTAGGAGAGAGATGGCAAGTTTTAGGCAGCGCGTAGGCAAGGCAATTCGGGTACTTCGTGAGGGCGTATCTGAGCCGATCCTTGGACTCATTGATACAGACGACCACCTTTACAGGCGACTAACTGGGGAAACACGAGACCTTAGCCCGATTACTCAGGAGCGCGCCCGCACGGTTGCCCGCTACCTGCATCGCCAAAACCCACTTGCACGCCGATTGGTTGAGATGACTGCAGACTTTGTGGTGGGCGATGGACTCACCTTCAATGCTGTAGACGAGGATGTTCAGGAGATCATTAACGAATTCTGGAACGATCCGACCATGAAGATGAACCTACGCCATCGTGATCTTGTGGTGGATCTTGCAGTGAACGGGGAACTATTCCTGCGAGCCTACGACGAGAACGGTAAGGTCATGCTTGGCTACATTGACCCAGACCGCGTGCGAGGAGTTCTTAAGAACCCAGAAAACGCATTTGTTGACCAGAGCATTGAACTCTTCAGCAAGCGTATGGCTGGNGGGGTTGAGGAGATCCCGATTATTCAGTCAACCGCAACAAAGGCTGGCTTAGAGTTTGAGGGCGAGGTGTTTGCGTACTTTATCAATCGCCCAGTAGGTGCAACTCGNGGAACGCCAGACTCATTGGCGCTTGCCGACTGGATTGACGGCTACGACCAAGTAATGTTCAATGCGCTGGATCGCGCCTCCCTCATGAACTCGTTTATTTGGGATGTCACACTGAAAAGCGCCGACGCTGACCAAGTGGGCGAATGGGCAAAGATGCACTCTTCTGCACCGAAGGCTGGCACAGTTCGTGTCCACAACGACTACGAAACATGGCAAGCGGTATCTCCAGCACTGGGTGCGGCAGAGACAGAGACCATTAGCCGCCTGATCAAGAATCTGATCCTAGGAGGGGCGGGCGTACCAGAGGGCTGGTTTGCAGATGGTGATTCAGCAAACCGCGCCACACTTGCTGCACAGGGCGACCCAACCTACCGCATGATCACAGCGCGACAGCGACTCGTTGGAGCAGTGTTTGAGGACATCGCGCAGTATGTCATTGCCAAGGCGATTGAAGCGGGGCGACTGCCAAAGGGCATAGATCGCACAGTGACGGTGACCTTGCCAGATCCAAGCGTGGAAGACACCAAGGGAATTGCCGCAGCATTGCCGCAACTGATGGGCGCTCTCACCGCAGCAAAGGACTCAAAGTTTATCTCAGAGGACTCAGCGCGCAAGTTGTTCCTCAGCATTGCTGGGCAGTTGGGCATTGAGTTGGAGCCAGAGAAGGAATTGGAGATGATTGAAGAGGAGGCTGCAAAGGCTGCTACAGAGGTGCAAAATCAACAACCAAGCCTTTCTACTGTATTTGATCAAACGCAGCCCCAGCAGCCTAAAAAGACGCCCGTACAGCAGGTGACGACAAGACCGCAAGGGGAGTAATAATCCTTGCCAAGCCAGACCGAAAACCAGCGCCAGAATTGGCAGACGTCTAAGGCTCGCTCCACATGGGCAGAGTCTCTCTTGCGACGCGCCCAGAACCAAATCACCATTGAGTCTGATGCCGTAGCAAAGATCCAAACAGCCATGAATGCGGCTCAAACAGAGGTCGCAGCCATCCTNGCNGANATTCAGGCNAATCAAGCCCCTGAGTGGCGCGTACGCCGCGCACAGCAGCAACTGGCGGCACTGGAGCGTCTGGATGGGGAACTTCGCAGCAAACTGCTCACCATTGCACGGGCAGCAGCAGAGGAAGTCAAGATTCTGTCCAAGGGCATGCCGCAGCAGCAAGCCGACAAAATCAACACCGAAGTTTCCAAGGCAGCCAGCAAACTGAGCAGGTCAACCGACTCCGCCAGACCAGAAATTGGTCGCTCTACAAATCAGGGGCGTGGGCTAGTCGCCATTGACGCCAGATCAGTAGACATTGCTGTTTCTTTTGTGCCAGACCTCATCGTTGATCAGGTTGGAGCGCTCAAAAAGGCGGTTAAGGCAGAGATCTTGAGAAACTCACTGGCACTCAGTACGCCAGCAGAGAGCATCGCACGGTTGACTTCTGTCGCAACGCCAATTGGGGCATTCCCTACTGCTGCAGTGCGAGCCGAAGCGATTGTCCGAACAGAGTTTGGGCGTGTGAGCAACATTGCAGCCATGAGCGGCATCCAAGCGCTCGCAGCAAATCCCTATGGGCTTTCTACCGACCAGCGCTCCTACATGCTTGACGCAAATGGTGTCATGTACAAAGAGTGGATTGCAGTAGGCGACCACAGGACGCGCCCAGAACACGCCGCACTTGATGGGACGATTATCCCGATCAACGAGTCGTTCATGGTGGGCGAGTTCTCAGCCCAGTTCCCGAAAGATCCAAGCCTTCCAGCCAAGCACGCAGTCAACTGCCGTTGCATGGTTGTGCCTTCATTCCCGCCAGAGATTGCAGATCGCCTTGGCGCAATGCCAGACGCTGGGGATGGNTCATTCGGCGAGATGCTCGCCATGATGCAGCAGGGAGAAATGGTTGGCACTGCGACTGGAGGTGGTGGGGGTGAGGCGTTCTCTTACGCTCCAGAAGTACCACCAAACGGCTTTGATTACGACATCGGCTACGACCCATCAGACGCTGCAGTAGACACATTCTTTGTCAATCAGGATGCAACGACTCCCGCACTGAGTGGCGCGGCAGACCCAACAGCCCCACCGCAGCCCATCACGGTGAGTCGTGGGGTATCGCCCCTCAACGTCATCGCTGGCATTCAGCAGAGTTTCGGTCTTATCGGAAATGTGCGAACAAGGCAGCGACCATCAAGCCTTATTTCATTCATTCGGTTCGCCACAAAGATCCTAAACACTGCAGAGCGCAATGCGCTGCTCAAGCCACTGCCAAGTGTTGCAACGCACCAGCCACGACTTTCTGTTGACGCAGCAGAGTTCCAGAACTGGCTT
>JGI25910J50241_10000263_pt1 | contig 17200 bp, 21 predicted proteins | sample LauGreSBDMM110SN_3_FD_50241 | JGI IMG/M metagenome (IMG submission 50241) | reverse complement strand
TAGTTAAGAGTTTTGGTCCTCGGTAGTGGTTTCCGGAAAAGGATTTTCCGTGAACTTCGATCGAAGATCCATTCTCTTTATGTAAAGTGTTGAGAAATGGAGTGACCCATGGAGGGTCAAGATGTGCAATCAGCCGTTGCCAAAATAGACAACGGTAAATTTGGAAAGCGGGAGATCCGCTTTGAAACTGGCCGATTAGCTCGGCAAGCAGCAGGAACCGCTGTTGTTTATTTAGATGATGACAGCATGTTGCTATCTGCAACTACTGCATCAAAAAATCCGAAGGATCAATTTGATTTCTTCCCACTAACTGTAGATGTGGAAGAGCGGATGTATGCCGCTGGCAAAATTCCTGGATCATTCTTTCGTAGAGAAGGTCGTCCTTCAGAGGATGCAATCCTTACCTGTCGCTTAATCGATCGTCCACTACGTCCATCCTTTATTAAGGGATTACGTAATGAGATTCAAATCGTTGTGACTGTAATGGCATTAAATCCAGATCATATGTATGACGTAATTGCGATTAATGCTGCATCTATGTCTACTCAATTAGCAGGCTTGCCATTCTCTGGCCCAATCGGTGGTGTGCGGGTTGCACTAATCGAAGGTCAATGGGTTGCTTTCCCAAATCACTCTGATTTGGAAAAAGCAGTTTTTGACATGGTAGTTGCTGGTCGTATTTCAGATGGTGATGTTGCGATCATGATGGTCGAAGCAGAGGCAACTGTTAAAACAATTGATCTAATTAAGGCTGGCGCAACTGTGCCAACTGAGGAGATTGTTGGCCAAGGACTTGAGGCTGCAAAGCCATTTATTAAAATCCTTTGCGAGGCGCAATTAGCATTAGCTAAATTAGCCGCTAAGCCAACTGGTGAGTTCCCTGTATTCCTTGATTACCAAGATGATATTTATGCAGTTGTTGAAAAGGCTGCTAAAGATGATCTAACAAAGGCGTTAACAATTGCTGGTAAGCAAGAGCGTGAGACAAAGCTTGATGAGATTAATAAGGCAGTTTCTGAGAAGATCACAGTTGATTTTCCAGAGCGTGCTAAAGAGATCTCTGGCGCACTTCGCTCAGTTACTAAGAAATTAGTACGCCAGCGAGTATTACGGGAGAAGATCCGTATTGATGGTCGCGGTCTTCGAGATATTCGCGCATTAACTGCTGAGGTTGAGGTAATTCCTCGTGTTCACGGCTCTGCAATATTTGAAAGAGGCGAGACTCAAATTTTGGGTATTACAACTTTAAATATGCTTAAGATGGAGCAACAGCTAGATACTCTTTCACCGGAAGATCACAAGCGTTATATGCATAACTACAACTTCCCGCCGTACTCTGTTGGCGAAACTGGAAGAGTTGGCTCACCTAAGCGACGAGAAATTGGACATGGCGCACTAGCAGAACGCGCATTGCTTCCGGTACTTCCAACTCGCGAAGAGTTTCCATATGCAATTCGTCAGGTTTCAGAGGCACTTGGTTCAAATGGATCAACATCCATGGGATCTGTTTGTGCTTCAACTATGTCATTACTAAATGCAGGTGTGCCACTTAAGGCATCTGTTGCTGGTATTGCGATGGGACTTATCTCTGATGAGGTAGATGGCAAAACTGAGTATGTAGCACTTACCGATATCTTGGGTGCAGAGGATGCATTTGGTGATATGGACTTTAAAGTTGCTGGTACAAAAGAGTTTGTTACCGCTCTTCAATTAGATACAAAACTTGATGGAATTCCAGCTTCCGTTCTTTCAGCAGCATTGCTGCAAGCAAAGGAAGCTCGTCTTGCCATCCTTGATGTTATGAACCAAGCAATCTCATCCCCTGATGAGATGTCATTACTTGCTCCTAGAATTATTTCGATCAAGGTGCCAGTTGACATGATTGGTGCAGTTATCGGGCCTAAGGGCAAGATGATTAATCAGATTCAAGATGAGACCGGTGCAGATATCACTATCGAAGATGATGGAACTATCTATATTGGCGCAACTGAGGGATCTGCTGCTGAGGCTGCAAAGGCGCAAATTAATGCGATTGCAAATCCAGTACAACTATCAGTTGGGGATAAATTCAATGGCGCAGTTGTAAAACTTGCTGCCTTTGGTGCTTTTATTAACTTAGCTCCAGGTAAAGATGGTTTGCTACATATCTCGCAAATTCGCAAGATGCATGGTGGCAAGCGTATTGAAAACCTTGAAGAGGTTATGAAGGTTGGCGAGAAGATTGAGGTTGTAATCAATGAGGTTGATCCAAAGGGTAAATACTCATTAGTTCCAGCAAATCTTCCAGAAGAAGCAAAGAGCGAGTAATTTGGCTAGAACGGTCTTACCTAGTGGCTTACGAATAGTCACTGAAGAGGAAAGATCTGTTCGCTCTGCAGCTTTTGGTATTTGGGTCAATGTTGGCTCCCGCGATGAGACAGTTTCAACTGCGGGAGCTTCACATTTTTTAGAACACTTATTATTTAAAGGAACAAAGCGAAGATCATCCCTTGAAATCTCCTCCGCAATTGAAGCAGTCGGTGGGGAAACAAATGCCTTTACCTCCAAGGAGTACACCTGTTTTTATGCGCGGGTAATTGATAAAGACCTACCCCTTGCAGTTGATGTGATTAGTGATTTGATCACTTCATCAGTAGTTAAGCCAGATGATGTCGATGCTGAGCGCAAGGTTGTATTGGAAGAGATTGCAATGCGTGATGATGATCCAAGTGATTTAATCCATGATCTTTTTTTAGAGAGGTACTACGGAGATGCACCATTAGGACGGCCAATTTTAGGAACAGTTGAGTCAATAAAAGGTATGGAGCGAAGTACCGTATTTAATTACTATCAAAATAGATATAAACCAGAGGATTTAGTTGTTTCAGTTGCTGGAAATATTAAGCATAAAAAAGTAGTTGAATTGGTTGAAGATGCATTTCAAAAAATGATTTTCTAAATCAACCTAAAACAGATTTTAAAGTGAGAAAATCACCTGCAATAAAGGTTCCTGGCAAAGGTGAAGTGACGCTGCTTGATCGCAAAACTGAACAGGCACATATTGTTTATGGTGTACCAGGTGTTGCTAGGGATGATAAGCGCAGATTTGCATTGAGCATTTTGTCTTCAGCTTTAGGTGGCGGAATGTCTTCAAGATTGTTTCAAGAGATTAGAGAAAAGCGTGGCCTTGCCTATTCAACCTATGCATATGGTCAGCAATTTGCCGGTAGTGGAGTTTTATCTTTTTATGTTGGCTGTAAGCCAGATAAGGCAGAAGAATCAATTAAAATTATCCAATCAATATTGCATGATGTGGCAGAGAATGGTTTAACGGCGGAGGAGATTAATCGGGCAAAGGGAGCAGTTTCTGGATCACTGGTATTAAGCCAAGAGGACACTGGTTCTAGAATGACCAGAATTGGCAAAAGTGAGTTGGTTTACGGCCAGGTTCTAAGCTTTGATGAAATTTTGCGCGAGATTTCTAATGTAACACATGAGCAAATTAAGGAAATTGCCCGCCAAATCCTGCCGACATCTCCTACCCTTGCGGTAGTGGGACCATTTAGGTCAAGTAGTAAATTTGAAAGGTTAATCTCATGAAGGTCGCAGTACTAGGTGCCAAAGGAAGAATGGGCACAGAAGCTGTTGCAGCAATTAATGCAGCAAGTGATTTAACTCTAAGTGCGGCATTAGATCTTGGTGATTCACTTGATAAGTTAACCCAAACCGGCACTGAGATAGTAGTTGATTTCACTCATCCTGATTCAGTAATGAAAAATCTTGAGTTTGCCATAAGTAATGGAATTCATCTTGTAGTTGGAACGACTGGTTTTGATGAGAAAAAACTATCGCAATTAAAAGATTTGCTAAGTAAGCAGCCAAAAGTTGGCGCACTTATTGCTCCTAACTTTGGACTTGGCGCAGTTTTAATGATGCAATTTTCCCAAACTGCAGCAAAGTATTTTGAAAGTGCTGAAATAATTGAGTTACATCATGCCAATAAGGTGGATGCTCCATCTGGGACTGCTACTAGAACAGCTGAGATGATTACTGATGCAAGAAAGGCAAGTAAAAAAGGTGTGATGCCAGATGCCACCAAGAGTTCACTCCCTGGGGCACGTGGTGCAAAGGTTGGGGATGTTCCAATTCACTCAGTTAGATCACATGGTTATGTTGCTCATCAAGAGGTGATCTTCGGTGATGCGGGTGAGACTTTAACAATTAGACATGATTCAATTGATCGGGCAGGCTTTATGCCAGGAGTTTTAATTGGCATTAGAAATGTGGCAAAGTATCCAGGGCTAACTATTGGTCTTGAGAATTATATGGAGGGAATGTAATGAGTGATATAACTATGTATGGTGCTGAATGGTGCGGTGATTGTCGTCGTTCTAAGAGATTTCTAGATACCAATAACATTAAATACAATTATATTGATATCGAAACTGATCCGGCAGCCAGTGATAAGGTAATTGAGATTAATGGTGGAATGCGTTCAATTCCAGTAATTATTTTCTCAGATGGAACGCATTTAACTGAGCCATCAGATATTGCTCTTAAAGCAAAGTTAGAAGAGTTAAAAGTTCTTTAAAATATCTGATAGACAACAGCAGAGGTAATTGCTGCTGAAATAACTACAACTGGAAATGGCGCTTTAAACTTAAGGGCAAGTAGTGCCGCACCAACACCAGCTAATCGTTGATCTACTACTAACTCTTATCAGCAAATGTCTGCACCCCTACCAATGCACTAAGTAAAACAATGGGAACTAGGGTATTTATCTGCTTAACTTTTGGTCGATCAAGCCATTTCTCTGGAACACTATGACCGATATATTTATTTAAAAATGCGGTAACACTAGCACCGATTACCGCAATCCAGATTGGACTCATTTTTTCCACCCAAAAATAACTGCAAGTAAGACGGTAGTAATAATTGGGACACCAGCTGGTGCAATTGGGGTTAGTAAAAGTGCTAAACCAATTGCAGATCCTGAGATTATAAATTGTCGCTTATTTTTAAGACGTGGCCAAACTAAACCACAAAATGCTGCTGGAACTGCTGCATCTAATCCCCAAACTGAAGGGTTGCCTATCTTACTTGCGCCGAGTGCACCAAGAAATGTAAAAAAGTTCCAAAATATATAAACACCAATACCGGTTAGATAGAAGCCTCGTTTTCTATCTACATCATTATCTTGCAGGGTAGAAACAGCGGTTGACTCATCAATTGTAATTTGGGCAGCGAGAATTCTTTTAATTCCAGTAACTTTTAAAATTGGCGCCATCTGCACTCCATATAACGCATTACGAAATCCAAGTAAGGTGGCAGTTGCAATTGCACTTATCGCCGCCCCACCTGCGCCCATAATTCCAACAACAGCAAATTGTGATGCACCGGAGAAAAGTAGGAGTGATAGAAGACAGGTTTGCAGGACAGAGAAGTCAGCGGTTACTCCAGCTGCGCCAAAGGCTGCGCCATAGAGGCCGACAGTGAAGGCGACGCTGAGAGCGGTGCGATCTACTGCACTTGTCTTAGGATTAATTGACACGCCGACACCTTAATCCAGCCAATCACCAATCACCAAAGATAGGGTCGCGGACATGAGTGATGAGATCATTTTTCGTGATGATGTGTCGGTGGAGTTGGTTAAATCCAGTGCCAGTGATGCCGATGTTGTTTGGGCGGCTCGGGTTTCTACCGCTGGAGATAAATCACTTGAGGATGTTGGAGCTGATGCCTCCAAATCAGAGGGACTTATTAATTATTTAGCTAGAGAGCGTCATGGCTCACCATTTGAACATACCTCAATGACTTTTTTTATTTCCGCTCCTATTTTTGTTTTTAGAGAGTTTATGCGCCACCGAATTGCTTCTTATAACGAGGAGAGTGGGCGCTACCGAGAATTAAAACCAGTTTTTTATGTGCCAAGCAAGGAACGGAAATTAGTGCAGATTGGTAAAGCTGGTTCATATACATTTGTTGATGGCACAGTTGAGCAGTATGAAATTACGGTATCGGCAATTAAAGAAACTTGTATCTTGGCATATGATAATTATCAAAAGATGTTAGCGGCTGGGGTAGCGCGTGAGGTTGCTCGGGCGGTATTGCCAGTTACCTTGTACTCATCAATGTATGTAACTATGAATGCTCGGGCATTAATGAACTTTTTATCACTTAGAACAGCACGTGAAGGTTCACACTTTCCCTCCTACCCGCAACGAGAGATCGAGATGGTGGCAGAGAAGATGGAAGCCGAGTTTGCCAAATTAATGCCGATTACCTACGGAGCATTTGAAAAATCTGGCCGCATAGCGCCATAAATAAGAGGTAGCCTTAAGCCATGCAAATCACCCCACCATTTGGTCGATTACTTACCGCCATGGTCACACCTTTCACTAAATCAGGTGAGATTGATTGGGCAGGGGTAGAGAAGATTGCCGCCCACCTGGTTGCAACCGGTCATGATGGAATTGCTGTAAATGGCACAACTGGTGAGGCACCAACTACCTCTGATGATGAGAAGGATCAAATTGTTAAAGCGGTTAGAAAAGTTGTTGGCGATAAGATAAAAATTGTGGCAGGAGCTGGTAATAATGAAACCTCACACTCAGTTGAGCAAGCACAACGTGCTGCAAAAGCTGGAGCTGATGGTTTATTAGTTGTCTCTCCTTACTACAACAAACCACCACAAGCAGGAATTCAAGCCCACTTCAAAGCAATGGCAGATGCAACCGATCTACCAGTAATGATCTATGACATTCCAGGCAGAACTGGAGTTGAGATTGAGTCAGATACGATTGTTAAATTAGCTGAGCATAAAAATATTGCCGCCCTTAAGGATGCCAAAGGAAATCCCGCCGCTACTTCATGGGTAATTAAAAGGTGTGCAATCCCAGTTTATTCAGGTGATGATATTTTAAATCTGCCCTTGCTCTGTTGGCGCAGTTGGTTTTGTTTCAGTCTGCGGACATACAGTTGGCGCTGATCTTAAGGCGATGTTAGATGCATGGTTTTCTGGAGATTCAAATAAAGCGCTGGAGATTCATCAAAAATTATTACCGGTATTTACTGGAACATTTCGCACACAAGGTGCGATTCTTACTAAGGCAGCATTAAATTTAATGGGCCTACCTGGTGGATTTACTAGATTGCCACTTGTTGATGCAACTGATGCGCAGATTGCGCAATTAAAGGTTGATCTACAAGCAGGCGGCGTTAAATTAAAATAAATAGATGAATCATCCCCATCCTGGCCTGCCATACCCTGCTAAGTTAGCTAAAAAAACTCTGCGCATTGTCGCACTCGGTGGTCTAGGTGAGATTGGTCGGAATATGACCGTCTTTGAGTATGAGGGCAGATTATTAATTGTTGATTGTGGTGTTTTATTTCCAGGTGATGATCAGCCAGGTATTGATTTAATCCTGCCAGATTTCTCATATTTAAGAGATCGCATGGATGATATTGAGGCGATCTTTTTAACTCATGGACATGAGGATCATATTGGCGCAGTTCCTTACCTTCTTCGCGAACGAAGTGATATTCGAATTATTGGATCCCAATTGACCCTGGCATTTGTAGCGCCAAAATTAAAAGAACGCAGAATTACTGCGCCAATGACTCAGGTTAAGGCTGGTCAAATAGAAAAGGTTGGCCCATTCACACTTGAGTTTGTAACAGTTAATCACTCAATTCCAGATTCACTTGCAGTTGCTATTAAAACACCAGCCGGAGTTATTTTACATACTGGAGATTTTAAGATGGACAAGATGCCATTAGATGGAAAGGTCACTGATCTAGAGACCTTTGAAAGATTAGGAAAGAGGGGGTTGATCTATTTTTAGTTGACTCTACTAATGCTGATGTACCAGGGTTAACGGTGGCAGAGAAAGATATTTATCCAGCCCTTAAAGAGGCGATTGCTAAAACTCCCCGCCGAGTAGTTGTCACCTCATTTGCCTCTCATGTGCACCGAATTCAACAGGTATTAACCGCTGCCAATGAAGCAAACCGAAAGGTTGCATATGTTGGAAGATCAATGATTAGAAATATGAAGTTAGCTCAAGATCTTGGATATTTAAAGGTGCCAAATGGTTTGGTTGTAGATTACAAAGATATTGATAGTTATGGCGACAAGATTGTTTTAATCTGCACCGGCTCTCAAGGAGAGCCACTGGCAGCCCTTTCTCGAATTGCAAATGGTGATCATGAGATTCAAGTGGGTAAGGGTGACACTGTAGTTTTAGCATCATCATTGATCCCAGGAAATGAAAAATCTGTGTACCGAGTAATTAATGAGCTAACAAGATTTGGCGCTCATGTTGTACATAAAGGCAATGCGATGGTGCATGTTTCTGGACACGCCTCCGCTGGTGAGTTATTACATTGTTACCAGATAGTAAAACCAAAAAATGTTTTGCCAGTACACGGTGAATGGCGACATATGAGGGCAAATGCTGATTTAGCGATGCAATCAGGGGTTGCCGAACACAATGTAGTAATTGCTGAGAATGGAATTACCATTGATGTGGCAGATGGGCACGCTGATATCTCCGGCTCTATTCCTTGTGGCTATGTTTATGTAGATGGTCAAAGTGTTGGTGAGATAACTGAGAGCTCACTTAAGGATCGAAGAATTTTAGGAGATGAGGGTTTTATCTCAGTAGTTGTGGTTATTGATTCACAAAGCGGAAAGATAGTAGCCGGACCTGATATTCATGCTAGAGGATTTACCGAAGATAAAACTTTATTTGATGATGTTAAAGGTGATATTGAAAAAGCACTTAGCAAAGCAGTTGCTGGAGGTTTTAATGGCACACACCAACTATCCCAAGTTGTTCGTCGCACAATCGGCAGCTGGGTTGGGGAGGAGCATCGTCGCAAACCGATGATCATTCCATTAGTAGTTGAGGTTTAGTTACACCTTTTTACTTAAGTTTTAAGGCAAAGTGCGCGCCGATATCACCAAGTAATTAACTTATTCTTTAGGCTTGTCTTCTTATGGCAAAGAAAAAAAATACCGCAAAAAGATCCCGTTTTCTAACGGCAATTCTTTTATCAATTGGTTGGATATGGCGATTTCTGGCAAAAACCTTAGGGAGTGCAACTCGTTTTGTTTTTCGATCATCTAGGGAGTTAGACCCAGCACACCAGCGAGATGGAATTGCATTTTTTTTATTTATTTTGGCATTAATATCTACTGCTGGAATTTGGTTTCGGTTTGAAAACTTACTAAGTAGAGCTACCTACTCATTCTTACTTGGCGCAGTTGGCCGACTTGCTTATTTAATTCCATTTATCTTTATCTACTTTGCCTATCGATTATTTAGAGCACCTGATGAGGCTGGGGCTACTGGGCGAATAACAATTGGCACATTAATGTTGCTAATTAGCACTACCTCACTTACTCATATTATTAATGGCTCAGTTGGCACTGGTGCAACTGCAATCCGCCAAGGTGGTGGTTGGATCGGTTACGGGGTCTCATCCTCATTGATTGCATTAGTTACCGAAGTATTAGCAACGCCAATTCTGATTATCTTTCTTATTTTTGGCTTATTAGTTACCACTAAAACTCCATTCTCAAAGGTATTTTCCCAAATCGGTAAGGTATTTAAGTTTGGTAGAGCTGGTATTAGCAATGTTAAAGCGCGCCGAGCTGAGCGATTAGTGGATGAGGATTTTGAAATAAGTGAGAACCCACCATTTGAAACTCCATTAGTTAAAGATTTAGTGCAGGAGTTTGAACCACAGCAATTAGATTATGAGGTTGAGTTAGATGATTTTGATTCAGTAACTCAGTCATTACCTAGGATGAGTAAGCCGGTGAAATCTGAGAGTGCGCGCCCTCAGCAATTACTCCTATCTTCAGATAGTAAATATGAATTGCCACCAATGGATCTACTTAGATCAGGACCTGCTGCAAAGGGAAAATCTAAGGTTAATGAGACGGTAGTTGCTGCCCTTAAGCAGGTATTTGAACAATTTGATGTTGATGCACAGGTAACAGGCTTTATGCGCGGGCCAACTGTCACAAGGTATGAGGTTGAGTTAGGTAATGGCGTGAAGGTAGAGGCGATTGCTGCGCTCTCTAAAAATATTGCCTACGCCGTTGCCAGTGGTGATATCAGAATTCTCTCGCCAATCCCAGGTAAGTCAGCGGTTGGTATTGAGATACCAAATACTGATCGAGAGATTGTGGCATTAGGTGATGTGCTGCGCTCACCAGTATCTGGAAATGATACCCATCCAATGTTGATTGCCTTAGGTAAAGATGTTGAGGGATTATTTCTTTGTGCCAACTTAGCCAAGATGCCACACCTACTTGTAGCAGGTGCTACCGGCGCTGGTAAATCCTCAATGATTAACTCATTAGTTGTCTCAATCTTAATGAGGGCAACTCCAGATGAGGTTCGCTTGGTAATGATTGATCCTAAGCGGGTTGAGTTAACAAATTATGAAGGTGTTCCACATTTAATTGCGCCAATTATTACCAACCCAAAAAAAGCAGCAGATGTCCTTGCGTGGGTAGTGCGAGAGATGGAGATGCGTTATGACGACCTGGCAGTCTTTGGCTTTAGACATATTGATGACTTTAATAAGGCGGTAAAAGCTGGCAAGGTGACACCACCTGCTGGCAGTGAGCGAACTCTTGAGCCGTATCCATATTTATTAGTAATAGTTGATGAGTTAGCAGATTTAATGATGGTGGCAGCACGTGAGGTTGAAGAATCTATTGTTCGAATAACTCAACTAGCTAGAGCTGCTGGTATTCACCTAGTACTTGCAACACAGCGCCCAAGTGTTGACATTGTTACTGGGTTAATTAAGGCAAATGTGCCATCTAGATTGTCTTTTGCCACCAGCAGTTTGGCTGATTCAAGAGTTATTTTAGATACCCCAGGTGCTGAGAAATTAGTTGGGCAAGGCGATGGTCTATTCCTGCCAATGGGTGCAAGTAAAGCGGTCCGCATTCAAGGAGCATATGTTTCAGAGCGGGAGATTGAGGCGGTAGTAAATCATGTTAAAGGACAATTACAACCGGTTTATCGAATTGATTTAAATGCACCAGTAAAATCTAATTTAGTAAGTGATGATGTCGGTGATGATCTTGATTTATTACTACAAGCAGTGCAATTAGTTGTGTCAACTCAATTTGGTTCAACCTCAATGTTGCAACGCAAACTTCGAGTTGGTTTTGCAAAAGCTGGCAGATTAATGGATCTAATGGAGAGCCGGGGAATTGTCGGTCCCACCGAGGGGTCAAAGGCTAGGGTGGTTTTGATTAACGCTGAGCAAATGCCAGATGTCTTGGAGTCTATTCGAGGCAGTAATTAGGGAAATTCAACTTTAGTGGGGGGGGTGCCCCATCATTGCCTTTTCTGCTCAATCTATTTTAAAAATTATTGTCTAAATTGTTAAAGTGTTTTACTATTAGTCTCCCCAATCAAGACAGGTAAACAGATGAGTGAAATATCCTCTCTACAGCAAGCCCGTGATGCTGCTGGATTATCTGTAGAACAGATTTCATCCCTTACAAGTATTAGAACCTCAGTTATTAAAGATCTAGAATCTAATTCAGTTAATTTATCTGGCGGTATTGCATACGCCCGCGGTCACATCCGCACTATAGCTAGAGTATTAAATGCTAAGACTGGCAAAGCTGTAATTATAGATGCCGACCTTTTAGTGAAAGAGATGGAGGCTGGACAAAATTTAGATAAACGAACAATGATGCAACAACTGGCTGAAAATAATGTTTTAGAGGTACCAAGAGAGAGAGTGCGAATTAAGTTCTCAACACTCGCCACCGCATCAATCTCAATACTAAGTATTGGTTTTGTAGCACAGATTGCAATTAATAATGTTTCGGTAACAAATACGGTAGTTGCACCCAAACCAGTAGCAGTTAAAGCACCAGCAGTAGAAGCAAAGACCACAACAGTTACTGTGCCAGCTGGGGTTAACTTGGTATTAACTGGTGTCAGTGGCCGTAGCTGGGTTGGCTTAACAAATGCTAATGGCGAGCAAGTCTTTGATGGTCAGATTATGGCTGGTCAGATCCAAAGCTTTAGTGATCCACAGGTATTAAAGGCGGTAATTGGCAATGCTGGCGCAGTTAGCATAAAAGTTAATGGTAAGGATTTAGGTGTTGCAGGTAGTGATGGGCAGGTTGTTCGCCTAGATTTTGATGCAAATAAACTGCTTTAAGGGCAATAAGAATTAATTAAATTTTTACCCGCTATCCTTAGCGCATAGTGGCTACTGAAATTAAAACTAAATCACCACATCGCACCGTTGCGTTGGTGACTTTAGGATGCGCCCGAAATGAGACCGACTCAGAGGAGTTAGCTGCCAGATTAGCCGCCGATGGTTGGATTTTGATAGCAGATCCAGCTAAGGCTGAGATAGCTGTAATTAATACCTGCGGCTTTATCGAAAGTGCTAAAAAAGATTCAGTAGATGCACTCTTGCAGGCTCACTCACTAAAGGGTAATGGCATAACTAAAGCAGTAGTTGCAGTTGGTTGCATGGCAGAGCGGTATGGAAATGAGTTGGCAACTGCCTTGCCTGAGGCGGATGCAATCTTAGGCTTTGATGATTATCAAGATATTTCAACCAGACTTTCAACCATTATTGATGGCGGAAAGATCACCGCTCACACACCAAAGGATCGCCGGGCATTGCTGCCAATTGCACCTAGTGATCGGGCAGATAAACGAGATTCTGATAAGAGTAAAGATATTTCACCAATTGGCACCGTACTTCGCAAGCGGCTAGATAATGCCCCGATCGCTCCACTTAAGATTGCCAGCGGCTGTGATCGCAGATGCTCCTTCTGCGCAATTCCATACTTTCGTGGCTCATTTATCTCACGCCGGCCAACTGAGATTATTGATGAGGCAAAGTGGTTAGCCGATAGTGGGGTAAGTGAGCTCTATCTGGTCAGTGAGAACACCACCTCATATGGCAAAGATTTTGGGGATTTAAAGTTAATGGAGAAGCTTTTGCCAGATCTTTCTAAGATTGATGGCATTAAACGGATAAGACTTTCTTATCTGCAACCAGCTGAGGTACGTCCCTCGTTGCTGCAGGCGATGGTTTCGGTGGATAAGGTGGTTCCATACTTTGATCTCTCATTCCAACATGCAAATGGTGATCTGCTACGCAACATGCGCAGATTTGGAGATGGCGAGAAGTTCTTGCATCTAATTACCCAGATTAGAGCGCTTAATCCGCAATCAGGAATTAGATCAAACTTTATAGTTGGCTTTCCAGGTGAAACTGATGGGCAGTTTATGGATTTGATTGAATTTTTAAGCCAGGCTCAGTTAGATGCAATTGGCATCTTTGGCTACTCAGATGAGGATAAAACTGAGGGTAAGAGTTTAAGTAATAAGGTGGCGCCAGAGTTAATTACCGAGCGAGTAAATGAGCTCTCCACATTAGTTGATGAGTTAATTACCCAACGCGCTGAATCTAGAATTGGTGAGAAAATATCAGTTTTAATTGAGGATGAAGCAGAGCAGGAGGGGCGAGCAGAGCATCAAGGACCAGATGTGGATGGCTCAACATTTGTTAAATCTCGAAATAAGTACCGGGTGGGCGAGTATGTTGATGCGGTGGTAAGTGATGTGGCAGGTGTTGATTTAATTGCGCAGGTAATATGAAAAAAATAAGTAGGCCAAATCTGCCAAACTCATTAACTATCTTTCGCATTATCGCTCTACCATTTTGCGCATACGCTCTCTTTAAAAATGGCGGTAATGATAATAATTGGCGGATAATCGCTTTTATACTTTTCTTTATTGTCGGTTTAAGTGATGTATTAGATGGCAAGTTAGCCAGATCTCGCAATCAGATTACTGAGTTTGGTAAGTTATTAGATCCAATTGCCGATAAGGCGATGCTGGCAACTGCAGCTATTGGCACCTCAATGATAGGACTTCTATCCTGGTGGGTAACTGCGATATTTTTAATTCGAGAGATTGCGGTAACGATTCTGCGCTTTGCAGTAATTAAGCAAGGAGTTATTGCTGCTAGTAAGGGGGCAAAGCTAAAAACCTTCTTNCAAAACTTTGGAGTCGGTTTTTATATCCTGCCATTACCCACCTTTTTGCACCTGCCNCGAGATATCTTTATGGCNGCNGCAATACTCTTAACAATTACTACCGGCTTTGATTACTTTAGAAAGGTACTTAAAAAATGAGTAATTTAATTATTGCTAAATCAGTTATTAAGGCTTTGGTCAAAGCCAAAAAGAGCATTAGCGTGGCCGAATCTATAACTGGTGGCGGCTTAGCTGCTGCATTAACTGATATTGCCGGTGCCTCTCAAGCATTTGTGGGCGGAGTTGTTGCATATAATGATGAGATTAAAGTAATTGAGTTGGGGGTAAGTAAATCTGATTTAAAAAAGTATGGCCCAGTATCTGAGGAGATTGTTCGACAGATGGCAGATGGGGCGCTTCTTAAATTCAAAACCGATTATGCAATTGCAACCACAGGAGTGGCAGGTCCAGGTTCGGCATATGGCCAAAAGGCAGGAACTGCCTGGATTGGCCTTGCTAGTAAAAAAGAGCGGATAAGTATCGCTCTTTTCCTCACTGGTGATCGAGAATCTATTCGCCACGCCACAATAGCCAGCGCATTAGCTGCCATAGAGCGTATTCTTAAGCCGTGATCCTTTTACGTACCCACATTGGTAGCACCTTGCGTGCTACTCGTATTGAGCAGGGCCGCACTTTAAGAGATGTTGCAAAGTGCGCTCGAGTCTCACTCGGTTATCTCTCTGAGGTAGAGCGCGGACATAAAGAGGCATCAAGTGAGTTATTAAATGCAATTTGTTCAGCTCTTGATCTATCTCTCTCCACAATCTTAGTTGATGTTGCAACTGTGGTTAAAAGCCACGAATCCCCAGTATTAACAATCTCGACTTTGCAAGTGGTAGAAACCGCCGCTTAAGTTGTCTGCTCAGCCGGCGCTTGCAAATTACGCCCGCCAAAATGCCACAAGTAATAAATCTCGAGCTGCAATCTTTGCTGGTGCAAAAGCGGTAATTGCCCAGGTTGGAAATTACCAATCTAATATTGCAGATATCGCACTGCGCGCTCAGGTTTCAAAGGCGACTATTTATAATCAATTTGCCGATAAGGCAGAGATGATTGAGCAGTTAGTTGAGTCGGAGGTAGCTAGGTTAATTACTCTGGCACTCTCTGCTAATTCAAGGCAGGAAGGACTCTATCTTTTATCGACATCAATCTCTCAAGATGAGGCGCTGCGCAGATTAGTTGAAACTGATCCAAACGATATTGCAAAGTTAGTAACTATCTCAACCCATCCCACCTGGGTCTTAGCTCATCAGGGAGTAGCTAAGGTATTTGGAGCAGATACCGCTATTTGTGGTTTGATCTTGCGCTGGCTAATTGGCCAGATTGGCTCACCTATAACTAAAGAGGAGTCGCTAGCCCAATCAAAACGATTGGCTAATGCTCTCTTTATTTAATAAATTGAGAATCTCAGAGCTGCGTGCTCGCCTCGCTGATTACTTTCCAGATCCAGATACCTATGCCAGAGATATCATCCATAGCGAGCTAGGTGGGATTAGTGTTAACGGCGCAATTGAGATTGGGATGGAGCCGAATGAGATCTGGCAGGGGGTTATTCGCCATAACCCTGAGATGCCGCAGCGTTATCGGTGAGGGTGATTTGAATCAAAGGCCTATCTGGCTAGTCGGCTTGATTTATAGGCAATTGGTCAAGGTAGGATAAGGGCACGCTAGTTTAATGAAAAGGGAGTAATTATGAATGAGAATGAATTAGTTAAACTTTGGAATGATAAGCGCTCGCAGATCACCAACGCGCAGATGGCCCCAGCACTTGTGCTAATAGCCACCTTTGTAGTTGCTGCATTTGGCAAGTTTGATGCTGCAACAGATGGCACTAAATATTTAGCACTTGGCGTGGTAGCAGCAACTGGCATCCTTGCCACAATTACCCAATATGCGGTAATCCGTGAGGCAGAGATGTTATGTGATGATCTTGCTAAGGTGGGCAAGAGTGGTGCGCTAGCAAATCGGATTGCGCAATCTAAATCCTTTTTAAAGTTGACCGCAGCAGCGATTGTGGCATTAGATCTAGGAATATTTGCCCTGACCTATTGGGCAATCTTTGGTATGTAAGAGTAGGTAGATGAAAAATCTTCTGCTTTTGTTGCTACCCCTAGCAATTTTGCTAGGGGCTTTGGTTTACCGTTATGACCACCCCAAGAAGCCAAAAGGAAAGCTCACTGGCCGGGGTGGGGATTTCTCCGAGTAAGTGAATAATTTTTTTTAGATTTACCCCTTTTTAACCGGCAGTATGGCGTGTCCTACGCCCAGTACCGGCTTTCGAACAGTTGTTCGATACACTTATCCTGCCCAACCAGAGCGGTTCCACAGTTCCGCTGGTACCTCGTGCCAGCCGTCAGTGATATTCCGTACCTTCTGGACCGAACAATATGACCTCGCTTATAGGAGTTGAAAAACCTAGAGCTGGTCAAGGAGAAGAAAGGAAAAATCTTAATGGCCTCTGCAAATAGAGAACCACAAGATGAAAAGAAAGAAGATAAACGATCTAGTGATCGTTCTAAATCCCTAGATACCGCCCTTGCCCAAATCGAGCGTCAGTTCGGTAAAGGAGCGGTTATGAAGATGGGAGATCGCAAAGCTGTTGCTATGGAGGTAATTCCAACTGGCTCAGTTGCATTAGATATCGCACTCGGCGTTGGTGGCCTGCCACGTGGCCGTGTTGTTGAGATCTATGGCCCAGAATCATCAGGTAAAACCACTGTTGCATTACATGCAATTGCAAATGCTCAAAAAGCTGGTGGTATTGCTGCATTTATCGATGCTGAACATGCATTAGATCCAGAGTATGCAAAGAAGCTTGGCGTTGATATTGATGCGCTACTAGTTTCGCAACCAGATACTGGCGAGCAAGCACTTGAGATCATGGATATGTTAGTTAGATCAGGTGCAATTGATATTGTAGTTGTTGACTCAGTTGCCGCATTAGTGCCAAGAGCTGAAATTGAAGGCGAGATGGGTGACTCACATATGGGTCTACAAGCCCGCCTTATGTCACAAGCACTTCGCAAAATGACTGGCGCACTGCATCAATCAAATACCACTGCAATCTTTATCAATCAGTTGCGCGATAAGATTGGTGTTTTCTTTGGCTC
>JGI25910J50241_10000260_pt1 | contig 17236 bp, 20 predicted proteins | sample LauGreSBDMM110SN_3_FD_50241 | JGI IMG/M metagenome (IMG submission 50241) | reverse complement strand
TCCACTGTGATTCACCGTGGCGCAGAAGGATTAGTTCGAAAACGCTCATGGGTACATCCTAAACCAGATGCTTGAAAGCATCTAAATTCGCCAGTGATTCACCGCGCGATACACGCCAAGCCCATTCACGACGGATCGCATTTGCAAAGCCGAGTTCGAGCAGTGGATTAAATGATGAATCTGAAATCTCTAGGACCGCACCGACCAATCGGTCAATCTCTCGATCTGTCACGGCGGGTAAAGGTAGACGACCGACTAAGAAGATATCTCCCAGCTCATTGATCGCAAATGCGATGCCATAGAGTGATGAGTTCTTAGCCATGCACCAGGAGTGCACTGCCGCTTCGTTATCATCAGGTTTTCGGATCACAAAGGCGTTGATACTCAACGAGTGATCGCCCACTATGAGGGCGCAGTGCGTCTGAAGCTTCTTCTCACCGGGTAGGGTGATAAGAAATGTGGAGCTATCTTTCCTCTCAAAATCGAGATCATGGGAGTCAAGAAACTCCTCGATAGTGATCCGGGGGTCGATCGCCGCCATCACTGTCCCGCTATTTTTGCCGCAGCGTTATTCTCTGTTATTACTTGGTCGTAAATATCTAAAGTCCCACGGGCCGTTGCATCCCAGCCAAAGTGTGAGGCGTGCTCGGTCGCACCGAGTGAGAGAAGTACACGGCGCTGTGGCTCTTGTAATAGGCGGGCAAGGACAGAGGACCAGGCCTTAGGGTCATGCCCATCGACTAAGACACCAGAGATTCCATCTGCAACCGCGGTGCGCAGACCACCAACGGCAGTTGCTACAACGGGTGTGCCGCAGGCTTGGGCTTCGAGTGCGACTAATCCAAAACTTTCAGAGTAACTAGGGACACAGACCAAGTCAGCGGCGCGATACCACTGTGCTAACTCTTTGCGCAGCACAGGAGGTGCAAAATGCACCACATCATCAATGCCCAGCCACACCGTCAGCTCTCTGAGCCGCTCGACCTCTTCAGTGTTGGCACCAGATGCACCACCAATAATGTTGATCATCAACTTTTTACGCATCATCGGAGAGTGCTTGACTAGCTCTAGCGCAGCGCGTATCAATACCTCCGGACCTTTGTGCGCCTGAATACGTCCAACAAAGGTGATGACCAATGCCTCCTCTGGAACACCGATCTCTTTGCGCGCGGATATGCGACCATCACCTGGGGTAAATAGATCCAGATCTACACCGGGATTAACAACATGTACCGTGTCAGGACAGGCGTCATAAAGTGAGACGAGACTGGCCGCCTCAGAGTCAGTGTTAGCGATCAGGGCGGCAGCGGCAGCGGCGATCTGTGTCTCACCTTGAACTCGAATCATAGGTTCAGGGCTCTCTCCCTCTGCAAGATTCAAATTCTTAACACGTGCCATCGTGTGCATGGTGTGAACCAGTGGGATGCCTAACTGTGCCGCTGCAGGCATCGCTACTTTTCCTGAGAGCCAATAATGTGAGTGGATTGCATCGTAGTTTTCATCTTTGATAATCCGTTGGAAGGCCTTTGAGAGTCCGAGGATGTGCGCCGGTAACTGCTCTTTTGTTAAGGGGCCATGTCCGCAATCAAAGTATCGAACACGAACACCCTTTGAGATCTCAACGATCTCTGGAAATTGTTTCTCAGTGCGGCGCGTGAAAATATCGACCTCGACACCCATCGCCGCCATACGCACCGCAGATTCAAGGACATAGATATTCATGCCACCAGCATCGCCAATACCCGGCTGATCCAGTGGGGATGTATGCACCATTACCGTCGCAATGCGTCCGTTCATCAGATAAGGGTACGACTTGTCAGAAGGTTGCGCGAATAGAGCCAATTACTTTGCCGCCACCATAGACAGGATCGGGTATTTCATGGGCATCAACGCCAAAGAGCTTCAAAATCGCCGCACTCACTGCAGGGATTGCGCGGGAATTTCCATCACTGATCTTCAATGCGAATGTGCGCCCATCGGGCAGAGATGCGACATTAAAGGCCTCAGCACCATCCTTCATAAATAATCCAGGAATACTCTGCATCATCCTTGTTGCAAGCCGGCCTTGGCCTGAGACCATCTCGGGATTTTCACGGCAGGCCTGCACGACGGCCTGGTGCACGCGATCAGTCGAGAGCGTTAAGGCACGCACCGCTCGCGCCAAACCAAGTAGAGAGAACATAAATAAGGGTGCACCACAACCATCGACGCTTACAAGTGAGATCTTCTCACCGCTCATGGTTTCAACCTCGTCCTTGATTGCAATCTGTAGCGGATGTGACTCATCGAGATAAGAATCAATGGGCCATCCATTGATGTGACAGGTCAGAATCATCCCTGCATGTTTTCCACTGCAGTTCATTGCAAGGCGTGTCGGTACAGCGCTACGGCGAAGAAGTTCATCCAATGGCCGATCCATCACACACATCAGCGCAGATGCATCTAGGCCGGCCTTGCCCAAGATCTCCAAGGCGCCATCTTGATGCATCGCTGTACCTGCATGGCTGGCACAGACAAGTGCGAGCAGGCGTGGCTCAAGATCTAAACCAGCACGCACCATCGCAGATGCTTGAATCGATTTCAGCGATGAGCGTGAATACATCGCTCGCGTAGGATCACCCTTTTGGGTAAGTATCGAGCCATCACTATTGAGTGCAACAAAATGTCCTGCGTGGATGGATTCGACGACTCCACTACGAACTACTTCGGCAAGGATTTCGCCCAACATCACTTACTCACTCTGGCGCTCAAGGGAGGACCAGATATGAGCCTGTAACTCTTGTCCCTCTGCAGCCATGTCATATGCGTAAAAAAGCTCGCCAGCGACAAGTCCATACAATCGAACACCTGCAGTAACAATCTTTGCAGTCGGCGCTGAATATCCCTGATCCATAACGAGTTGAATCTTTGGACCATCAAAGGTTCCGACCCAACCCTCAGCGATACCAGTGTTATGTGCAAGAACTACCTCTAAAACATTATTAGGTTTCGGGCGCCAGAATCCAGTTTCTGAACCTCCAGGGCGCACAATTTCGCCCTCTTTATCTAAGATCCATGAACGTGAGTAGTAGTTTAAAAAAGGGCGTTCATCGTGGTTAAAGACGACCTCTTGAGCGAACTCAAATGCTTCGATGTTGGGATACTCACCACGACCTTTTCCGCGCCATGTACCGACCAACCATGCAAGTGGATTTAAATCTGGGTGTAGGCCTTGCGGAATCGTAAAGACCATCTACGGGCGGCCTCTAAATCTCGGAGAGCGACGGGCCTGTGATTGGCGACCTTTGAATGCATAGATGATGAGCGCTATCCCCAATGCGATGGCGACAAGGCCAAGGATTATCGAGGTAAAGAGCTCCATGGCTACAGAATAGCGGTTAAACAATCACTTGCTGCGAGGCGGGAATCCCATCGACGCTAAGGGTTGCATCTGTCGGAGTATTTCGCTTAACGATTGCAAGGGCGATCGTTCCAAGTTCGTGATGCCGTGCAACAGTACCGATAAAACCTACGACCACACCATCGTTCTCTACCTTTGTACCCTTGGCGGGAAAGCCGACTTCACTGCCATCTAGATGGAGCATCACTAAGCGCCGCGGAGGATTTCCAAGATTAAATATCTTGGCTACCGTCTCTTGTCCACGATAACAGCCCTTATTCATATGCACCGCAGTATTTAATACACCTATCTCATTAGGAATCGACTTGTGATCGGTCTCAAAACCAATACGTGGCCGGCCCGCGGCCACACGCTGCGCATCGAGTGCCCATGTACCGACCTGGGTTGCCACTGCATCAAAGCCTGCACGCATGTGATCAATCTCAGTGCGTGGTACTAGCGCAAATGGGCCACCGATATCGGTTGCAGCACCAGGTGCACGCAACACTGCAAACTCCCCACTTGCATCCCGCACATCCACACGTAACATGAACTTCATCTTTGTTAAATAAGTCACTAGCCCATCCCGATAGCCCGGATCTAGAACCAGCCATGTTGTCTTACCATCATCGACTACATTGAACTGATACTCAATATGTCCTTGAGGATCCAAGATCATCCCAGCTCTCCAGGTTCCTGCCTCTAAGTCGCTCAGAAACTGTGTGGTTAAATCATGTAACCACTTCAAGCGATCCTCTCCGCTCACGGCGATAATATCCAGATGTGAGAGATCGGCCCATGCTGTGCCGGCCTCTAGTGCGCGCCCCTCTTTAACTGGCTCACCAAAGTGCCAGATAGCCCCCTTATCGACACCATCTTCAACGAGAACAGCGCTCATTGGCAACTGGCGCAGGTTCCGTAAACTGCAAAGTGTGTGACATCGGTCTTGAAACTGTAATCATCGGCTAAGGCGTTGACAAAGTTGGCTGCAACTTCGATCGGTGCATCACCAATTGAGCCACATGTGCCGCAGACAAGGTGCAGATGTGTGAGCTCCTCTGCTGCATGGTAGGTAGCACCACCATGACCAAGGTGTGTGTGTAGCACCAAGCCAACGTTCTCCAACGTCTCAAGATTTCGATACACAGTTGAGAGATTGATGCCAGGGTGGGTCAAGCGCACCTTCTCGGCGATCTGCTCTGGGGTTGAGTGGCCAAGCTCGCGCACGGCAGATAAGACAAGCTCACGTTGAGGTGTGAGTCGCAATCCCTTTTCGCGGAGTTCATTCGGCGCCTTCATACTCTAACTCTAGGTCATCAAGGAATTTATGGCGCACGGGCTCATTCAGGGTTGAATATGCAGGTAGTGGGTGGGTTTGGCTGCGGGTAGGATTGCGCAATGGCCAAAGTATTGCTACTCACACATACTCAACTGGCCAGCACTGAAGTTCTACCTGCGCTCTCTCTGCTTGCGCATCACGTTCGCATATTGCCGGCAGAGGCTAGTGTCTTGATCGATACACCAAATGCCGATCTTATTCTTTTGGATGCACGTCGTGATCTGCCCGCAGCCAAATCACTTGCACGTTTACTGGCAACGACCGGTCTTGGCTGTCCCATTATTGTCATTGCAACCGAAGGTGGTCTCTCTGCAGTCAGCGCCGAGTGGGGAATCGATGATGTTTTACTCGATACATCTGGACCGGCCGAGGTCGATGCACGCATCCGTATCGCAGTTGGAAAACACCAAGCCGTTATGGCTATGAGTGATCCTCATGCTGGTGAGATCCGCACAGGTGATGTCGTTATTGATGAGGCGAGTTACACCGCCCGCCTTAAAGGAAATGCCTTAGATCTCACATTCAAAGAGTTCGAACTATTGAAATACCTGGCCCAGCACCCAGGTCGCGTATTCACGCGTGCACAGTTGCTCCAAGAGATTTGGGGCTATGACTACTTTGGTGGAACCCGCACCGTTGATGTGCATATCCGTCGGCTACGTTCAAAGTTAGGGCCAGAGTTCGAGGCGCTCATCGGCACTGTCCGTAACGTTGGCTATCGATTTACGAAGCCAAATGGTGCCAAAGAGAGCTCCATTAAAAATCGCATCTAATCATGCGCCATATCCTCAAAATTCACCGGAGCCTGCAAGGGCGTATCCCTGATACAGATCATGGCTTTGCTATCGAATCATTTGATCCCACAAAGGACAAGCAATTGTGGTTGGATCTTAACAATCTGATCTTTGCCCATCACCCTGATCAAGGTAACTGGACGATGCAAGATGTTGAAAATCGTATGGCCGAGCCCTGGTTTGATGCCGATGGCTTCTTCTTAGCGGTTGAGAATCGCCAACTCGTTGGCAGTTGTTGGACCAAGATCCATCGCGAGCTTGTTAACAAGGCACCTGTTGGCGAGCTCTACGTCGTCGGTACTCATCCCGATCATCATGGTCATGGCATCGCCCGCGCAGTATCAATCAAAGCTTTGAACTACCTTGTTGATAAAGGTATCAAGGATGCGATGTTGTATGTCGATGCAGATAATGAAAAGGCACTCAATCTCTACAAATCCTTAGGGTTTAACTAACTCCAACAGGCCAGCGACCAAGCGATCGACATCATTGCGTGTGGAGTAAGGAGCAAGACCAGCGCGCAGAGCCCCCGCATCACCTAGGCCTAACTTGCGCGAGACCTCGAGGGCATAGAAATTTGATGCTGGAAGAGTGACCTTCTTTTTGGCCATTGCCTTGTAGATATCGGCGCTGGTGTGACCGGTGAATGAAAAGTAGATTGTTGGTGTACGCCGCGATGCATGGCCATACGTAATCACATTTGGCAGCGCTTTGATGCCACTCTCAAGATACTCCAGTAGCTCATCCTCATACTTTTCAAGGGCATTCATTGAGTTCACGATTCTCTCGCGACGAGTCGTAGCATTACCTGGGGCCATTTCTGCGATGAAATCAACGGCAGCGATGCACCCTGCCATAAGTTCATAGGGCAGAGTTCCAAACTCAAAGCGCTCTGGAACGGCATTGGTTGCAGGTAATAACTTGTCATTATTTAATGTTTCAAGTAGTGCCGGGGATGCAGCAAGGGCNGCGCAGTGAGGTCCCATCAACTTATAGAAAGATAGTCCGTAAAAATCNGCACTTATCTCCTGAGCACTTATTGCTGCATGCGGTGTCAAATGCACACCATCAATAAAGAAGAGTGCACCAACTTTGTGCACAGCGATACCGATCGCCTTGAGATCTGGACGGGTGCCGATCGTATTTCCAGCACCTGTGATCGCAACTAATTTGGTTGCAGGCGATAAAACCGCCTCGACAGCGGCGAGAGTGAGCTCTGATGTCTGTGCATCGAACTCTGCCCAACGCACGGTTGCCCCAACTGCTTCGGCCGCTTGGATCCACGGACGGATATTTGAATCATGATCCAGGCGAGAAACGACAATTTCATCACCCGGCCCCCAACCCTTAGCCAAGGTGCGCGAGAAATCATAAGTGAGCTGTGTCCATGAGCGGGCATAGATGACCCCACGTGGATCGACATCGATGAGATCACCCACTGCTGCGCGAAAGCCCTGCACAATCTCCTCGGCGTTCTTCTCTGATTCGGTGTTGGTATTGCGGTTTGAAATCGGCTTAGTGATAGCGCCGGCAATGGCTGCTCCAACGACATCTGGTACTTGACTGCCCCCTGGCCCACAAAAGAATGCAAGGCCGGTATTAAGTGATGGAAAATGGGAGCGGATTTTATTAACGTCGTAGGTCATATGCGGCAGGTTAGCAGTGAGAGCCCAGTTAGTTAAGCCTTCTTTTTGTATCCGCTAGGACACTTAGGCTTTACTGCTGTCACCTTCTTGGTTGTTTTTCCTTTGATACAGGTAATGGTTGTCTTTTTTGCAACGGTTATTGGTTTAGCAACGACAGGTACAGGTGTTGACGAAGGTGTTGCCGTAACTGTTNGCGTTGGAGTAGGCGTTGGAGTAGGCGTTGGAGTAGGCGTTGGAGTAGGCGTTGGAGTAGGCGTTGGAGTAGGCGTTGGAGTAGGCGTTGGAGTTGGAGTAGGGGTGGCGGTAACAACTGGCGCTGGCGTGTACTTCAAAGTACCGCGCTTTAATACATAAGTCTGGTTTGGACCACCTTGAGCGTAATAAATTCGGAAGACTCCCGGTGAGACTTCATAACCAGTTGGATCTAATCCTTCAACTCCGGGACCAGTTAATAACTCTGGAGCTGCCCAACTTAAACCATCTTTTGAGGTGCTGATAAAGAACATCTGGCGATTTGTAGAGGTGCAGGCAATGTCTGACATGATCATGACGTAATCACCACTCTTTGCCCGAAGGATCTCAGTATCTACATAACCATTTTCAAAACGCCAACCTGGTTCTTTAGTAAAAGTTATGCCATCAGTTGAAATATAAGAGGCGATCTTCTCTGTGCACCTTCCTTCAACTGGGCTTTCCACAATATATATCCGCACTTTCCCATCTGGTAATAGCACTGGATCGGGTACGCCCCATGCTTTGGCAGTNACGGGCACTTTCATATCGGGAGTTGTTGCCGTTCTAGTTCCGATACTCGTACATCCNGCATCATTACAAGGAGCGGAATAAACCTGTTGGTATGATCCATCGATATCTTTAAAGTAAGCACGCTTGGAACCGTTTGAAAATGTAATAACGGTAAAGTCATTTCCCAACCGTCCCGTTAGAGAAACACTTGTGCACACGCCCTCATCATTGCAATCACTGGCAACAGTTCCAGTTGGTCCATCTGAGCGCCATACCCGATCAACCCCATTTAATCGTTCAACATGTGGTGATACGCCATTCATACCCATTTTCACATGAACGCCTGCATCTTCTGTCATCGTCCAATCAGCAGCGTTCGCCTTCATTGGAGATATTGCGAGAAAAATCAGCAAGAACGAGATGGTGAGTGAGAACGCACGTTTCATGAGGCAAGTTTGCTCTGCCTTTAGTTAATCCGTCAATAGATTATTGAACAAGTTCTGCGCACATAGCCCTAAAAGACTTGGTATGGGCATCCACATCGGCCGCTGTTGTATCAGGACACATCAGCGCCATATTGTGAAATGGAGTGATCAAGAATCCATCGTTGAGCATGCGCAGATGGATGTACTGCTCCAACTCAAAGTCACCAGCGTTATTGGCCTCAGCCCCCGTCACTGGCGCAAGTTTGGAAAACATATATTCACCACGCGCACCTAGGCGATTCACNGTCCATGGCAGATCAAACTCATCAATTGCACTATCGACACCATCAGACCAGCGAGTGCCCAGATCGATCATATGATCAAAGTTTTTTTGTGTAAGGACATCACTCAACGTCGCCCGCATCGCAGCTAGTGAGAAGGCACTTCCCGCCAATGTTCCCCCGATACCACCAGTATCGATGATCTCTAGCTCAACGAGACGGGCAATTTCATCTGCGATTTTTTGGGTCATCCCAAATGTTCCAGTTGGAATACCGCCACCAATCGCTTTACCGATAGTCAAGAAATCTGGTTTGAGTCCACGATCTGCCGTCATTCCACCAGGTCCAACAGAGATGGTATGGGTCTCATCGATGATCAGGATGGTGCCGTATTTCTTTGCAAGTGTCTGCACCGCCTCTAGATATCCTGCCTGTGGAAGAACGATTCCAACATTCGTCATCGCAGGCTCCATCAGGATCGCTGCAACATCGCCATGTGCCAGTGCCTTTTCCATACCGGTAATATCGTTGAACTCAACTACGCGGGTCGTTTGATCGAGTGCGACAGGTGCACCGATATTTCCTTCACGGGCCACTGTGTTTCCACCTGTATCCAAAGTTGCAAAGCTCTCATCGACAGAGCCGTGATAGCAGCGATCGATCACAATGATCTTTGATCGGCCGGTGATCATGCGCGAATATCGGATGACGTGTCGGTTGGCATCGGTTGCAGAGACAGTGAACTGCCATAGCGGCAGTCCGAAGCGACGAGCGAGCTCGCCAGAGACGATGGCTGCATCTTGAGTGGGTAGCATCGAGGTGATTCCTTTACCCACCTGCTCGCAAATCGCAGCGACCGTTGCATCGGGTGAGTGCCCAGTCATCGAGCCTGTATCGCCTAAACAAAAATCGATATATGTATTGCCATCGACATCGTTAAAGTGCGCGCCTTTGGCACTCTCTACAAATACTGGATAGGCACCAGGCCACTTGGCCATCCAAGACATCGGCACACCACCAGGCATGCTCGCTTTGCCCTGCTCAAATAACTCTCCACTTTTAGGATGCAAAGATAAGAAACGTGCATCCTCTTTTATGCGCAACTGTGCAAGGCGTGTGCGATTAATCATCTCTAATCCAGATCTAATCGCTCGAAGACAAAGAGGGCCTCAATGTAGTCCTCACCGCTTATTCCTAAGTTCGCTGCATCAGGGGGCGCAGTCTGTGGTTCGATACACACCCCATCTGAGTCCTCCGTGTAGACAACCCACCACGGTGCATCACTTTCAATTGAGATGCGCGCAACATCGGCCCATACAACTGCCGGTGTCCCCTTGATACCAGTGAAGGCATCATCCCAAGGCGGTGCACTTGGCGCACTGCGCTCTCCCGTTGGAATCCCATCACTGCCACGCACCAACATCTGCGTTGCATCAAACTCAACTTCGGCGCTACCACCACGATCTAAATCGCGTGCAAACCATGGATGCATCCCCATCCAGGCCGGCAGATCACAGCCATTTGCCTCGTACTCAAGGGACCAACGCAGCGCATCATCTAATACTTCTATGCGCTGTTCGACAGTGGCACCGTTATATGGCGCAGGCAGATGTAAGAGCGAGCGGCCAGGCCCGATCTCTTGCCACGAACTAATAAGACCAAAGCCGTGCAGTGCATGGGGTGGATCGATCGTCGCTGGTAGTTGAAAGCTCTGACCCGCAGGATTGGTAATCAATCCCTCATTGATTCGCCCAGCCCATGGCGCCATCGCATACCAGCCCGATGTGGCTACCTGTCCACGAAACTGAACTGCAAACTCATTATCGCGCCAGCGCAGCGAGGTAATCCGTGCGCCATTGTCGTCATCGATTGCGACCTGAAACTCAGCGTCATCAATGAACTGCATTATTTTCCATCGCCTTTGTTAGTTCGTGCGAATACGGCGGCTGCGCCCCGCTGCGTGAGCAGGTGATACCGGCTGCAACTGCGGCACGGTGAAGCACATCTCGTAATACTTGCGAGCGAAGGCTAGCAACAGAGTGAAAGATTATCGCCTCGACAATAATCGCACCCACACTATCTCCAGCACCGACCGTATCGACTACAGATACATCTGGCGCATCGACCTCTTGCATATCCCCGTCAGTAAAACCAACCAGGCCATTGGCTCCACGAGTGATCACCACAAGACAGAGACCACCTGCGATCCAACGCCGTGCAACCTCATCGATTGGCTCATCGGGATAAAGCCACTGCATATCCTCATCGCTGAGTTTTACAACTGATGAGATAGAGATCCATCTCTCCACGGATGCACGATAGGTAGCGCGATCTGACATGAGTGAGGGACGGATATTGGGATCAAAGAGGATCGGTGCAAATTCACCGACCCGCATCGCCCAATCAAAGAGAACACTTGCTCCAGGCTCGATTATCGTGGCCAGGCTACCTATATGTAGGGCCGATGGCTTGAGCCTCTCGGGATCGGGTAGCCACGAATGCTCGAAATCAAAGGTAGCGCTGCCCTCAATCATAAACTCATAAGTTGCACCACCTTTTACATCTAAGGTGATAGTGGCCGTGCACGTTGGTTTATCGCTGATATGGGATAGATTTAAACTCACACCATCACTGCTCAGCTCTTTGCGCGCCATCTCACCAAATGCATCAGATGAGATCCCATCGATGAAATCAACGGCATGGTCTAAGCGCGCAAGTGCTTTGGCGGTATTCGCAGGCCCACCTCCGACTACCGGACCCGTTGGCAAGATATCGATGATGAGTTCACCTGCGACCCAGATGCTCAAGTCAACTCACCGATCTCAACGTCCTGCCTGTGAGAAAGTGATGCAAGTTGCAGGGTTTGGGCCTCTAACGCAAGCCCTGCACTAGTGAATCCACCCGCCGTTTCGACCATGCGCCCATTGTGCCTTATCGTGCATCCATGCTCACTATCCCAAAGACCGAGCTCTTAGTTCATCCCCTCTGCCTTGGCACCAACATCTTTGGCAGTAACGCTGATGCCACACAGTCCCATGCCGTCTTAGATGCCTACGCCGCCCATAATGGAAACTTCATCGACACGGCAGATATGTATAACCAGTGGGTGCCGGGTCATATCGGTGGTGAGTCAGAGCGCATCATCGGTTCGTGGATGAAGGCCCGAGGCAATCGCGCTGCGATGGTAGTCGCAACCAAGGTTGCAAAATTGGATGGCCGGCGTGGATTGTCTGCGAAGAATATTTTCTTGGCTTGTGATGAATCACTTGATCGACTGCAGAGTGATTACATCGATCTGTATTACAGCCACGAGGATGATGCAAGTATTTCGTTGGAAGAGACCTTGGGCACATATGCCCAATTAATTGCACAAGGCAAGGTGCGCCACATCGCCGCCTCTAACTTCACTGCCACTCGTCTGCGCGAATCGATCCAATATAGCGAGGCAAACAACATCCCTGCCTATATCGCAGTACAGGATCTCTATAATCTCGTGGATCGTAAAACCTACGAAGGTGAAATGGCCCAAACTGTAGGAGATCTTGGGATCTCTAACATCCCTTTTTACGGAATTGCTCGTGGCTTTTTATCAGGCAAGTATCGACCTGGCATCGAAGAGGTCGATTCGAAGCGTGCAGCCGGTGCCCGCGAATATGCAACGGATAAAAACTTTGCCATCATCGCTGCAATGGATAAGGTCTCAGCAAGCCATAACAATGCGCCCTTATCTTCCATCGCACTTGCATGGCTTCGGGCCCAACCCACTGTGAGCGCACCTATCGCATCTGCCCGCACAGTGGCGCAGTTAGAGGAGATCATTCAGGTAATTAAATTAACGAACGCTGAGGTAGAAGAGCTCAACGCTCTTTCTTGAGCCGCCTTCGGGAATCGAACCCGAGACCTTCGCTTTACGAGAGCGACGCTCTGCCAACTGAGCTAAGGCGGCCTTAATCGCTGCTTGGAACGCGCCAAAACCAAATGAAGGCGGCAAGCCAGAGGCCAAGAGTAACCATAAAGACATAGGCACCCAGAGTTTCTGAGCGCTGATAAATAATTACTGCGCAGGCCACAAAGCCAGCCTGCATCGCCCAGAGCGCATATGCAGCGTTTTTCTTACTTAAGCCCTTGCGCATCAAACGGTGGGATAAATGATCGCGACCGCCTTGGAAAGGTGAGATGCCTCGCCGCAGTCGAGAGAGAACGGCGACACTTGTATCTAATATCGGCACGGCGAGCAGAATCGGAAGTAAGGCGAGTGAGCGCCACTGTGGTTGGATTCCAGAATCAAGGCGAATCGTCAAAACACTCACGACTACGCCGAGAAATAAAGCACCTGCATCGCCCATATAGATACGTGCTGGTGCCCTATTCCATAGAAGAAAACCGAGGCAGGCACATGCCGTGACAAAAGATAGCGCCGTTACTAACTGCTGCCCACCAGAGTATGCGATATACGAAATCCCAAGTGAAGAAATTGCGACTGTTCCTGCTGCTCCCCCATCTAAATTATCAAAAAAATTGATTGAGTTAGTCATCCCCACAATCCATACAACAAATAATGCATTATCAAGAAGCTCATTACCTGTTGGAGAGCCTGTAAATTGATTTTTAATTACAACTGCTGAAATTATAATTCCAACTACGGTTTGAAATATCAATCTAGGCCAAGGTTGTAATCCCCGCAAATCATCGACTAATCCCATTAANCCCATCACAACTGCAGGCACTAACAAATAACTCACAAGAGGAAATGTCGTTGCTGTATCATCAGCGATATAGATGGCGCTATAGGTCACAATACAAATTGATGCTGCGATAGAGATGCCACCCAAATACGGAACGGCCTCTTTCTGTGTCTTTCGCTCAATATTTGGTAGATCCATTGCACCAATCCAGAGTGCCACTTTTCTTACAGGCCAAGTCAGCGTCCCAGTTAGAATAAATGCGCCGACACCAAGGAGGAGAAACTCCGTGGCGCTAATGTTCATTGTGAGAGTATAGATAGGCCTCTTGGCGTAGTCGATAAGCCTCGACGAGGCCTTGCCCCCAATTCAAGGAGGCGAGAATCTCATCTTGAGAACCTGTTAGAGCTGGAAAGTCATTCTGAGCCAGCACCAATCAAATTATTTTACTAAGCCTAATTTTGCAGCAGTAAATGAATGATCATGAGAATCAATTTTTATCTCTCTACCTAACTTTGCCCCTATTTTGCTTCCTATACCAAGAGATTCTTGGGCTATGCCACCGCCAAAAGCAACAGGTATCTCGGGGGAATCTAATCGCCTTTCCATCCGCTTCACCAATTCTACAAGGCAATCAGTAGCTCTATTTAAAATTGCAATCGCACTCTCTGATCCCTGTGCGGCTGAAGTACTGATAATTGGAACCAAGCTGGCAATTTTTGACCTATCATTTGAGTAGACAAACTCCCTAACACCTGGCCAGTCGTGTACTCCGATAGCTTGTGACAGATTATTAGATAAGAGATCTAAGGAATCTAAATCTTCAAACTGTGTAACCAGCCAACGTAAGGCTTGATGTCCAATCCAGTAGCCAGCTCCCTCGTCTCCTAACAAATATCCCCAACCACCAATACTTACCTCCTTGCCTTTTGAGTCGATATGAACTGTGATTGATCCAGTTCCAGCGTATAAATAGATACCCTCTCCTGGATCAAAGGTTGATCTGTAGGCAAGGCCTACATCTGTTCCTATAAATAATTTGGATTGAGGAAAGAATTTGAGAAGCTTTTCTCGAATCACTTCTGATGCACCTAATCCAGTAATTCCTAGAGTGATGACATCCGGCCTTAGATCACCTAGATGTAAAATTAGTTCTTTTAGAAAATTATCAAACTTAACCTGTGACTCGACCCGGTAAAGATGGCCATCAATTGGAGCTGAATTTCCTCTAGCCTTTATAGCGCCCGACCCATCAACCAAGCTCCACTTCGCTGAAGATGAGCCTCCATCAATTCCAAGACTTAGCATGTCCTAACCCTAGGATCACTCATAATATTGAGACTCGCTCTTTGAGTATAGATAGTAACTCTGAATTTCTTGCATCACCCTCCAAAGTGTTACTGCTACTAAATATTTCAGGCTTGCTACCATTTTCAATCATGATTTCTACTGCTCGGACTACAAGTGCATTGACTATCGCTGCCCCTATAACTGTGGATGTTGGACCAGTCTTTTCCTCAAGTCCCAAATAGGAAATTGTCGCATCTCCAACCTGCCCCAGGTTATCTATCGTTATATCCGCAAGCTCATGAATTTTTCTTCCATGCACTCTGGCTGCTGGGGATGTTGCGTGTTTAAGGCTTGTGATAGCGATTAACATCAAACCCCGCTCTTTCACTTGATTTGCAATCGCTTCTACCAGGGCATTGCCACCAGAATTTGATGCAATGATGAAGACATCACCTTTGCGTAGTTTGTGTTTAGCCAAAATATTGATGGCTAGTGCGGGATTTCGCTCTAGTTCGGTGCTCCTACTAGCATTTTTGTGAAGCATTAAGTCTTCCTCAAGGATCGGATTTACGGCGCCAAGCCCCCCGGCCCTATAAAACATCTCCTCAGCCAACATATGAGAATGGCCTGTACCAAAAATATGTATCAATCCATCCTTTTGAAGTGATTGGGCAATTAGACCAGCAGCATCTTCGACTTGTTGGCAGTCTTGACGCAATCTTGTCAATAGTTCAATTAGATTTGATAAGTACTCTTGGTGAGACTTCATGAAACTTTTTGACTCCTTGTTTCCTCAATAGTTGCACTTACTTCTATTTGTAATTCAAATAAGTCGCTTCTATAGAGACATTCAGCTGTCATTACAGGTTTACCAAATTGATCTAAATCCAACATCTTAATAAGGAGACAGGGAGTTTTTAATGAAGTCTGGAGAAGATTTCTATCTTTTTCACTCGGGTTGTGAGCGGTGATCCCTGCTTTAGCACTCATGATTCTAATTCCAAATTTCTTTGAAAAAACATCATATATAGAACCCTTGAGATCTTCAGGGGTTAGATTTGGTATTGAGCTGCAAGCGATACGAAGTGTTTCCAGAGCAACTGGCATTTGATCTGCCAGGCGCAGTCTTGTGACTTGAAATATATCGTCTCCTCGGTTGATTCTTAATAATTTTGAAACACTTATATTTGCATTAGTCTTCTTAAATGAAATTAGGCTAGAGGATGGTTCTTGCCCTCTAGCTCTGATTTCTTCAGTGAATGACTTCAGACGCATCTCTGATGAAATCATGGGTCTCTTGATGTAGGTTCCCGAGCGGGCTCGTCTCTCAAGTCTTCCATCTGAGATAAAATCTTCAATCGCTCGCCTTAAAGTAACGCGACAAACTCCAAATTCCTCAGAGAGCGTTCTCTCGCCAGGTAGACGGGCGCCCTGGTGAAGCTGAGAAAGCAAACTCAATAATTGCTCTTTAGCCCTTATTGCAGCTTTATCGGCATTCATGTTTCTGAGGGTATTGTGTGAAGCTAGATAAATCTAGAGTCTGGAACGAGAAATTATCAGACCAGTCTGGACTAGATCTGATTTTTTACGCGTAAATTATGGTTGAAAACTTGATTTGCTATAGACCAGATTGCGCTCGCCAAAACAACGGCGAATAAGAGATTATTCTCGCATGCCAGAAATTGAGATTCAGCAGGCGAGGCTTGATGATTTGGCTGATTTGTATTTTGTAACTTTGAAGACTGGTAACTCTGGAAGTGATGCCACAGCGCTATTTAGAAATGATCAGATGCTCGGTGAAGTGTTTGTCGGCCCTTATGTTACTCATGCAAGTGAGACCAGTAACCTTCTTTCTCAGTCAGGAAAAACTGTTGGATATGGGCTCTGTGTTCTTGATACCGAACTCTTTCAAAGTATCTGCAAGAAGAACTGGTGGCCGAAATTACAAATCAAATATGCTGAGCTAAAACATACTATTGAAGATGATTGGTTAGTCCGGGAAATATTCTTCCCTACTTTATCACCTACTGAAATACTTAAAGATTTTCCCTCTCATGGACATATCGATTTACTCCCTGAGATTCAAGGAAAAGGCTGGGGTAGAAAAATGATGGCGCAGATGGAGAAACAGTTACAGGAACGCGGCTCTGTAGGTTTTCATCTTCGGGTCTCTTCTCATAACGAGCGAGGTTTGCAGTTTTATGCAGCTCTTGGATACACAGAGCTCTTACNGNTTGGAGATGAAGTTGTTGTGGGAAAGCGTTTCTCCAAGTGAGCGAATTGATTATTTGGTTCGACATCTACTCCTTAACGGCCCCGCTTGAAAGTCCAGCCACCAACCAGCGCTGAATTACGACCGTCAAAAGGACTATCGGTATCAAGGCCACCGTGGCGGCAGCTGCCATAGGACCCCAATCAAGGGTGCGATTACTTATGAAACTGGCAACCAAAACTGGAAGAGTTTTTGAGTTCTCTCCAGCCATAATCACAGGAATTAGAAACTCATTCCAAGAAAGAAGAGAAACAAATATCCCAGTGGCCACCAAGCCAGGCGCCGCTAATGGCAAGATGATTCGAGTAAACAATTTGAAGGTTGAAGCCCCATCGACTCTAGCGGATTCTTCAATTTCAACTGGTATCTGTTCAAAAAAACTCA
>JGI25910J50241_10000254_pt1 | contig 17554 bp, 15 predicted proteins | sample LauGreSBDMM110SN_3_FD_50241 | JGI IMG/M metagenome (IMG submission 50241) | reverse complement strand
CAGGAAAAGCTTTGCTCTCACTGCCATAAACTACCAAACTTATTCAATAAAAACAGAAATCTATTTATTATTATCAAAATAGGCATTTATTTGAGAAATTCCAGTTTTATACACTTGAATTATCGCCCATGTAAGATACCTAGGTGAGTTCAAATATAAATGATCGCGATGCAGCTTGGGTTTCGCAATTCCTAGCATCTCGCCGAACAACCCGTGATTTTCTTCCTACCCCAGTTGCGCAAGAGATAATCAATCAAATATTAACTGATTCACTTACCGCGCCAAGCTGGTCTAATACTCGGCCATTTAAGGTGGCGGTGGCAACTGGTGAGGTTAGAGATCGAATCAGCAATGAGTTTCTATCTAGATGGAGTGTTCTGTCAAAGATATTGCATAAGGGTATTAGAAATAAGTTAAGGCTTATTTACTCTCGATATGGGCTNCCAACAAGNAATCGTTCAATTGTTAAACCATATGTAAAAGAGTTAAAACCTAGAGCCCAGCGTGTAGGCAAAGAGTTGTATGAATTATTTGGCGTAGCAAGAGGTGATCGCGCAGCGTGATAAACAGTGGGGCAAAAACTACTCATTTTTTGGTGCACCTGTTGAATTATTTATCTATATTCACAAAAGCCTTCATATATATGCCGCCTCTGATGCAGGTCTTATGATGGAGAATCTAATGCTCTCAGCCCATGCACATGGATTAGGAACTTGTGCGCAAGGGGCAGTTAGTTTTTGGGATGATGTAGTTAGGGGGGAGTTTGAAATCTCTAAGGATTACAGATTACTTTGCGGAATTGCTATCGGATATCCAAGTAATAGCCCTGTGAACTCTTTTGGCGCTCATCGTATTGGTCTAGATGAATTACTATTTAAAGCTAAAAAGAGATAAGTAATTACCTTCGCATAAAAGATAAGGTTATAGCGATTGATCGCTATCTAAAAATATTTCCTTGCATCTCCTGCCTTCTTGCAAAAAAGTATGCAAGCCCTAACCCAGACATTAATACCACTACTAAAACTATCAATATTGGATTAATCCCAGAGCTACCTTCTGGCTCTGCAGCTGCAGCCTGACTCTCAACTGGCGCTGGTGTTTCAGAGACAACTGGCGCTGGTGTTTCAGAGACAACTGGCGCTGGTGATTTTGTTACCTTAGCTTTAACTGTCACCTTCTTTTTCACAACCACTTCTTCTTCTTCCATTGATGATTCAATCAACGCTGTTAATAAATCAAACTCATCACCTGCTGCACTCATGTTTGCCATTTCAACAGATTGCTCAGCAGTAAAGCCGGCCGCTTTCCAGTCACCGACTTGGGTAAGAAGTGCCGCCGTTGAATACGCCGATAAGTACCAACCTGAGTGGCTTATATATTGACCTGCGGTTGTGGAAGGAACTTGTAACTCATAGTAATCCTGGAAATAAAGAGTAAGACCGATCGCAGCCATATTTGCTAAGGGTGCAGAGCCATTATTAATTGGTTTATTACTACCTAAACCAACCTGCTTAACCATGGCAGTTGTCTCAGCACTGCCATCACTCTTCCATAGCTCAAATCCTTTGGAAGCATCCCCTGCTTGAAAATATAAAGTACTACCAACTGCAGTTAAATAGGCAGGAGATGATGAGCCCGCACCAGAGTTAATATCCTTAACCATCACAGTTGCACTTGCACTGCCATCACTCTTCCACAACTCACTACCTACTAAGCCATCACCTGCTTGAAAGTACAAAGTACTACCAACTGCAGCCAAATATGAAGGAGATGATGAGCCCGCACCTAAATTAATATCTTTAACCATAACAGTGCTTTCAGCACTGCCATCACTCTTCCATAACTCACTACCTACTAAGCCATCACCTGCTTGGAAATATATGGAAGAGCCAATTGCGGCTAAATAAGATGGAGATGAGGAACTAGCACCTAAATTAATATCTTTAACCATCACAGTTCCACTTGCACTGCCATCACTCTTCCATAACTCACTACCAAGTAAGCCATCTGTTGCTTGGAAATATAAGGTGGAGCCAGCTGCTGCTAGATAGGAAGGAGTTGATGAGGTTGCACCTAAATTAATATCTTTAACCATAACGGTGCTTTCAGCACTGCCATCACTCCTCCATAATTCAAATCCGGTAGCGGCATCGCCAGCTTGAAAGTATAAAGTAGAGCCAATCACAGCCAAATAAGATGGAGATGAATCAGCAGCGCCAGCATTAATATCTTTAACCATTACAGTCCCGTCAGCACTTCCATCACTCTTCCACAACTCATAGCCGTTAGTGCCATTACTTGCTTGAAAATATAAGGTAGAGCCAACCGCTGTTAAATAAGCCGGTGATGAGGAGGCAGATCCTAAATTAATATCTTTAACCATTACAGTCCCGTCAGCACTGCCATCACTCTTCCACAACTCATAGCCGCTAGTGCCATTACTTGCTTGAAAATATAAGGTGGAGCCAACCGCTGTTAAATATGGTTGACTAGCAAGATTTCCAGGAAAAATATCTTTAACCATTACTGGTTGAGAGTTTGTCGCCCTTACACCTACAATAAAAATTAAAGCAGAAATACAAACCGATACCTCAAGCAGCAGGATTTTCTTTCTCGTCCCTTTGTGATTTAGCCTCTCAGATAGCCAAGGGGTAAGCCTGCGCAGCAGCTGGGATATTTGATTCACACTTGAATTTTAATGGATTACTATCAAAAACGAGTGAGAATTGCTATGCAAATGATGATTTTAATATTTTAAATTCTCAGTAATCAGTGGATGAGCGTGAATAAATGATGGGTTTACTCTCAAATAAGAATGAATAAATCTCCAAAATAAAAGCAAAAAATGAAGATAAATAGAGAGTAACTAAACCAAAATCAATTCACTACACATCTTTTCAAAAGCTATTGTGTGTGAATCAATATCATTCTCGCTGGTATCTGGTGAGATCAAAGCCATATTATGAAATGGAGTAATTAAAAACCCATCGTTGAGCATTCGCAGATGAATATATTGTTCTAGCTCAAAATCACCAGCATCAGCTGCTTGCCTACCATTTTTTGGAGTAATAGTGCTAAACATATACTCCGCTCTAGCCCCTAACCGATTAACTGTCCAAGGAAGATCAAACTTTGCAATAACTTTCTCAACCCCATCAGCCCAGCGATCTCCTAACTTAATCATTCGATCAAAATTCTCTTTTGTTAAAACCTTAGTTAAAGTTGCTCTCATCGCAGCAAGTGAAAGAGCATTAGCTGCGAGTGTGCCACCAATACCACCAGTATCAATCACCTCTAACTCAACTAATCTTTTTATTGAATCAGCAATGTGTTGCTGCATACCAAATGCCCCGGTTGGAAAGCCCCCACCAATTGCCTTACCAATTGTTAGAAAATCAGGGGTAAGGCCAAGATCTGCTGTCATTCCACCTGGGCCAACTGAAATTGTGTGAGTCTCATCAATTATCAGTAATGCTCCAAACTTTTTAGCTAACCCCTGCACAGCTAATAAATATCCACTCTCAGGTAGCACAATGCCAACATTTGTCATTGCTGGCTCCATCAAAATTGCTGCTACATCATCATTTGCTAATGCTTTTTCCATTGCACTCAAATCATTAAATGCCACAACTCTAGTTGTTAGATTTAAATCAACAGGAGCTCCAATATTTCCCTCCCGAGATACTGTATTTCCCTTTTTATCTAAGGTAGCAAAGCTTTCATCTACGCTTCCGTGGTAGCAGCGATCAATTATGATAATTTTTGATTTACCAGTAATTAATCTGGCATATCTAATTACATGCCGATTAGCATCTGTTGCAGAGACGGTAAATTGCCAGAGCGGTAGATTAAATCGCTCTGCTAATTCGCCAGCGACAATAGAGGCATCCTGAGTTGGCAGCATTGCTGATAATCCCCGGCCAACCTGTTCTTTGATTGCAGCAACTGTTGCCGTAGGTGAATGACCGGTCATAGAACCGGTATCACCCAAGCAAAAATCTACATAGGTATTGCCATCAACATCTATAAAACTTGCACCCTTGGCTTCGCCTACAAAAACCGGATAAGCACCTGGCCACTTTGACATCCAAGACATTGGTACACCATCTGGCATATTTTTCTTTGCCTGGTTAAATAACTCACCACTTTTTGGATGGATCTTAAGAAATCTTTCATCCTCAATAGCTCTTAGTTGAACCAGGCGGGCGCGATCAATCATGGTCAAAACCTACTAGTAAGCATTTAATAAACCCACCAGTACTTACATAACAGGTAGAGCGGCAAGTGCTGCTTCAAAATCCTTATCTGTTAATACTGAATCAACCATTTCTCCATTTAAGAATTGATCATAAGCTGCCAAATCAAAGTGTCCATGACCGCAGAGTGCGGTAAGGATTACCTTCTCCTCACCAGTTTCCTTAGCCTTAAGAGCTTCTTGAATTGCAACAGCAATCGCATGAGTTGGCTCTGGCGCTGGCACGATTCCTTCAGTTCTAGCAAATTGAACAGCTGCTGCAAAACACTCTTTCTGCCCAACAGTTGTTGCAGTCATCATGCCAAGTTCATAGATGTGAGATACCAATGGGGCCATACCGTGATAGCGAAGACCACCGGCGTGAATTGGATCTGGAATGAAATCATGACCAAGAGTGTGCATCTTCATTANCGGTGTCATACCGGCNGTATCACCAAANTCATATGCATAAGTNCCACGAGTAAGAGATGGACANGAGGCTGGTTCAACCGCACGAATCTCTGGATTCATTTTGCCTTTCATCTTCTCTCTCATAAATGGGAAGGAAAGACCGGCAAAGTTAGAGCCACCACCGGTGCAACCAACTAATAGATCAGGTGTCTCACCAACCTTTGCCATTTGCTTAAGAGCCTCTTCACCAATAATTGTTTGATGCATTAATACATGGTTTAAAACTGAACCAAGTGCGTAGGCAATAGTTGGATCAGCCACAGCTGCCTCAACCGCCTCAGATATTGCAATGCCTAAAGATCCTGATTTATTTTTAGGATCCATCGCTAATTTACGACCAGCCTCAGTTAATTGTGATGGTGATCGATGCACAACTGCGCCAAAAACCTCCATCATTAACCGGCGGTATGGCTTTAGATCATATGAGCCACCTACCTGCCAAACCTCACACTCCAAATCAAAGAGTGAGCAAGCAAATGCCAGGGCGGTTCCCCACTGGCCTGCGCCAGTTTCAGTTGTTAACTTTTTAATACCAGCTTTTTTATTGTAGTAAGCCTGTGGCACAGATGTATTTGTTTTATGCGAACCAGATGGTGAGACACCTTCATACTTGTAATAAATATGTGCTGGAGTATCTAGTAATTTTTCTAATCTGCGCGCTCTAAATAGTGGAGATGGTCGCCATGTGCGATAAACATCTAATACCTCACCTGGAATATCAATGTATGACTCAGTTGAAACCTCCTGCAAAATTAAATCCATTGGGAAAAGTGGTGCTAGATCAGCTGGCCCAACTGGTTGATGAGTGCCTGGATGAAGTGGCGGCGGCGGTGGTGATGGTAGATCTGGAATTATGTTGTACCACTGAGTTGGCATCTCACTTTCATCAAGTGTTATCTTGGTAAAGCTCTTTGCATCTTTACTTAGCGCCATTTTTCCTCCAGTGGGTAGATCGCAAATGCTAGAGGCAGATCTTTACCCATAGCAATACAAAAACCAAAACTTTTTCTTTATAAACAGTATTTAGCCAGATTTTGCTGACTACCATGGCCTATGGCGATTGCTAAGTACTCACTTACCGCACTTGATTGCCCAGATCCACTTGCCCTGGCAAACTTTTATGCCCAGATCACAGATTTTAAAGTTGTAGTTGCCTATACCGCCAAGGATGGAAAGCCTCTATGGGTTGAGTTGGTAGATAATGGTGTAACAAGAATTGCATTTCAACGAGTTGAAAAGTACACACCACCTACCTGGCCAGAGGGTCCAACTCCACAACAAGCACACCTTGATTTTGATGTTAAAGATTTAAATGCTGCTGAGGCAAAGTTACTTGAAATTGGCGCAGTTAAATCCCCAATTCAAACAAGTTCAAACCCAGAAACAAATTTTCGAGTTTACTTTGATCCTGCCGGGCATCCTTTTTGTCTAGTTAGCATCTAATTACCTCTGGAGTTACTTTAATCAGTTAAGATGGTTTCATGAATGATGCGCTAACAATCTCTGCACTAACATTTGGCGCTCAAGCATTTGTTACATTATTTGTAATTCTAGATCCACCTGGTGCTGCGCCGATATTTCTAGGACTTGCCTCAGGTAAATCGGTAAAAGAGCAACGACGATTAGCTTGGCAAGCCGCAGCTGTTTCCCTCTTTGTAATTGTTTCATTTGCTTTCTTTGGTAACGCACTACTTAATTACTTAAATATCTCACTTGCCGCCCTGCAAGGTGCTGGTGGAATTCTCCTATTAATTACTGGACTGGGCTTATTAACTGGTTCAATAACAGATAAGGACTCTGCTACATCACAAAATATTGCCCTTGTTCCTCTTGGCACACCACTACTTGCTGGCCCAGGTGCAATTGTTACCACAATGCTTTATGTGCAAAAAGCAGATGGCGCAGATCAACTTGGCGCGTTAGTACTTGCAATTGTGGCGGTTCATATAATTATCGGTTTGACCTTTATGTTCTCCACCAAGATTTTGGCGGTAATCAAAGACTCCGGCGTTACCCTGCTGGCACGAATCGCTGGCTTACTACTCTCTGCAATTGCAGTTGAGATGATTGTCAGTTCAATTAAGGCCTTTTTTAATCTCTAATCTGTCATTAGCTAGCGGTATCTTTTAGCCATGTCTGACAGCGCCCTTGCCCAAACAACATTTGTAATTGTTGATCTAGAAACCACCGGCTCCTCCCCTAAAAATGGGGCAGCTATAACTGAGATCGGCGCGGTTAAGGTAAGAGGTGGGCAGTTACTTGATCAATTTGAATCATTTGTAAATCCCCTTTCGCCAATTCCTGATTACATTACTGAGATGACAGGTATCACCGATCTAATGTTGGCAAATGCGCCAGTAATAGATGAAATACTTCCGGCTTTTTTAGAGTTTGCTGGAGGTGAGAAAGAGACAATTATTGTTGCTCATAACGCGCCATTTGATTTAAGTTTTCTTAAAAGTGCAGCGAAGGATTTAGATATAAAGTGGCCAAAGTATAAAACCTTAGATACCGTCACTATTGCTCGCCAGGTTTTAACAAAGGAGGATGTGCCAAATTGCAAACTTGGCACACTTGCTCAGTTCTTTGGCACAACTGTCGAACCAAACCACCGAGCATTAGATGATGCAAAGGCGACAACTGAAATTATGCATGCATTGTTTGAACGCCTTGGCTCTATTGAAATTAATACCATAGAGGCTTTATTAGAATTTGCAAAAACTGCTGCCCATATTCAACGCAAAAACTATTGGGGGCTTAGCTCTATCTAGCGCTAACTATTTCATTAGTTAATTGTGCCCATTTTTTAAGTATTGATTGGGCAGCGCCAGAGTCAATTGCCTTGTTGGCTAAGACAAAACCATTAGCAATTTGAGTCTGTAGCGGTAGTGAAAAATCTGCCTTAAAGGCGGCAATTGCAAAGGCAGCATTTAAGCTCACCGCATCTCGCATAGCACCGGCTTTTCCATCAAAAATTTGCTTTGTCATCTGAGCATTAAATTTGGCATCCCCACCTGCCAACTCNCTGATTGGCGCTGATGCTATTCCTAACTCNGCNGGATTAAATACCTCTTCAGTTAAATTACCATTACTAANTTGAATTACAGTTGTNGTGGTAGCAAGTGATACCTCATCTAATCCNTCATCACCGCGAAACACAAANCCCTCTTTGCCTTGCTGCAGTAGTACCTGCGCCATCAGTGGCAGTAANTCACGCCGGGCCACACCAATTGCACATGCCACCGGCTTAGCTGGATTTGCAAGTGGTCCTAAAATATTAAAAACAGTTGGAACACCAAGCTCTTTGCGGGCAGCGGCTGCATACTTCATTGATGAGTGAAAAATAGGAGCAAAACAAAAACCGATTCCAATCTTGTGAACTGTTTGTTCAACCTCACTCCCAGTTAAATCAATATTTATACCAAGTGCTTCAAGCAAATCTGCTGAACCTGATTTTGAAGAGGCGGCTCGATTACCATGTTTTACCACCCTCGCCCCTGCTGCATTTGTAATGATTGCTGCCGCAGTTGAGATATTAATTGTGTTTGCACCATCGCCACCAGTACCAACGGTGTCAACAGCACGTTCGGTGATATTAATTGGGGCGGCGTATTGGTACATCTGCGCTACAAGGGCGCTTACCTCACTTGCACTCTCCCCTTTTAATTTAAGTCCTAACAAAAATTGTTTTATCTGATCATTACCGGCTTTGCCCTCAAGTATCTGCGCCATCGCCCAAGTAATCTGCTCATTGCTTAAATCAGATTTATTTGTAAGAGAGGTGAAAACTTCATCCCAACTCATAAACAGCTACTANATTTACTTAGCGAGCGCAGAGTCGGCTTTAAGAAGAGCTGCACACTTTGCGGCAAGATTAAATGGATCGATTGGATGTGAGGTAGTTGCCTCCGCCTTTGACCAGGCAGCCAGCCAATTATCTTGCACCCGCCCGGTAATTAATAAAACTGGTGGACAGTTAAAAACCTCATCCTTTAATTGCCTGGCAACTCCCATGCCACCCTCTGGCACCGCCTCACCATCTAATATAAAAAGATCAACCTTTTTTTTGCTATCAACATAAAGCCGAAGTGCATCAGCTGTGGCAAACTCTTTAATTTCATGAATAGCAAGTGTGGCATCTAGTTGTTTGCCCAGCGCTGCCTTAACCGAGGAACGAACTGATGAATCATCGGAGTAGAGGGCAATTATTAACTCAGCCATTTGCTAATCCTACCTACCGGCCTTACCTACTCTGCCTCATCAATATACATCCGCCGTAAAATTGATTATTGCAATATTTACCGCCCTTGGTGACTACTCTCACCCAAATTCACTCCACTAGGCCCCATTGAAAATGTGTTATTCCTATCTATTTCGGGAATAATCACCCCTATGACCACCTATGCCACACCTGCTACCAAGGCCAACCGGCCCAACTTAGTAGCGGTTGGCACCATAGTTTGGCTCTCCTCTGAATTAATGTTTTTTGCCGCTCTCTTCGCTATGTACTTCACAACTCGTGCGGTGCAGGGGCCTAAGGTTTGGCTTGAATCAACTGAAATGCTTAATATTCCATTTGCCGCAACTAACACCACTATTTTAGTTTTATCATCAGTTACCTGCCAATACGGAGTCTTTGCCGCTGAACGATTTCAAGTCAGACGAAGTGGTGCGGCTTGGCAGTTTAATAAATGGGGTATGCGCGAATGGTTTGCTCTTACCTTCTTAATGGGTGCAATCTTTATCGCCGGACAGGTATATGAGTATGCCTCTTTAGTTAAAGAGGGTTTATCACTCTCCTCTAACTCATACGGCTCTGTTTTTTATATGACCACCGGTTTCCACGGCCTACATGTAACTGGTGGCTTAATCGCGTTTTTAATTGTATTAATCAGAGTATTTAGGGCGCAGAAATTTGGTCACTCCCAAGCAACTACCGCAATTGTGGTCTCCTACTACTGGCACTTCGTCGACATTGTGTGGATTGCATTATTTTCTGCGATCTATCTAATTAAGTAAGGTGATTATGAAATTTATTTCAAAGTATCGCCGGCATAAATTTGCATTACCTACTCTGTTGCTCCTAGCTCTAGCCGGCCTTGGCTTTACCTTCTCTGCAGCAACTGCTGCGCCAGCAAAGAACACAATGACCGCCTCTGCTAAAACTACATTAATTGAAGAGGGGCAACAGATCTTTTTAAAGGGCTGCACCTCCTGTCATGGTTTAAATGCTGAAGGTGGCGCGGTTGCACCATCTTTAATTGGTGTCGGAGCTGCCTCTGTTGATTTTCAAGTTGGAACTGGTCGGATGCCGATGCAGGATATGAGTCAACAAGCTATGCGAAAGACTCCTGTTTATAACGAGGAGCAGGTTGCTGCCCTGGCCGCTTATGTTGCCACCTTAGCTCCAGGTCCTGCTGCTTTGCGAAATGAGGATATTACTTGGGAGCGTGATGGTAATACCGCAGAGGGTGGTGAGTTATTTAGAAATAACTGCGCAATGTGTCATAACTTTGCTGGACAAGGTGGCGCACTTACTCAGGGAAAGTATGCGCCAACTTTGATGGGGGTTGAACCAAAACATATTTATGAAGCGCTAATTACCGGGCCACAATCAATGCCAGTATTTTCTGACAAAATAATTACCCCACAGGAGAAGCTATCCATGATTAAGTGGATTAAATCTGCTGAGAGTGAGCCAAGTCTTGGTGGGGCAGCATTGGGAAGAGTTGGTCCTGTTACTGAAGGTTTAGTGGCCTGGGTGCTTGGTCTTGGTTTATTAGTTGGTTGTTGCGTCTGGCTTACTGCAAAGGCTAGGTAAATAAATTATGTCTAATCAGTTAGAGCCGTTAGCAGATCCAGGAGTTCCAGTAGCAACGGTGCGCCGGGCAGATATCGATCCAATCGCGGCTAAGCGTGCGGAGCGACAGGTGGCGCTCTTATTCTCACTCTCCGCCCTTGGAACTCTGTTATTTATTTACTCATTCTTTTTTATTAAAGATAATGTTTTTATCTTCCTACCGATTTTAGGTAATACCAATGCTCACCAATTAGGAATTGGTATTGGTATGGCAGCTGGGCTCTTCTTTATTGGAGTTGGCTTAGTTCATTGGGCAAAGACATTGATGCCAAACACACCTGCGGTGCAGGAGCGCAAAGAGCTGCGTTCAACTGATGCAGATCGTGATGGCCTTGTTGCCACCGCTAAAGAGGGTGTGGCAACTGCAGGTTTAGGAAGGCGGCCATTAATTAAGGCATCACTTGCCGGTGCTGCCGCACTTGCCGGCCTGCCAGCTGTAATTATGTTGCGTGATTTAGGACCACTACCTGGTAACTCATTAAATGAGACAAATTGGAAGAGCGGTACAAAATTAGTAACCGATCCAGGAGATCGCCCGATTAAGGCAAGTGATCTTGAGGTAGGCGCAGTTGCTCAAGTTCTACCCGAACTGCTGCCAGGACAAAAACGCACATTAGAAGATATTGGCAAGGATGCAGTTTTATTAATTAGATTACGCCCGGCTGAGTTTCAATTAGATGCCGAACGACTTTCTTGGACCCATGAAGGAATAATCGCATTCTCAAAGATCTGCTCCCATATGGGATGCGCAGTTGCCCTCTATGAACAAACTACAAAACATTTACTTTGCCCATGCCATCAATCAACCTTTGATGTGACCCGCGCCGCAAAGGTTATCTTTGGACCATCGGCTCGGCCTCTGCCACAATTAGCCATTACCGTCGATGGGGATGGAAACTTAATTGCAAAACAACCATTTAGTGAAGCGGTCGGACCTAGCTTCTGGGAGAGATCATCATGAGTGCAGGTGAGAAGGTAGTTGGCACAGTTGCTAATTATGTTGATGAGCGAACTGGCGCTGCTGCTTGGGTTAAGAAAAGTTTAAATAAGGTATTTCCAGATCACTGGTCATTTATGTTGGGTGAGATTGCCATGCACTCATTTGTAATTTTATTACTAACTGGAACTTTTTTAACCTTTTGGTATGAGCCATCAATGCAAACTGTTGTTTATGAGGGAAGCTACAAACCATTAAAAGATGTTGAGATGAGCGCTGCTTACGCCTCAACACTTCATATCTCCTTTGATGTGCGAGGTGGTCTATTAATGCGCCAAATTCACCACTGGGCTGCGTTGATATTTGCTGCCGCAATTGTGGTTCACTTGATGAGAGTTTTCTTTACCGGTGCATTTCGCAAACCTCGTGAATTTAACTGGCTAATTGGAATTGCACTTTTAACTCTTACAATTGTTGAAGGCCTACTTGGTTACTCACTACCTGATGATTTGTTATCTGGCACTGGAATGCGAATTGCTCAAGCAATTATTCAGGCAATCCCAGTTGTTGGAACTTATCTCGCATTTTTTGCCTTTGGTGGACCATTCCCAGGTGAGGTGCTTATCCCCCGAATTTATACATTACATATTCTCTTAATTCCAGGCATATTCCTCGCTTTAATAACCGCCCATGTTATGTTGGTTTGGTATCAGAAACACACTCAGTACCCAGGTCCTGGTAAGACTGAGAAAAATGTTGTGGGATATCGAATCTGGCCAATCTATGCAGCAAAGACCGGTGGATTTTTATTTATTATCTTTGGTGTCACAGCATTTTTAGGCGCAGTAGCTTCAATTAACCCAGTTTGGTTATTTGGTCCCTACACACCTGGGCAGATCTCTGCCGGATCTCAACCCGATTGGTATATGGGATGGCTCGATGGCTTTGTTCGAATGGCTCCACCACTTGAAACTCACGCCTTTGGACACACTATTTCGTGGAATATTTTACTGCCGGGTGTAATTGTTCCCGGTATTTTATTTACTGGTATGGCGCTCTATCCATTTATTGAAAGCTGGATGACTGGGGACAAACGCGAGCACCATATATTAGACCGACCACGTAATGTTCCTAACCGAACCGCACTTGGCGTAATGTCTTTGACCTTTATGATGGTGGCCTTAATTAATGGTGGAAATGACATTATTGCTACCCACTTTGATCTAACTATTAATCAAATTATGTGGGGCTCAAGAATTGGCATACTAGTTCTACCACCAATCGCCTTTGTAATTACCAAGCGCATTTGTCTTTCACTACAACGAGCAGATCGTGAGTTAGTTCTGCATGGCAAAGAAACTGGAAGATTAGTAATGCTGCCACACGGTGAGTTTGTTGAGATTCATGAAGAGCTATCTCAGGCTAAGAAATACACCCTTACTCAACATGAGCAACTCAAAGCTATTGAACTTGTAACTGAGGATGCTGGTGGAGTATTAAATCCAAAGGGAATCAGAGCAAAGCTGCAAGCAAGATTTAGCGCAGCGAATGCTGAAAATATTGCAAAACCTACCGCTGCTGAGGTTAAAGAGCTTGAGGGCGGACACCACTAAATATTGATTGCTGCTGCAATCTAATTCATTAATACAAAGTGGCCCCATGCGACTAACTATGGGGCCACTTAGGTTATGTACCGCTGGCGGGATTTGAACCCGCGACCTGCGCTTTAGTCAGAAGCGTGCTCTATCCGCTGAGCTACAGCGGTACATGAGCGAAAGATAGAATAATGACTAAGACAATTTTTTTGGGATTTTAAAATTGTGGAAAACTTATATGTTAAGATTTTCTTACTTTAGTCAGAAGAGCGCTCTGCTTACGCAGAGTTACAGCTTAAATCCTCGTCTTTTATAGGCGGGGATTTATTTTATTTAAGTCCTTCACAAATTGGTTTAGGTCCAGCATTTGTGTTTCCATAACGATGTTGGGTAATTGAAATACTTTGTTCTAAGAACCATCTACTCATCTCAATATCACCGCGAGAGGTAATTGGACGCATATCGCAGCTAACTCCATTTTGCATTAATTGGTGGATCGGTGCGATCTCAGAGGAGAGCCATCTAGCCCGATCGAACTCTTTAGCATGTTCGGCAAACTCGGACGCACTTTCTACCACCAAATTTGCTAAGCCTGGAATTAATGTGTCACTACTTAAAGATGTGATTATGCCTAATTCAGTTTTTAGCCAGCTTAAAAAATCTAACTCATCTTTACTTGTACCACTTTCAAGGCGGATAAGAAAACCTTTTTTATATCTACGATAGCGTTGCAGATTGGATTCAACCTCAAGACCGCTTTTATCAATTGCTAATTTTCCAACTGCATTAAGCCATTTATTTGCAGCCTCCTTCATTGGTAAGAAATGGTGCATCTGATTCCAATTTCTTAGTGTTGCTACATAATTAGCACCTCCTGCTTTTGCAGTTGCACCAACAGAGCTTCTCTTCCAGCCACCAAATGGTTGACGATTGACTATTGCACCGGTTACTCCCCGATTAACATAAAGATTTCCCGCTTCGACATTTTCAATCCACTCCTCACACTCGCCTTGATCTAAAGATTGAATTCCAGCAGTTAAGCCAAACTCGGTTGCATTTTGCCACTTAATTGAGGTTTTCAAATCTGGTGAGATCATGATTGCAAGTACTGGGCCAAACCACTCATTTAAATGTGACCAGGAGCCTGGTTTAACATTTGTTTTAATACCTGGTGACCAGAGAAGTCCTGCTTGATCTAATTGTTTAGGTTCAAGTAACCACTCCTCACCCTCATCTAAGCTGGTTAAAGCCCGGTGTAGTGAGTGCTCTGCTGCTTTAATAATTGGTCCAACCGATGTTGCGTACTTGTATCCAGCACCTACTTGTAGTGATTGCACCGCATCTAGTAATTGTTTTTTAAAGATTGGGTTTTCATAGATATTTTTATCAACAATTGCAACAGATGCGGCAGAGCACTTTTGACCTGCATGACCAAAAGCTGATTGCACAAGATCTTTAACTGCTAAATCAATATCACAACAAGCTGTTAAGACCATTGAGTTCTTACCGCTGGTCTCAGCTAAGAGATTTAAATTATTTTTCCAAGAGGAGAACAAAAGCGCGGTGTTATAGCCACCGGTGAGAATTACCGCATTCACATCTAGGTGGGTAATTAATGCCTGTCCAATCTCATTATCCTCAGTTGATACAAATTGCAGTACATCCTTTGGTACACCCGAGCGCCAAAGTTGATTAACTAAGTGCCAAGAGGTGGCAACGGTTTCTGGTGCTGATTTAAAAATAACGGTATTACCAGCTGCTAACGCTGCACAGATGCCACCAGTTGGAATTGCATAGGGAAAGTTCCAAGGTGGCACAACTACTACTACACCAACTGGACTTGATTGCTTTTCTAAATCTAACGAGATTGCCGAGAGTGCGTAGTAATTTGCAAAATCAATTGCTTCAGAGACCTCAGGGTCTGCCTCAGCCACAGTCTTACCAGCATCACGGGCCATAATTGCAATACTGCTCTCCTGCTCATCATGAGCGATTTGTGCAAAGTTTTTTAATATCTCACCACGCTTTTCTGCACCCTTCGCACTCCAATCAGTAACCGCTTTTTTAGCAAGATTTACTGCAGAGTCAACATCACTCTTACTGGCAACGGCGTAGCTATACCAAATCTTGGCATTATCACTTGGGTCATAACCATCAATTAAAGTGCGATCAAAAATCTGCTTGCCATCAATAACAATTGGTATTTGTAGATCACTTTGCATTAATACTGATCTAATCTCTTTATCTAGCTTATTAACAAAGGAGTCCTTAGTTAGATCAGCATTTGGGGCATTTTCAAAGATATCTCCTACCTCAAACTTAATACTTCTATGGCGCAAACTCTTAGTTGATAAATCATGGCGGTCCGTTGCACCCTTTAAGAAGCGCTCTGCTTGAGCATTAAATATCTCTTTACTTTCGCCAATCTCAAATGAGGATCTTAAGTAATTCTCTGGCGCAGTGTTCTCATCTAATCTACGCACTAAATAGGCAACTGCGGAGGCAAAATCATCACCTCTTGTGACGGGTGCGTATAAAAGAATTCGAAGTTTACGGTTTGCAATTGCAAGAGCCTCAGGGTTTGCCATTCCCTCAAGCATCTCAATATCTAATTGATCCATTACCTGCCGCTTTTTAGCGATCTCAAGGGCAAATGCAATATGGAAAAGATTATGGCTGGCAACACCGATTCGAACCGCATCTGCATGATCTGCGCGAAGCGCCGTATCTAACAACCGTGAGTAACTTGCATCAACTGCTGCCTTTGATTGATAAGGGGCCGCTACCCAACCATGCAATGTCGCTTCTGCCTTCTCCATTGCAAGATTTGCTCCCTTAACCAATCTAATCTTTATTACCCCGCCAGTGTTTTTATGGCGCTGCTTTGACCACTTAACTAACTCAGCAAATACCTCATGTGATTCAGGTAGGTAGGCTTGCAAAACAATTCCGGCGTATAACTTTTCAAACTCTTCCTCAGAGAGTACTAACTTAAATGCATCAACAGTTAACCTAAGATCGCGAAACTCCTCCATATCTAGATTAACAAATGTGTGAGATTGAATTGAATTTTTATAGATTATTCGCAGCTTTTCAGATACACGCTTCAATGTGCCATCTTGATCTACGGTAATAATCTGGCTTACAACTGAGGAGAGCTTTACTGAAACATAATCAACCTCAGGCCGCTTCATCATCTCAAGCACTCTTTCAAATCGCTCAGCAGCTTCACGCTCTCCTAAAACCGCCTCCCCTAATACATTTATATTTAATCGAATATCCTTTTTAGCTCTGCGCTTTATTTGCTTAGCTAGCTTTGAACTCTCTGAGGGCAAAATGATTCCCTTAGATAATCGTTTAACCTGGGTGTGAACTGCAAATAGGACTGGTTTTGGTAGAACCATTGAGATTGCTGCAATTACTTTTAACCCAACTGCGTTAATTAAGCCAAAGCCAGTGAGAGTTGCACTCTTTGCTGATTTCTTTAACACTCTGGCTGCATCTTTAGCTGAAGTTATTCGCATAACCTCATCAGTGAGTGAAACAGTTACTGAGATCGCTTTTGGATCTTTGAAGAGACGAGAAAATCTTTTTCTGCTTGCCTTGTCATATCTTTTTTTATTTGGTTCAGATTCGGCAATTAACTGCTTTGCAACCTTAACCGCAGATTGTGCTGCATCAACTCTTTTAATTTAACTAAGCTCTTTGCCATCGCAACCGGCACCCACTTACCTGAGTCTGATACCCACCACTTAGAGCGAGCATTTCGGCCATCCCAACTTTCAATTACCAATGTGGTGTTGGCATCAATCTCTTGTAATTCATACCGCCAAACATTGTGAAGCAGATGTTGCCAGGCGATTGATTTATTATCAGAAAATTCAACTACCTGATTCTTAATTACATACGGAACCCCTAACTTCATCCTCATGCCAAACTTTGCGCCAAGATATAACCGATCAGGACCAGAGAGATTGCTCTTAACCATCCCAGAGCCATCCATTAATGAGTGATTTTTTGGCATCGAAATAAAATCAAAGATCTTTTTCGCTGGGGCGTTGATTACTAACTGGGCTTTATAAAAAAGTGGGAGACCGGTATCAACTATCTCAGCACGCTCTTTCATAATTAATGAACAGAGGCTGAAGGACGCTCATACTCTAGAACTAAGCCAAGAATTGAAATTACTAATGCGCCAACTGCAATTAATACCAACCACCAACCGATAATTATGCCGGTGCCAATTGCAGCAATGGATAATCCCACTGGTAGCGGCCACCAGGAGTGCGGGGAAAAGAAACCAATCTCTCCAGCTGAATCTGCAATCTCACCTTGTTGATTATCCTCTGGAAGCATTCCGCCTGATCTGCGGTCGGTAAACCAGAGATAGAAACCAATAATTAATGCCAGCCCAGCACTTAGTGCAATTGCGGTTATACCAACCGCCTCACCACCAA
>JGI25910J50241_10000247_pt1 | contig 17709 bp, 18 predicted proteins | sample LauGreSBDMM110SN_3_FD_50241 | JGI IMG/M metagenome (IMG submission 50241) | reverse complement strand
CCCTCTCTGGGTGGATCAATGAGCCACTTGTCGGCAATGCCATCGGCCATGAGCATTTCTGGCGTCATTTCAAACAAGTTGCGTGCAATGAATGACGTGGGCGCTAAGCGTTTGCTGCCTTCACGAAGAGCTTGGTTGTGCTCGTAATTTTCACGCGAGCGCGCCACCAAAGTTTCTGCGCCTTCGATGCCCACCACTTCTTTGGCCGTTGTGGCAATAGGCAATGTNAAATTACCCAAACCACAAAACCAATCGATGACTCGCTCGTGTGCTTCGGGCTTGAGGAGTCGCAAGGCCCGAGTGACCAAGACCCGATTGATGTGCGGATTGACCTGCGTGAAATCGGTGGGTTTGAAGGGCATGTGCACACCAAAATCAGGCAAGTCATAGGAGAGCTCGATGCCGCCTTCGTCCATGAGCTTGACGGTGTCAGGTCCTTTAATTTGCAGCCACCACTGCACATCATGCAGGGCAGCAAATGCACGCAAGCGCTCTTCATCGGCAGTGCTCAAAGGTTCTAAATGACGCAACACCAAAGCCGTGACAGTGTCGCCCTGCGCCAATTCAATTTGAGGCACCGTTTCACGAGCATCCATGCCATAAATAAGTTCGCGCAATGGCAGCAAAAGCGCACTGATTTTGGGAGGCAATACCCGGCAAGTTTTGATGTCGGCTACATAACGGCTTTTGCGTTCATGAAAACCAATGAGGACCTCACCTTTTTTACGAACATAGCGTACTGACATCCTGGCGCGGTAACGATAGCCCCAAGTNGGNCCTTCCATGGGCCGCAGCAAGTTCTCGGGTTTAACTTTGCCCAAGTGCCATAGATTGTCTTCTAGGACGCGCTGTTTCACGGCCACTTGCGCACTGGCTTCTAAGTGCTGCATCTTGCAGCCACCACAAGCGCCAGCATGCAAGCCAAAGTGAGGGCAACCAGGTCTTACCCGTTGAGAAGACTCACGGTGCACCGCCGTGACGACTCCCGATTCCCAATTGTTCTTTTTGCGGTGCACATTGACAGACACCATTTCAAATGGCAAAGCTCCTTCCACAAAAACAACTTTGCCGTCTGGCCTTCTGGCAATACCTTGAGCCTCCATGTCTAGCGCATCAATGTGGAGCCATCCGTTGGGTAAATCAGAACGTCCTAAGATAATTTCTTGTGTCTGCTCTTCTCGTGTTGCATCGTTCTGTTTGCTCATGGACGGGCTGGCAATAGTTTGGCAGGGTCAACTGGTTTGCCTAGCTTGCGAATTTCAAAATGCAACTTCACGCGATCAGCGTCCGAGCTGCCCATTTCGGCAATGCGTTGGCCTTTGGTAACGGTTTGGTCTTCTTTGACCAAAAGTGTTTGGTTGTGCGCGTAAGCCGTTAAGTAGGTATTGTTGTGTTTGAGAATGACCAAGTTACCATATCCCCGAAGACCTGAGCCGGAGTAGACCACTTTGCCGTCTGCAGCCGCCAGCACGGGGTCGCCCACCTTGCCTCCTAAATCGAGACCTTTGTTTTTGGCTTCATCAAAACTCGTCAAAACGGGTCCTGAGTGAGGCCATGAAAAGACCATGCCATCATCACTGACACTGGCCTGAGTGGGCGCGCTTGGCGTTGAATTGGTACCTGGGCTACTGGCGGGTGCTTGGTTTTGGGCCATGGCGGGCTTGGTTTGCTTGTTGACGGCCTCTATAGCAGGCGGCGCCACACGCAAAACCTGATCGACTTCAATCAAATGGGGATTCTCCAGGCCATTCCATTTGGTGATGTCCCGCCATGCTTGTCCGTGTTCCAAGGCAATTTTGGTGAGGGTGTCGCCCGGCCGCACGCTGTAATAACCGGGCTTGCCCATATTTTCTGAGCCGGGCATTGTGGGCCCCATTGAAACCGGTGAACTGGTTGCCACAGGTGCACTCACAGTTGCAGTTTGGGGTTGCGCTTTTTGAAGAGGGCGAGGACTACTTTGCCCAGCCACTCGGTCTTCAACAGGGATAGGACCGCGCGGCCGCGAGCTACACGCAACCAACAAACAAACAGCCATTCCACAAATTACCATCAAGCTTTGACGGCGACTCAACAATTTCATTCCAAATCCTTTAGGAGATACCCGATTTTAGAGGGACAAAATGAACTGCCTCTAAAACACTTTGCTTGTAACCTTGATCTGTTCTGTCCACCACCATGAGCGCTTGTTGACCACTGGCCGTGACGGTGGGCGCCACCAGCCTTCCACCAACAGCCAATTGGTCTAGCCAGGGCTGTGGCAGAGTCTCACCTCCCGCTGCCGAAATGATGGCCGCATAGGGAGCGCCTTTGGGATAGCCTAGCATGCCGTCGCCAAACAGCAAGTGAACATTGGCCAAACGAAAATGTCGCAAATTGGCACGTGCTTTTTCGTGCAGGCCTTTGAGGCGCTCAATGCTGTAGACCTCAGTTGCAACATGACTTAGCACAGCCGCTTGGTAACCGCATCCTGTGCCTATTTCTAGAACCCGACCAAGTTTGCCGCCCGTCCGATCTAACAGCAACTCGATCATTCGGGCCACCACATTGGGCTTAGAAATAGTTTGTCCCAAACCAATGGGCAAACTGGTGTCTTCATAAGCCTGATTGACCAAGGCACTTTCAACAAAACGATGGCGCTCTACGGCACCCATGGCTTGCAAGACCCTCGGGTCTTTTAAGCCTTGTGCGGCCAACTTTTGCACCATGCGTTGTCGCACCGCACTGGAATCTAAGCCCAGACCCTGCGGGTTTGTGGGTGCAGCCTGATTCACCGGTGCTTTGGCTGGCTCCGCTTTTGCTTGGGTGCTGAACTTGATGGGAAAACCAGGGCGCTGTGCCATCAACCCTCCCAAACTTTGAGTTTTGACAAGTTTTGCGACCACAAGCCTGCATTGTCGTGGTCTGTGAGATCGACCTGCAAGGGTGTGATGGTGACGTGACCATTTTTTGCGGCATAAAAATCGGTGCCTTCGCCATCGTCCATGGCCTCGCCAGCATTACCGATCCAGTACATGGTTTCACCGCGAGGGCTAAGTTGTGTGATGACGGGTTCTGCCGCATGGCGGCGGCCCAAACGGCACAAGGTGGCTGCCTTGAAATCTGGCGTCTTGTTGGGAATATTGACATTCAACAACCAAGGCGATTTTCCAATGATGTGTGCTTGTTCAAATTGAACCACCATATTTTTGGCAAAATCTGCAGCGATGTCGAGATGCGCCCAACCTTTTTCTGTCTGAGAAAACGCCAATGCGGGTATGCCAAACAAATAGCCTTCCATGGCAGCACCTACTGTGCCCGAGTAAAGAGTGTCATCGCCCATGTTGGCGCCATTGTTAATGCCTGACACTACCAAGTCGGGGCGATAGCCCAAAAGTCCGGTTAAGGCAATGTGAACACAATCGGCAGGTGTGCCATTGACATAGCGAAAACCATTTTCACCTTGTCTTACATAAAGAGGAGAATGCAAGGTGAGCGCGTTGGACTTGGCGCTGTTATTGTGCTCGGGTGCAACCACCTCCACATCGGCCACTTGCTTCAGGGCATGGTAAAGCGCCACAATGCCATCAGCACGGTAGCCATCGTCGTTGGAGATCAATATTTTCATGGGTCTGTCCTTGGGCTCAATTGTAGGTCGCTACCGAGACAAGCCCATGGCTTGTTTGCCCTTTATATTCAAGCCATTGAATGATTTTTTGAGGAGAACTTCTGTGCACGCTTGGCTCTGTGAAAACCCCGTAGGTGTCGAGGCATTAAATTGGAAAGAAATACCGACGCCCGTACCTCAATCCGGTCAAGTCTTGATTCGCATTGAGGCGGCCAGTTTGAACTTTCCCGACCTGCTGATTGTTCAAAATAAATACCAAATGAAACCTGACCTGCCTTTTGTGCCAGGCTCCGAATATGCGGGTGTGATTGAAGCGGTTGGTGAGGACGTCACGCACTTGAAGGTGGGGCAATCTGTTGCCTGTTTGTCGGGTACCGGTGGCTTTGGCACACACACCCTCGCACCCGCCAAATTGTGCATGCCCCTGCCCCCTGGCTTTCCTGCAGTAGACGCTGCCGCCTTCATCATGATCTATGCCACATCGCATCATGCGCTCATCGACCGCGCAGCTTTGAAAGCTGGCGAAACGGTGCTGGTTTTGGGTGCTGCGGGCGGCGTTGGCACTGCCGCCATTCAAATTGCCAAAGCTGCAGGCGCTCGTGTCATTGCGGCTGCATCGACCGACGAAAAATGCGCACTCTGCAAGTCATTGGGCGCCGATGAAACCATCAACTACACCACGCAAAACATTCGGGAAGCACTCAAAACAATCACGCAAGGCAAAGGCCCCGATGTCATTTATGACCCCGTTGGTGGTGACTTTGCCGAACCTGCGTTCCGGTCCATAGCATGGCGTGGTCGCTACTTGGTGGTGGGCTTTGCGGCAGGTCCTATTCCTGCCCTTCCCTTTAACTTGGCCTTGCTCAAAGGGGCCTCCATCGTAGGCGTTTTTTGGGGAGACTTTTCACGCCGCGAACCTCAAGCCAACGCGGCCATGATGGCTGAACTGGCGCAATGGTATGCCCAGGGCAAAGTCAAACCTGTGATTGACAGAACCATGCCCATGAGCGAGTTGAAAGCGGCCTATGCCCACATGGGTTCACGTGGCGTCATGGGCAAATTGGTGATGGTCAATTAAGGAAGAAGCGCTGGCTTGCTTTGCGCAAGCCTTTTGTTTTTGATGCCGTTATCGACAACGACTTCTTAAGACGAAATACATCAATAAGGGTCAGACCATCCATTGGACTTATTGATTTCGATTGCAATGGGTGGAGGTCTGTAAGTTGGGATTCTTTGCGCGCGCATGGCTTGAGGTAACGACGACATTCGGTGAATTGGCGTTGCTGTCTTTGGCCTTCTTTGAACTGATCGTGATGGGGTCGTTGGTGGGTGCACAATCGGCTGCGGGAGCAGCGCCTTGGGCGACCGGCTGTTGAGCGAGGGTGCTTGCCATATTGGGTGACAAGGGCGTTGGGGTTGGCGTTGCACTTGGCGTTGCAATTGGCGGCAAGATGTATGCAGGATTTGCCTGCGTGTTCGCACCAAAGTTGTAGAAATAGAAATTACCACGCGATTCGTTGTAGATGGCGGGTCTTTGTTCATGTTTCACAGACTTGGCCAGCTCTTCCACAGAGTTCTGAACATCGCGCATCAGATCTTCAATCTTCATACCTGGGTTTTTCATGCGCGCAAGGAGTTCACGTGTGAATACGCTATTGGGATTCGGATCTTTTTCAAGTAATCGGTCTAGGGCTTGTTGCCCGCGACTTGCGGAATACACAATCATCTGCCCTTTGGGCGCCTCAATGGCGCTCAAGCCTCGGGCGTTGCCAATCGATCGTCCTTTTGACTTTAAGGGGTTGTCTCTACAGGCATCAATAATGACCAGACTGAAAGCTGGCTTGGCTTCTGCCAGCTTTTCAGTCAATGTAAATAAGTCATAGGCTGTTTTCTCAACTTCACTTTCACTTTTGACTTCAATATCTGTTGGAAGCAGGTAACTGCCATTCTTAATTTGTACGCCATGGCCCGCATAAAAGACCACAACCTCATCTCCACCTTGGATACCNTGGGCGAAGGATTCAACCGCTCTGACGGTTGCACGGTAATTTAAGTTTTGGTGAAGCTGAACTGCAAAACCTGCGTTCTTTAATTCACGCGCCATGGCATTGGCATCGTTGCCTGCTTTTTGCAATTTGCTAACAGCAATGTAATTGTCATTGCCAATCACAAGAGCAACGCGTTTTGCCTGAACGTGCAGGCAAAAAAGCATGGCAAAACAAGTAAGAATGAACTTTGAAGATCGCACGATAAAAGTATTCCAAAATTGACAATTGAATAGTAAAGTCTATTCTTGTNTTGTTGTGGTAGTTTCAGTTTATGTAAGTACTTAAATAGTACTCATCTTGAACATTAAATCAAAATTTAAAGCAAAGCGGTTCATTATGTTTTTAAGAATACTAAGTGTGGCTTTTTCATTGGCTTTGGCTGCTTGCGCCTCCAATGTCCCACTCTCTTCCGCAGTCGAGTCAACTCCAACCGGAGCAAGATTGAGCTTCTTAGACATTTCTAAGTTTGACCGTGATTTGTCTGGATCTCTCCAAGATAAAAACAAATCAGTTGACGTCGCTTTTTATGACAAGGTAAGCCCCAACAATGTGCCTGATCGATTGCAAAAATGGATTTCGGTCGTTGAGGCGGATGGGGGTAAGGTCTTGGTTGAACCACCTCCAAACGAGTTCGTAGCGAGGAATCCGCTTGCAGCCCTGAGTTTAGTTGGNACATTGATTACAAGTATCAAAGGATTTGCAAATTTTAATTCTGAGAGAATTTACGAGACTGCCAAGGGGCGGGACGCGGTGATATCGCTGGAAAGAAACAATAAAGGTGAAGTTGTAATTAACACCATCAAATTTGTCAAAAGAGCACCATGAAGTTACATCAAGCTTGGATCGTTCCACTGATATTTGCTGCACAAGTGGCTGTGGCGCAGCCTTCAACCAGCAGGTCTGCATTGATTATTGGAGTTGGCGAGTACGGATACTCAGGTGCAATACCACTTGAAGGGGTTAAGCATGACATGGTTAGCGCGGCGAAAATTGCCACGGCGATGGGCATACCTGAGAACAATGTTAAGTACCTAAGGAATTCACAAGCCACCAAGACGAATATCCTGGACGCATTAAAACAATTGGGTGATAACTCAANAGAAGGTTCGCGAACGTTTGTTTATTTTTCAGGGCATGGCACAAGGCAACCTGCAGGAAACGAATGCGTTGAAGGATTATTGACTTACGAAGGTTCAACAATAACGAATCAAGAGTTTGCTGGCGCTACACAAAAAATAGCAAAGACTTCAGATAAATTCATCACGCTTGTTGATGCTTGTCACTCTGAAGGGGTAGTACCTCCAAAATCGCAAACACGCGCATTGCTTAAAGATCAATTAACACCTAAATTTGCCACAAAGTCAGGCAATGCAGCGGATGCTTGTAGTGTCATTTCCAATTACAAAACACGCAGCCTGCTACCGGAAGTGACAAAGCTTGGCGCATTGAAAGAAAACTTTGTTCAAGTATCTTCATCAAGACCTGATGAAGTTAGCTTTGACGAGCCGGGTAAAGGCGGACTTGCAACACAGGGCATCAGAGACTGCCTACTCGGTCAAGCAAAAGACACGAATCAATCGGGTGCAGTGACCTTGGAAGAAGTGCAGCAATGCGCTCAAAGATTTGTTGATGAACGCTTAAAAAACGTACCAGGAATTAAGCCCCATCACATCACTGTCACAGGCAATAGGAATCTGATTCCTGTTCAGCGCCCTCCAACGGTTGTTGCCGTTGCGACGCCACCTGCTGAACCACCAAAGCCTCTGGTTTTGCCACCTACTCCACCGGTAATTGTGGCTGCTCCTGCTCCTGCTCCTGCTCCTGCTCCTGCTCCTGCTCCTGCTCAGCAACAACAGGCAAGCACCTTACCGCCTGTAGTTGTTGCAACAACCACACCGGTGCTAGCCTCTTTGGCTACTTTGCAAGATATTCAGCAACAAGGCAATCCGAGAAGAGTAGTTGATGTCAAAGCTTCAAAACCGGTTATGAAGATTGGTAAGGACAGCTTAGATCTGAGTATTAAATCAAGCCACGATGGTTACATCTACATGATCCTTCTGGGCAGTGATGCTAAAAGCTTCTATGTTTTGTATCCCAACGGACTAGATAAAAACAACGCGATCAAGGCCGGTCAGACTGTTCGCATTCCCAAGCCAGATTGGGAAGTCAAAGCCGCAGGGCCGGTTGGTACAAACAACCTTCTTGTGTTAGTTTCTGACACTCCCAGAAAGCTCAATACATTAACGATGGCTGAACCCACCTCATCAGAACCGTTTACCTATGCTCTCAACGATATTGGAGGCAGGTCTGCATTGATCAATTTTTTAACAACATCAGACGGTCGATCGGAAAGCTTTGGCGCGAAACTCTTAACCATCAAGGAGGTCAAGTGAAAATTTTATTAGCTATTTTATTAATCAGCACTAACGCATTTAGCCAAACGCCCATCAAATCGACCTCGGCATCAGAACTAATTGAAAAATTAGCACCTGCGGAAGAACAACCTCAGACACGCAGTCTTGGCAAAAGAAACATCGTCGTTAAACCTAAAAGTGTTGATCTAGTTATTCAATTTGATTTGGACTCTGCAGTTTTAAAGAACGAAAGCCGACCTCTCTTGGATGATTTAGTTTCAGCAATGAGAAATGAACGTCTTGCAAATATGAGGTTCAAAGTTGAGGGGCATACAGATGCCCAGGGATCAGAGCAGCACAACATGAAATTAAGCCAAAATCGCGCAGACGCAGTGATAACATATTTGACTATCAAGGGCGTTGAAGGCGATAGACTTACAGGTGAAGGCAAAGGATTTTCCGAACTACTCATGCCTGAAAAGCCTAAAGCTTCAGAAAACCGTCGAGTCAGAATCACTACACAACCGTGAAAAGATTAATTGGAATATTCTTGTACTTGAGCTTTTCTGCTTATGCAGAAAAAATGCTTGTGTCTATTGACGAGATGAACGCTTCTAACAATGCGTCGCCACCTTTTAGGGCTAAGTCAGTTGCTCCGAAAGATGCACCTGTAATTGAGTTGTCTGCACCCAAGTTATCCGCTCCAGTNAATAGTCCTACTCCTATCGAGTTAAAATTTCAACCGACGCCCCCAAGTGTAGTAAAACCAGATACTTTTAAAGTTCTATACGGTTCTTTTGAAATTGACATTACAAAGCGGATCTTGAATGTTGCCAAAGTCACGGAGTCAGGCGTATTTGTTCAAGAGGCTGTCTTGCCAAAAGGTAAGCACAAACTGTTAATGGTTATTGAGGATACGGCAGGTAGGCGTGGCAATCGATCCATTGATTTTGAGGTGCAATGATATGAAGACGTANAGCACTGCTTTTAAAATAACTAAGTACAACAGTCAATAANGTATTTGTTTTTTTCATGCTTATCTACAGAACAAAGATAACCAANTTTCCCAAAAATATGCGACTTGCTCTTCACCTGCGATCGAAGCTAAAAAAGTCTTTTTCTCTAATGATTTTGGGCGGTTTATTCATGTCCTACAGCACTAATGCAGAGGCACCCTTAGATGTTCGTATTGCATTGGTAATTGGTAATGCTGCGTATAAAAACATCCCGCAGCTAGGCAACTCTTCAAACGATGCTAGATCAATGACTATTGTTCTTCGAAAATTAGGCTTTAGTGTGATCGAAGTTGTAGATGGCAACAAAGATCAAATGAGCAAAGCAATCGAACAAATGCAAGGCTTGCTCAAAGGGAAAAAAGCTGTGGGAATGTTGTATTACGCAGGACATGGTTTACAGCTTGATTGGAATAATTTTATGGTTCCTGTGGACGCAAAGCTNAATGAAGCAGCGGATGTGCCTAAGCAAACAGTCAACATTGATACCGTAATCGACATATTCAAGAAATCTGCAACGCGCATGAACATCATCGTCTTAGATGCTTGCAGAGACAACCCGTTTTCTACAAAGACAAGCACCAAGGGTTTAGCGCAGCTGGATGCACCACCTGGAACATATCTTGCATTTGCGACATCCCCAGGCAACGTTGCAGAGGATGGCGATGCGAGTTCTGGCAATGGTCTCTTCACGCAGTTCTTACTAAAGGAACTTCAAAAACCTGCCCGTATTGAAGATGTCTTTAAGCGAGTTAGATTGCAAGTAAGACAAAAAAGTCAAGGCCGACAAATCCCTTGGGACTCCAGCAGCTTGGAGGACGACTTTGCGTTTAATGATGGCGGCAAGCACACATTTAACCCAGAGGACNTAATTAAGGAAGCTCAGCAAGCTAAGGAGCGACAAGCGAAACTGAAAGCTGANGCNGAGGCCGCAATCCAACGCGAAAAAATACTTTTAGAGCAGCAGGCGATTGAAAAGCTAAGACTAGCTGATGCGCAGAAGATTCAAGAAATCAAAACACGCGAAAAGGCCGAGGCTGAAACAAAAGAGCGACAACGAGTATTGGCAATCGCGGCTGAGCAAGAAAAGCTCAAAGCTCAAGCAGCAGCTCAAGCTTTAGAACGAGCCAAAGTTGAAGAGGTTCAAAGACTCAGAGAAATCGAAGCAGCGAAGGCTCAAGCAGCAGAGGAAGCAACGAGAAACAAGTTATCTCGAGAGGAGGCTAAGAAGCAACAGTTTACTCAAGAGAAGTCAGACTGGGACAAGATCAAGGACAGCAGCAATCCCGATGACTTCTATGCGTACTTAAATAAATTTCCTAATGGACTGATTTCGCAGCAGGCTAATTTCAAACTTGAAAACTTAGCTACATCAAAAATCACGGCACAAAAAGATAAGAATGGGTTGGTGCAGAAACTGGGTGAGCCTAGATACAGAGTCGGCGATCGATGGACTGGGGTAAGAAAAGATGATTACACAGGTAATTTAATAGCGCGCGGGGAAATTAAAGTCGACCGCATTGAAAACCAGGTAGTTTATGCAAGCTCTAACACTGGACTTAATTATGTCTACTCATTAGGTGGCTCTGTACTCAGATCCAATACAGCAGATAACACTTTTACCTATGACCCCCCCCTTACCGTCTTGCCGGGAGAAGAATTAACAATTGGGAAAAAATGGACAAATGCCACCAATGAAACCAATAAAAGAGGAACACTATTCCGAACTGACGAGTACAAAATTCTTGCTTATGAAGAAATAACAATTCCAGCAGGAACGTTCAAGGCCTATAAGATTCAAATTAAAGGCTGGGCAGGTTCAAATCGCATTGATAACTTAACATGGGTTCTTCCTGACTGGGCGGTGTCGCTTAAAACAATCCGAAGGATTTACCATGCCCGTGGCCCCGCAACGTTAGAAACAGTTGAACTTGAATCCTTTGTTCGTGGCAAGGCACCAATTGAGCGAGAAAATTCCAAAGTCGCGTTAAGGTAAACCGCTACAGCAAACTGACTTCAACAAGAGTGTTATGAAGAGTGTCTACAAAATGGGGGGGTGCCAAGCTTTACCCAATAAAAACCTTCACCCCAGAGACAATGGCTGTAGTAGCTGAAATAAATGGGGCGGCAGCGGTGAAAAGGGATTCAATTTTCTCAGTCCATTCGGGGGCCTTGAACTTGCCTGTTTCGTCACGTTCAATCAATAAACTAATGCTAATTTTTTTTCTGATATTTATTTTATGTGCCTCACGCCAGTTCTCAAAGAATAAACCCGTAATGAATGAACAGGCGATAGCAAAGCAGTACTCTCCAACTTCACGCCAATCTCTGATCGATTCTGGTAAGAATGGGACNCCATCAATAAAACTGGTAATGGCTAACATAGCCAGAACAGAAAGCGCTCCTAGAACCAAAGCGCCCATCAAACTAATGTACCAATGAATTTGAATTTTTCGAAACACAAGAAGGCCAACCAACATTGGCAANACAACCGTAATGATGCGAAGTGCTAACAAGTTAGTGTCGTAAATGAATAACAAAATCCAATGAAGAAAACCCAACATGCCAGTACAAAGCAGCAATGAAAGCACGAAGGCAATGATTGACTTAGCACCAGAAATTTTTTGTATCGGCTCGGACACGTTGGCCAGATTTTCTGTCAAAGAAGATTCAGCATTGACCACATGAACTGTAGGCGTGGTGTTTGCAACCAATATCCGGATTTCTGCCAACTCAGTTTTTAACTTAGATAACTCAGCATCATGCTCGTCCATAAATGACATAAACGGCTTGAAAATTGCGAGCTCTTTTGTGCAGTAACCACAAACTGTTGCGGCACTAGGAATGTCGAAATGACAATATGGGCATTTGAATACAGACTGTGTCACTTTGCTTCCAAAGAAATGACAGAATTGCCTTCTCGACCATCAGTGTCCTTTACAGAAACTTTAAACGTATGGACTCCCTTTGGAATTGAAGCGGCAGGGATGGTTAATTCATTTCCTGTGAATGCAAATTTCAATCGCTCCGTTAATTCAACAGGTGGATTTTTGAGATACTCAATTTTGAAACTATGAGCGTCTAACTTAGCGCCGCCCTTTGGCTCCATTGCAATTTTGAAAAGAAACGCCTTGGAGTCGACTGCGGCATTGCTTATCAATTTAATGGCTGGGCCCCTGCTAATTGCCCTGGTCAATGAAATTTGCTGATCAGGCCTGTTAGCCTCATCAGAAGTAACTAGTTGAACTTGAGCAAAAGCAACACTACTTAAGCAAAACAACAAAGCGGTTAATAATTTTGTAAGCATACGAAATAATTTGGAGGTTGAGTTGTTGAATAAACAGATTAGAGGTATTCAATGTACCATTATTAATAATTTACTTGATTTCAAAGAATGCAACAAATGACAAATGCATTTTATAAGCTTTGCATAATCTTTTTCATGCCGACATTAGGCAACCATGTGCAGGCGGACTCAAAGTCTGGCTGGGCAGCTTGGAGTCAGGGTAATTTTCAAAAGGCCTTTTTTTGATTTTGAAGAGGATGCCTAAAATGGCGCTGCATCCTGCCAAGCACTTTTAGGCACTTTGTACAAGTATGGCAATGGCGTAACGCAAGACAATGACCTGAGCCTCAAACGGCTTAATAAATCTGCAGTGCAAGAAAACCCTACTGGCCCTTAGTGGATGTACGTTGACGCCACAGGAGACGAAAAGCGTTTCAGTCCAGCGGTTGTGTGATGTATGCACAGCCCCACTAAGCCCAGACCTTTTAAGCCCAGTTATAAAACAAGAATTGATTAGTAGAGGTTACTTGTCATAGTCTTCAACTTGGGCTTTTCTGCATATGCAGGACAACTGCATTTATCTATTACCGAGATGAATGCGTCCAACAATGCACCGCCACCATTTAAGGTGTCCGACGTCACCAAGTGTGAAACAAATAGGAGTTCTTGAGGATAGTTTTGATGAGTTACTTATGCAATCTGGCGCCTTAGACTTTGTCGCAGCATGGATTGACTGGTAGTTCGGCCCTTGGAATCTATGCGCATCAATTGACAATTCTTAGTATCCCATAGAGAAATTCCTGAGCAATTTTTTATAATGCAGTTTCATTGCGACACCGTTATTTTATGTGTAACTGCCATCGGCTACCATTTACAGCTTACTTTCAACCCTTAATCAACACTTAAGCGGCCCGTTATAGGGCCTCAACGGAGACAAAAAATGTTCAGTCACATCATGGTCGGCGTCAATGACCTGGAGGCTTCCAAGCGATTTTATGACGCGGTGTTTGCGGTAATGGGGGTTGGTCCGGGCGTCNCTGGCAAGGGCCGGTATTACTACCGCAGTGCTACTGGTACGCTGGGCATCATCACGCCTATCAATGGGCAACCTGCCACCCATGCCAACGGCGGCACGATTGGCCTGACAATGCAGTCGCAGGCAGAGGTGGACGCCTTTCATGCAGCGGGTGTTGCCAACGGAGGCGTGACTTGCGAGGACCCGCCAGGCGTGCGCGAAGGGCCGTCAGGCAAGATGTACCTCGCGTATTTGCGCGACCCAGACGGTACCAAGTTTTGTGCGGTGTACCGTTACGCAAAATAAACTGCGATCATCCTGATAACTGATGTACCCCTTTCAGCACGTCGTCAGCCACTGCCTGCAGGCCAACCAGCAAGCAGGCTGATGGGTGTTGGGGGGCTTATTCGGGTGAATTCAGGTCGCCTTTTTGACGGTATGCAAAAGACTTGTCAAACCGCTCGGCAATGTAGTCGCCACAACTGACCTCGGGGTAATTGGCGGCCTCATTCGGTGCCGTCACAGGCACGATGGGCGTGTCAAAGTCCGGGTCAACAAACATGGCAATTGACAGCCGTTCACGGCCCGATGAATTGACCACGCGGTGGCTGTTGGACCTGAAATGATCATTCGACCAGCGCCCCAACAAGTCGCCCGAGTTGATCACCAGCGTGCCCGCAATCGGGTGCGCGGTGACCCATTCACGCTGGCGGTTAAACACCTGGAGTCCGCCCACCATGTCCTGGTGCAGCAAGGTAATCACGCCATAGTCAGTGTGCGGTGCCACGCCAAATTGCTGCTCACCTGCGTCTGCTGGTTGGGGCGGGTAGTAAACCAGCGCGCCGCGTGAAATGGGCTTGGCAAAGCGGCGCACAAAGGTGTTTTCGTCGGCCTTCAAACTGACAGCCAGCGCACGCAAAATACGCTGAGCACAAACATGGCAGGCATCCATGTAGGCGTTAAGTGCAGGGCGCAGCTCGGGCATGAAGGCAGGCCAGCGGTTGGGGCCGATCATGGGGTTCCCTGCCAGGTAGTCGGCATCGTTGTCTGCCACATCCATACCCCAGATAAAACTTTCTTTTAAATCAGCCTTGGCACGCGCGTACATTTTTGCTTCGCCGATTTTTAAATAACCTCGGTGGCGATCCGTCGGCTCAACCTGCAATTTGGAGGCCAGTGGCTGGGCAAAAAACTGATGCGCCAGCGCGTTGACTTGCTCAATCAGCATCAGGTCAACGCTGTGGTTTTTAACGTAGAAAAATCCGATGTCTTCAACTGCTGCACGCATTTGCGCACCGACGCTGGCCAGGTCAGCATGCGCACCACTTTCAAGCGGCGCAATGTCAATCACGGGGATGCTGCTCACGGCTACCTGCTTGGCCGTGGCGTAGGCTGAGGGGGTCATGCGGCCTCCTGTTTGTTGTTCTCTTTGTAGTAACCAATCACATCACCCTCAGTCGTCACGCCTAAGCCATTGAGCAGGCGGTTCGAATAATTGAAGTACGCACACACCTGGTTGACCTCCAGGATTTCACCATCGTCGCAACCTGCTTCATGAAGGGTATCAACATCGGTTTTTTGCATGCTGCCGACGTGGGTGGTGAGCTTGCCTGCGTAGCGCATCAGCGCCAGCTGTTTACCGCTGAAGGCTTGCTCTGGTGCGCGTGCGTCCATTGCTGCAAGAATGGCATCTGATCTTGCTTTGTCATTGATCAAGCGCCGTGCGTTGGTGAAGTGGTGGGTAAAGCTGTACAAGCATGTGTTCAGGCTGCTGGTGTAAGACGCAATGACTTCCAGAAACCAGAAAGGNAGCGTGTTGTCAGGCGTGTGCAATACGCTTCGGTAAAGTGCCACATGGCCTTCCATGGTGTGCGGACGCAGGCTGTGCGCCTTCATGACGTTGTCTACCGTGCCGTGCGGTGTGGTGACTTTGGCATATGCTGCAGCCAGCGTGCCAGTGGCTTCTTCAAGCGGGATCATGCGAATCCAGGCAGTCATGAGAATCTCTTTCTTATCAATCTTTAAAGGGGCGTTTGACTGGCTTGCGGGCAAACAGTCGCTGCACCATGGGCTCAAAAAAAGCCAAAGGTGCACAGTCGTAGCTGGGGTCGCAGGCGGCTTGGTCGTATTTGTCGACAAAGGTGGCGGTCCAGTCAAAGTGCGGATGTCCGCGCCAGCGTTCGCGCTCGTTCATGTCCACGCCCGGCAGGTTGGGCGAGTGGATGTTTTGAAACGTGCCGTGGCGTTGCAGCATCCAGTAGTTACGGTCAGACACATAACTGCCCAGCAGCTCGGCTGCAAACTCACCATGGGTGGATGGGCAGGTAATAAAGCCAATGTCATGCAGCAGGCATACCACCACGTCTTCTTCGTCCAGGCCATCGCGCAAGGCCATGGTGGCTGATTGCAGTGAATGCCGGTAGTTGTTGACCATGTAGCCAAAGCTTGTGTCATGCTCAGACGCGGCCAGCATGCGCAGCACCTGGCGTGCCTGCTCTTGCTGGTAATACACGGCGCGCTGNGTGTTTAAGGTCGTCCAGTCGACACTTGAGAAATCTTGCAGCGAGATTTTTTCAATCGTCTGCCACTCGGGACGCAGCAGGGGGCTGTGGTTGGATGGCTGGGTCATAGGCGGTGCTCCATCAAGTTTCCGCCACAAAAGCGGCAAAGTCGTCGCAGCCGCCTGCAATTGCAGCCTCAAGCAATTGCTTACCTTGCTCGGCCGTTGCCAAGGCGGAATCAGACCCCACGCGGCCATCCGGAAAAGCCGCCTGGTGGGTTTGTGCGTCCCAGTGGTTGTCGCCACCGTGGTCGCGTAAAAAGGCGGCGGGAAGTTGCGCTGNCGCGGCAAGTGCTTGGGGTGACGCTTTTCTTTCAGAGCCTGGCAGCAGATGCAGGGTCATGGCAATCTCGCTGGGGGTGGCATGCATGCCTTCGCCTAAGCCGTACCATTGCTTGCGCAGCGCGTCGGCTTGGGGGTAGTCCCACCAGCTGCGCAGGCGGCAGCGTGGCGGCTGGCCGGCCATGATGCCCAAACTCCACTGGGCGTAAATGTCTTGAAACGCAGCCTTGGCCACAGCCACATTTGCGCCGTGGCCGTTGACAAAATAAAACCGCTCAAAGCCTTGCCGCTTGAGCGACAAAACATAGTCGTTGACCACAGCCATCAGCGTGCTGGCGCGCAATGAAATGGTGCCGGGAAAGCCAAGGTTGAACTGCGCCACGCTCAGGTTTATGGTGGGGCCAACCAGCGCACCGTTGCACTCGCCGATGCCGTGGGCGACGGCTGCAGCGGTCAGGGCATCGGTACCGATCAGTCCGATGGGGCCGTGTTGCTCAGTCGAGCCGATGGGCACGATGATGGCTTTGGACTGGGTCAGATACGCGCTGACTTCGTGCCAGGTGGCATGGATTAATTGCATATCGCGCATAATAAAGCAGATCTAAGGAATGAACATGGCGATGTCTGAAAACCTGACCTCCAGTGCCGAAAATGGCGCGCACCGCTTGGCGCCAGCAAGTGGCAAACCTATCATTGACATGCAGGGTGTGTCTAAATGGTTTGCTACGTTTCGGGCACTCGATGATGTGCACCTGCAAGTCGCTGCAGGTGAAAAAGTGGTCATTTGCGGGCCATCGGGCTCGGGCAAGTCCACATTGATTCGCTGCATTGCGCGCCTTGAAAAACACCAGCAGGGTGAGATTGTGGTGGATGGCGTGGTGCTCAGCGATGATCGCGCTAGCGTGCAGCAATTGCGGCGTGAAGTAGGCCTGGTGTTTCAGCAGTTCAATTTGTTTCCGCACCTGTCGGTGCTCGATAACCTGATGCTTGCGCCCATGAAAGTGCGCGGCCTGCCCAAGGCCGAAACCCAGGCGCTGGCCATGCAGTATCTGGAGCGGGTCGGCATTGCCGGGCAGGCCCACAAGTACCCTGGCCAGCTGTCAGGTGGGCAGCAGCAGCGGGTGGCGATTGCGCGGTCGCTTTGCATGCGGCCGAAAATCATGCTGTTTGACGAGCCCACTTCTGCGCTGGACCCAGAAATGATCATGGAGGTTCTGCAGGTGATGGAAGACCTGGCCAAAGATGGAATGACGATGATTTGCGTCACGCATGAGATGGGCTTTGCGCGTCGCGCGGCAGACAAAGTTATTTTTATGGATCACGGGCGGATTGTTGAAAGCGCTGCGCCAGAGGCGTTTTTCAGATCGCCACAAACAGCGCGCTGCAAAGAGTTTTTGGGGCGCATTCTTCACCACTGACGCGTTGCGCAGGTCAAAAAATCAGTGTTGCGACTGCGCCAGTTTGCGCTCCATTCTGCGCACCCCCCACGATGCCAGCAAGATCAGCAGCAGGTATTCAAATACCAAAAACGTGTAGATTTCCAGCGG
>JGI25910J50241_10000241_pt1 | contig 17883 bp, 15 predicted proteins | sample LauGreSBDMM110SN_3_FD_50241 | JGI IMG/M metagenome (IMG submission 50241) | reverse complement strand
TTGCCATCTCCGACGCGGTGCGCGAGTTTGTATGCGCCGTTGAAGGCATTCCGCCGCGGAAGGTTGAGCGCATTTATTATGGGTTGGATGCAGCGCCTGCACCACAAAGCGTGGCTGACCTGCGCACAGAGCTTGGCTGGGCCGGCGCACCGCTGATTGGTTTTGTGGGCCGGCTNACCAGGCAGAAGGGTGTGGACGTTCTGCTAAACGCNTTTGCGATAGTGCACCGCGCTCTGCCAACGGCGCGCTTGTTGCTGATTGGANATGGACCGCAGCGCGCTGCGTTGGCGGCGTTGGCGGGCGGGCTGCAAATTTCAGCNGCCGTGCACTTTGCCGGCTGGCNGGAAGATGCGCGCGCGCAAATGGCTGCGCTGAATGTACTTGCGATTGCCTCGCGGTGGGAAGGCTTTGGTTTGGTGACGCTGGAGGCAATGCAGGCGGGAGTTGCGGTGGTTGCCAGCCGGGTGAGTGCGCTGCCGGAAATTGTGCTGGATGGCGAGACCGGCTTGCTGGTGCCGGCAGCCAACGCCGCCAAGCTGGCAGCTGCTTTGTTGGCGTTGCTGCAGGATCCGCAGCGCGCAATGCAGCTTGGGGAAAATGGGCGGTTGCGCGCTGCCCAATTGTTTACCGTTAAACAAATGGCGGTGCAGCATGCGGCGCTTTATCTATCTCTCGCAGCGCCGGCTAACGCTGCTGGCCGCGCAGGTAAATGATAATGGGGTGTTGTAGAGTTTTGCCGGGGTCAAAAGGAGCAGGCACGTGACAAGATATCTGGTGACGGGCGGGGCTGGTTTTATCGGCTCGAATATTGTGGAGGAGTTGGTGCGGCGCGGCGCCAGTGTGCGTGTGGCCGATAATTTTTCCACCGGCCGCATTGAAAATTTGAGCGGGCTGGCGGACCGCGTGGAGCTGCTGACGGGTGATTTGGCGGAGCTGGATTTNGCGCGGCATNCAATGCGAGATGTTGACTATGTACTGCANTTGGCTGCCATACCCAGCGTGCCGCGATCGGTGGCGGACCCGCTGGCGAACAACCGCGCTGGCGTGGTGGCCACGCTGAACGTGCTGGTGGCCGCGCGNGATGCCGGTGTAAAGCGCATGACGTATGCATCTTCGTCGTCTATTTATGGCGAGGCGCAGGATGCCAACTCCAAGAGCGAGGCGATGCTGCCNGCGCCACTCTCTCCNTANGGTGTGAGCAAGCTGGCTGCTGAGCAATACTGCATGTCGTTTCATGCGGTCTATGGCTTTGAAGCAGTGGCGCTGCGCTACTTTAATGTTTTTGGGCCGCGCCAAAATCCGGACTCGGAATATGCGGCGGTCATTCCGCGCTTTGTGATGTGTGCGCTGGAGCGCAAAGCCGCCACTGTGTTCGGCGACGGTGGCCAAACGCGCGACTTTACCTATGTTGGAAACATTGTGGATGCCAACTTGCATGCGCTCACGCACCCCGCTGCGCCGGGCCAAATATTTAATATTGCGATGGGCACGCCGCACACGCTTAACGATGTACTGGGCATGCTGCGTGAGATTACCGGCAACGACGTAGCAGCGCAGCATACGGCCGGCCGAGTGGGAGATATCCGGCACTCGTGCGCGAATGTGGAGAAGGCGCGCCAGATGCTGCAGTTCACGCCGTCCATCAGTTTTCGGGAGGGTTTGGAAAAAGCGACGGCGTGGTACCGGGCCCAGGCCGCCTAGCTTGCAATGGGGCGCGTCAAGATTCTGCGGGTGATTGCGCGCCTCAACATCGGCGGGCCGGCGGTGCATGTGATTAACTTGTGCGCGGGGCTGGACGCGCAGCACTTTGAGACCACGCTGGTTTGCGGCGACGTGGGCTTGCACGAAGGCGACATGGGGTATCTGGCAGTGGCCGCAGGCGTGCAGCCGGTGGTGATGCCCACACTGCAGCGCGCGATTGCGCCTATAACAGACTTGGTGGCGCTGTGGCAGTTATACAAGCTGATGCGGCGCATCCGGCCGCAAATTGTGGACACGCACACCTTCAAGGCCGGCGCGCTGGGGCGCGTGGCTGCTTGGCTCGCAGGAGTTCCTGTGCGCCTGCACACTTTTCATGGCCATGTGTTTCAAGGCTACGGTGGCGGGCTGCAATCAATGCTGATCGTGCAGTTGGAGCGCGCACTCGGCCGGCTGACGACCCGCGTATTCGGCGTTAGCCAGCTGGTGAATGCTGAGCTGCAGGCGCACCGCATAGTTCCGGCAGCAAAGCTGCAGGTGTTTCCGGTGGTGCTGGATCTGGCACCATTTGCAACTGCTGCACGGCGCGGTACTTTCCGCGCAGAGCTCGGCATTGATGCGGGCACTGCACTGGTTGGCAATATCGGGCGGCTGGTGCCGATCAAAAACCAGGCGCTGTTTCTTGAGATTGCCGCGTTGTTGGTGCAGCGCGGCTTCGGCGGAAAGTTTGTGCTGGTGGGTGACGGCGAGCTGCGGGTTGAACTTGAGCAGCGGGCGCAAGCCCTAAAACTAGCGGATCGGATATACTTTTGCGGCTGGCGACGCGATCTTGCCGGCGTCCTCGCGGATTTAAATGTGATGGTAAATACATCGTTGAATGAAGGTACCCCGGTGGCAATAATCGAGGCGATGGCCGCCCGCGTGCCCGTAGTGGCGACAGCGGTGGGGGGCGTTGCGGATCTTGTAACCCACGGCAGTACTGGGTTCTTGTTGCCGACAGAAAGCGCTGCGGCTGGTGCCGATGCGGTTGAAGCGGCGCTGCGCGCTGACGTTGCGTTGTTGGATCGCGCCCAGCGCTTTGCGCTCGAAAATTACAACCTGCAGCACAGCTTGCGCCGTGCTGAAGCACTTTACCGCTCCCTGCTGCCCAACTTCGAATGACACCTTTGCACCCCTTGATGCAGTATGCGATTGTGGCAGCCGCTGCCGCGCTGATCGCGTTTCTGGGCACGCCCGTAACGCTGATGGTTGCGCGGCACCTTGGCTTCACTGACCAGCCCAAGGCGCACAAGTTTCACTTTACGCCAGTGCCTTTGTTGGGCGGCGTTGCCATCTGGGCGGGCTTCATTGGTGGCTTGATGGTGTGGGGCGGCGCCCCAGAGTTTTTTGAGCTGGCTGCAATTATGGCCGGTGCAACTGCGGTAGCAATTTTGGGATTGATCGACGACCGCATGAACCTCAGCCCGCGCGCCAAGCTGCTGGGCCAGGCGGCGGCAGCAGTGGCAGTCAGCGTGGGTGGCATTCATGTGCAGCTGTTTGCGCAGCCCCTGTTTAATTTGGCGCTGACTGTGCTGTGGATTGTGGCCATCACCAACGCCATGAACCTGCAGGACAACATGGACGGCTTGGCAGCCGGCGTGGCAGCCGCAGCTGCGGGCAGCTTTTTGCTGCTGGCCGTGCTCAACGGGCAGGTGCTGGTGGCGGGGCTTGCCGCCACAATTCTTGGAGCGTGCCTGGGCTTCCTGTTTTATAACTTTCAACCGGCCGTCACATTTATGGGCGACACCGGCTCGATGCTGCTGGGCTTTTCGCTGGCGGTGCTGGGCATCAAGCTTAGCTTTGACGGCTTGCACACTGACCAAAGCTGGATGGTGCCGGTGCTGGTGCTGGGCCTGCCACTGTTTGATGTGGCGCTGGTGGTTGTTTCGCGCTGGCGGCGCGGCGTGCCGTGGTGGCGTGGCGGCGTGGATCACACATCGCACCGGCTGGTGCAGATGGGTCTCAGCCATCGCCGCGCTGTGATTGCCCTTTATGTTGTCACCGGCGTGCTCGGCCTGCTGGCAACGGCGGTTGCGTACGTCGTCACGCGTCCGCTGGCATGGATGTTGGCGCTTTCACTGGGCGGTGTCGGGCTGCTGCTGATTTATTTGCTTGAGCATTTGTGGCCCGGGGCGCAGCCGGGTGCGTGGCGTGTGAATCTGCGCCTTGCGGTGATTGGCGGTGGCGCGGAGTTCTTGCCGGTGCTGGAAGCCTGTGTGACGCTTGGACGGCATGTAGCCGTGTTGCTAACCCCGGCCGGCAACAATACGCGCGGCTGGCGCGACATTGACGGTGAGCGCTTGCAGCAGCTTGCCGTGCGGCTATCTGAGGCGCCCTCCGCCACTCAGTTGTTGGTTCAGTCAGCCGGCAAGCTGGGCAGTTCGCTGCGCGACCAGTCCGAAGTGCTGAACAATGCGCTGCGCATGCGCGGGCGGCTGCTGGCCAATCAGATTTCCACAGACCCCGCCGGCCCGGTTCTGACAGCCAGCGCGGATGCTATACAAGCGCTGCAGGAAACTGATCTGATTGTGGTGTGCGGTGACCTGCATGAGAACGTGCTGGCTACGCTCAGCCTGCCGGAGGTGGCGCGGGAGCTGCGCCGCTCCAAGCGCCCGCGGGTGCTGGTGCATGCCAACCCGCTGGCCGCGCTGGCGCTGCTTAAAGCTGCGGGTGTGGCAGATGTAATCACGCATGCGGTGGCACCCGGGCAGCTGGGCGGGCCGTGGTATCCCGTGGCAGATGTGTCTGACAGCGCCCAGGTGGCGCAGGTGCTGCATGTAATTTGGGTGGAGTGCACAAAGGTGCGTGGCACGCCGCAGCCGCTGGCAGGCTGGGCGCTTGGATAGCTGGATCACAGAGCGGCGCCTGACGGCGGCCGACTATCTGGCGGGGCTGGCCGGCTTCGGGCTGCTCTTCGCCATCTACTTCTTCACAGCTTCGCTGCGCTTCGAAACCGGCGACGAACTGTTTATGTACGACACTGCGGTTGGCTTTAGCCGCCGCGGCAGCGTGCTGCGCAGTATGACCGCCGACATGGACTGGCCGGGTGAAACTTATGTAGAGCCGGCGCAGCCTGTGCTGGCCGTGCCGCTGATTTGGCTTGCGGACCAAAGCGACCGCATTGGAAATGCGCACGCGGCCATGCTCTTCAATCCGCTGGTTACCGCCGCCACCGCTGTGGTGTTGATGCTTTATGTACGCCGCCTTGGCTACGGCATGCATACGGCGGTGTTCAGTGCGCTGCTTTTTGGTTTAACCACAATCGCCTGGCCGTACACCAAAACTTTTCATCGCGAACCACTCTGTACGCTGGGCTTGCTGGTGGCGGCGTATGGCTTATTGCGCTGGCGCCAGAGCTGGTCTGAGCCGGGCGCTGCAGTGCTGCCCTGGCTGGCGCTGGCACTTGTCGGCGGTGCTGCAAGTGTGCTCGCCAAAGAAGCCGGCCTGATTGGCCTGCCATTATTAATGTTGATCCCTTTGCTTGGAAGGCGCTTTATGCCACGCAGTGGGGGGCAGCTTGCTGCTACAGGCCTGTTGGCATTGGTGTTATTTGTGNTTGCGGTCGGCGGTCTTTACTACTACATGCGCGTACTGGGCGCCGGNGGCCCGCGTTTTGATGTGATGGGCCGCATCGGGCAGGCNATTANCAACCGCGGGCTGCTGCTCGAAGGCCTTGNGGGATTGCTGCTCAGTCCCGGCAAGGGCGTGTTTTGGCATTCGCCGGTGCTNCTGCTCGCGTTGCTGGGCCCGTGGTTTGCGGGTTCCCGCCGCTTCGACGTTGGCTGGCCGCTGCTTTTGCTGCTGGCCTTTGCACTTGTGTACGCACTTGTACGCGGCCAAATTTGGTACGGCGGCACAAACTGGGGCGCGCGTTACCTTGTGCCGGTCACGCCGTTNCTGATGTTGGCCGCGGCGCCCATCATNGAGCGCGCGCTGCGTCCGGCGGCAATATTGTGGCGCCTTGGNATTCTAATTGTGGCGCTGGCCGGCCTTGCGGTGCAAGTGCCCGCAGTTGCCATCAACCTGCTNGACTACTATCGCGTACTGGAAGCCACTGGCATTCCCGGTGCGCCGTGGACGGTGGCCATCTGGACACCATACTACTCGGCCATTTTGGGAAACTGGCGCATGTTGCTGGCAGGTACCGCGGTGGATTTTGCCTGGGCGCGCGCATTGACAGCTGGTGCAGATTGGCAGCTGGCTGCCTTGCTGGTGGCGGCTGCTGTGTTGTGTGGCGCGCTGCTGTGGCGTGCATTGCGCAAGCCCGCCGGATATTTTGAGCTGACGGGCTGGTGCCTCGCGGTTGCGGTTGGTTTGCTCGTGCTCGGCTTCGTAAGTTTGCGGCGCTTGTACCCGGACCAGCGCTATCGCGGGGACAGTGTCTTGCTGCAAGCCATGCGCTCGGCGCTTGAGAGTGGAAGTAAAAATACTGACGCCGCCGTTTTCCTCAACAACCGCACNTACTTTGATTTCATGCTCAACTATTTCAAGGGCCGGGCGGTGTGGTACACNCTTGAACTNAACCCGAACGAGTTGATTGCNCCCGGCGCGCAGCACCNGCCCCCCAGCACTGACCCCTTCGATATTTTAAATGTTGATGCGTGGACGCCGGTGGACTACTTCGGCCGGCAGCATGCGCAGCTCTTTCTCTTGATGGAGAGCGGCCCCTATACGCCCAATGTGACGCGGGCATTGGAGTGGGCAATGAACACCGATATGCACCGGGTGCGTGCGCTGGAGTTTTCAAATGAGGTGCGGCTGCTGGAGTTTTCAACCAGCAAGGCGCCGGCGCGGGCGGCGCCGCCCGAGTTTGCGCTTGATAACCGGGTGGGAGACAGCCTTGTGCTGCGCGGATATGACGCCAAGCCGCCGGCCGGCCTCGTAAGCCCGGGTTCCATTCTCAATATTTCCACGCAGTGGCAGGCAGCGGAGAATGTTCCGGCTGCGCTTGCAATCGGCACTTACTTGATGAATCCACAGGGCGCCATTGCATTCCAAGATGACAGCGTGCCAGTGGGCGGCTTCTGGCCCAGCGCAGATTGGCAGGCCGGTGCCGTGGTGCGCCACAACGTGGCATTCGTGCTGCCCGATGACCTGCCGCCGGGCCACTACGATGTGTGGTGCATTGTCTATTCTCAGCAGGATGGCACCCGCCTCGCGGTCACTGACGCAGCGGGCACATCCATTCGTGATTATGTGCTGCTGTATGGCGTGGAGATTGCGCGATGAGCGGGTCGGTGCTGGTCACCGGCGCCGCAGGTTTTATTGGCAGCCACGTATGCGAGGCGCTGCTCGCGCGTGGTGAGACCGTTGTGGGCGTTGATAACTTTGACCCGTACTACAGCGCTGTGGAAAAGCGCGCCAACCTTGCGGGAATGCAAAGCTTGCCGCGCTTTTCTTTCCGGGAATTTGATGTGCAAAATGTGGATGGCTGGGCGCCGGTTGTGGCCGGCGTTGACCGGATTGTGCATCTTGCAGCGCTTGCCGGTGTGCGCGCCTCGGTGGAACAACCGCTGGAGTATGTGGCCGTAAATGTGGGCGGCACGGTGCGCGTGCTTGCAGCTGCGGTGCAGGCCGGCGTGCGGCAGTTTGTGTTTGCATCTACATCCTCCGTGTACGGCCAAGCTGCCGAGTTTCCTTTTCGTGAAGACTTGCCGGCGGACCGGCCGCTGGCTCCGTACCCCGCAACCAAGCGTGCCGCAGAAATGCTGGCGCATGCCTTCCATGTGGCGCACGGGCTGAATGTGAGCGTGCTGCGCTTCTTCAGCGTCTATGGCCCGCGCGGCCGGCCGGACATGATGCCGCGCTTGCTGGCGCAGAGCTTGCTGCACGGCAGCAGTGTTTCACTTTTTTCGGGTGGCCAAATGTGGCGTGACTGGACCTATGTTTCCGACATTGTGGCCGGCGTGCTGGGCGCGCTGGATACACCGCGCGGCTATGAGATCTACAATCTTGGGTGCGGTATGCCGGTGCTGATGGCAGACTTTGTGGCGCAGCTGGAGCGGCTGGCCGGGCGCAAGGCGAATGTGCGCTCAATACCGGCGCCGGCGAGCGAGGTTGTGCGCACCGGCGCGGACATCACCAAGGCTGCGGCGCACTTTGGTTATCAGCCGCAGGTTTCAGTGGAGACGGGGCTGAAACTTTTTTGGGAATGGATTGCAGCGCAATGAAATGTGCCGCAGCCCGCAAGCCATTAGCCCGGCGTTTTCAGTATTTGGTCTACCGCAGCTGCCAAGTCTGCAACTTGCGCAACTCCAGCGGGCAGCACGCCGATTTCAGAACCGCGGCCGGTGCGCACCAGCAGTGCGCGTGTGCCGGCGGCCAGCCCGGCTTGCGCGTCCGTGGCCGCATCCCCAACCATCCAGGATTTTTCCAAATCAAGCTTCAGGTCACTTGCTGCTTGCAGCAGCAGGCCGGGGCGCGGTTTGCGGCAGGCGCAGTCCTCATCCGGCCGGTGCGGGCAAACATAAACACCATCGATGCGGCCACCGGCGCGTTCCAGCTGCGCCACGAGTTGTGCGTTGATGTGCTGCGCCACGGTGTTGCTCAGCAGGCCGCGCCCGATGGCGGACTGGTTGGTTACGATTACCACCGCAAATGCGCTGCCCGCCAGCCGCACCAGCGCCGGCAGCGCGCCCGCAAGCAGTTGCAATTGCTCCCACGTGCGCACGTACTGCGTTCGGTTCTCGTTGATGACTCCATCCCGATCCAAAAAAATTGCTGCGCGCAAAGTCTCAGGCATTGCCCGCCAAGTTTAACATGACCTCAATCAGAAGAATTCTTGTGACGGGTGGGGCGGGCTTCATTGGCTCGCACACGGTTGATATGCTGCTGGCGCAAGGCTACGAGGTGCGCGTCTTGGACAGCCTCACGCCGCCGGTGCACATTGCCGGGCAGCTGCCCGCATACTTTCCGCGCGCGGCTGAGTTCATGCAGGGCGATGTGCGCGACAAGGCGGCGTGGGAGCGTGCGCTGGCCGGNATGGATGCTGTGTTTCATCTTGCCGCTTATCAGGATTACCTGCCGGACTTNTCCAAGTTTTTTCATGTGAACGCATTTGCGACNGCGCTGATGTACGAGGTGATGGTGGAGCNGCGCCTGCCGGTGCAGAAAGTGGTGGTGGCGTCTTCGCAAGCAGCGTACGGCGAGGGCAAGTATTTGTGTGCAANAGACGGCGTGCAGTTTCCGGCGCCGCGCTCCGAGGCGCAGCTGCAGCAGCGCCAGTGGGCGCCGCTGTGTCCGTTGTGCGGCGGCAGCTTGCAGCTTTTGGACACGGATGAGGCGCGCGTCAATCCGCACAATTCCTACGCGATGAGCAAATATGGCGGCGAGCAAATTGCGCTGGTACTCGGCCGGCGCTACGGCATAGCGTCCGCGGCCATGCGCTACTCTATTGTGCAGGGCACGCGCCAGTCCTTTCGCAATGCGTACTCTGGTGCGCTGCGCATCTTTGCGATGCAGGTGCTGTCCGGGCAGCAGCCGACGGCTTATGAGGATGGCGAGCAGGTGCGTGATTTTGTGAATGTGGATGATGTAGCGCGTGCCAACCTGCTGGTGCTGGAGGATGCGCGCGCGGACTACTGTGCTTTTAATGTGGGCGGCGGCCGGCGCGTGACTGTGAATGAGTTTGCACGCGTGATGGCTGCTGGTGCCGGCCGTCCGGACTTGGAGCCGCACAGTACCGGTGAATACCGTTTTGGAGATACGCGCCACATCAGCTCGGATGTGGGCGCGCTGCGTGCGCTGGGCTGGCAGCCGCTCGGGGATATTCAGCGCAGTGTGGGCGCGTATCTGGAGTGGGCGCAGCAACAGCCGGACTTCGGAGACTTTGCATCCAAAGCGCGCAGCTATATGCAGCAAGTGGGTGCGGTGCGCGGTGGCGCCCAATGATTGATTGTGCGGCCAAGCCGCATGGATGCGCTGCCGTTGTGTATGATTGCGGAGTTCGCCTTGCGGACTTCAAGTAAAACCAAATTTCAGGAGTTACGATGAACTTTATTGATGGATATCTTTCCGGCCTTGAGGCGGCAATTCATAAACTGTCGCGGCAGGATGTTTCTGCAGTGGTGGAGGCATTGCTGGTTGCGTGGCGCGCCGACCGGCAGATTTTTATTATTGGCAATGGCGGCAGCGCTGCTACCGCTTCGCACATGATGAATGATATTAACAAACTCACAATCTCCCCCGGCAAGCGCCGCTTTCGGGGCATTGCGCTGACGGACAACATGCCCCTCGTTTCAGCGTGGGGCAATGACGCAGCTTTTGCAGATGTGTTTGCGGAACCTTTGCGCAACTTGATGCGCAAAGGGGATGTGCTGGTTGTGATTTCTGCCAGCGGCAATTCGCCCAACCTGATTGAGGCGGTGCGCGTGGCGCGTGCGGAATTTGGCGCACAGATCATTGGGTTTACCGGGGATCCGGGCGGCAAGCTGGCGCAGCAAGCGGACCTTGTGGTGCGCGTGCCCAGCCCGGAGCTGGGCCATCAGGAGGACGGCCACCTGATCATTAATCATGTGGTCTGTAACGCGCTTGCCGAGCGTATGCGCACAGAGTGAATGGGCGCGAATGTTCCGCCGGCACTGTCGGTTGTAATCCCGGCTTTTAATGAGGCGACCCGGCTGGCACCGACACTGCAGGTCGTGCTCGCGTATCTAAAAGGGTTGGATCAAAGCTGGGAGCTGCTGGTGGTGGATGATGGCAGCCGTGATGACACCGCTGCAGTGGCAACAGCTGCGCTTGCTGGCGAGGCGGCCGCGCGTGTAATCAGCTATCAACCCAACCGCGGCAAGGGCTTTGCAGTGCGTACCGGTGTGCTGGCAGCGCGCGGCGGGTGGGTGGTGTTTCTGGATGCGGATCTCTCCACGCCGGTGGCGGAGATTGCGCCGGCAATCACTTTGCTGCAGGCCGGGCACGACATGGTCGTTGGCTCGCGCGGGCACCCGCAGGCGCGCATCTCGCGCCGGCCGCCACTGCTGCGCCGGGTTGCATCGCGCTTCTTTGATGGCGTGCGCAACCTGCTGGTGGGCTTGGCGGAGTTTTACGACACGCAGTGCGGGTTTAAGGCCTACCGGCGCGCAGCGCTTGTGCCTTTGTTTCAGCGCGCGGTGATTGAACGCTTTATGTTTGATGTGGAGATTTTGTACCTGGCGCGGCGCAGCGGGCTGAAGGTTGTGGAAATCCCAGTGGCATGGGCGGACGCGCCCGGCAGCACCGTGCGCTTTTGGCCGGGCTTGTACCAGATGTTCCGGGACTTGCTGCGCATCCGCTGGGTGCACCGCGGGTTTGAAGCAACGCGATAGCGTCTGCTGCTGCCCGGCTGGCAGCTGCCAAATTGCCGGCAAGTGCTGCCGCGGGCGGGCTAGCGCGCGCATAACGCGAACGCTGCGGCCAGCACCGCGCTATAGCTTGCGCCCCAACAAATCCACCAGCAGCCGAATCGCACCTTCAACATCGCGCATGTCCACCATCTCTGATGGCGTGTGCACATAACGGCACGGAATAGAGATGCAGCCGGCGGGCACGCCGCTGCGCGCACTTTGGATGGCGCGTGCATCCGTTGTTCCGTGCTCAAGCACTTCCAGTTGGTAAGCAACCTTGGCATGGTCGGCGGCGGCGCGCAGTCTGCGCACTAATGCGGGGTCCGCAATCATGCCGGAGTCGCGCAGTTTGATGGCCGGCCCCTTGCCCAGCGCCACTTCCATCGGGCGCGCCTTCGGCGTGTCGCCGGTGCGCGTCACATCCACCGCAATGCCAAAGTGCGGGTCAAAGCCAAATGCCGCCGCACCGGCGCCGCGCAATCCCATCTCCTCCTGCACGCTGAATACAAACGCCACGGATGCGGCGTGCTGCGCAGGCGCCGCAAAGTTTCGAGCAGCACAACACAGCCGATGCGGTCATCCAGGCTCTTGGCAATCAAGCGCTGGCCACTTGCCTCCAGCGGCCGGTCAAAGCAGGCGGAGTCGCCAACGGCCACGTTGACGGCACTGCGGTCGTCTGCGCCGAGATCGATGTAGAGATCGTCAAACTTCAGCGCAGTGGAGGCCTCATGTGGTTCGGCGCCAATGGTGCCGATGGTGCCGTTGCCAAAACGCACACGCGCACCCACGCACCACGGGGCCCGCACGCCGCCCAGTGGCAGGAAGCGGCAAAAGCCGCGCTCGTCAATATGGCTCACCATCACGCCGATTTCATCCATGTGCGCCATCAGCAACACGCGCGTGCGGTTCTTGTCTTTGCCGGGCGCGTGCACACAGCTTAAATTTCCAAGCGGATCAATTTGCGTGTCGGCACCGAGCTGTTTTAGGTCGGCTTGCAGCAGGCTGCGTACAGCGTCTTCGTTGCCGGATGGTCCGAAGGCGGTGACATAGCGGTTGATGAGTGCAATCATGGCAGTTGTTCCTGTGGCCGGTGAAATGTTCAGGCGCGTGCCGGGCGGCGCGGCAGTTCGGACAGCGCAGCGCGCGCAAGCTGCAGTGCGGCGCGCACATCACTGAGGCGCACCAGCGCCGCCGGCGAATGTATGTAGCGGCCGGGCACTGAGAGCGCAACGACCGGAATACCGCTGCGGCGGCGCTGGATGCCGCCGCTGTCGTTGCCGCCGCCGCCGGGCTGGCGGTACTGAAATGGAATTTGATCGCGCACGGCAATTGCGGCAAAGTGCTGCACGAGTGCGCGCGGGTAGAGCGTGCTGCTGTCTGCCAGCGACAGCGCCGCGCCATGGCCGAGGCGCGTGTTGTAACGCACATTTTCGGTTTCCCCGGGCTGCGGCGGCAAATCGTTGGCGGGCGTCACTTCGAGCACCAGCGCTGCCACCGGGTCAATTGCAAATGCGGCTGCTTGTGCGCCGCGCAATCCCACTTCCTCCTGCACCGTAAACGCAGCGGTGAAGTCAAATTCAAAGCGGGAGCTGCGAAACAACTCAATCAGCAGTGCGACACCGACGCGGTCATCCAGAGCCTTGCCGCGCAAGGTGCCGCCCAGGTTGCGGAAGCTGGTGGCAAATGTGGCGCGGTCGCCGGGCTGCACAAGTTTGGCGGCTGCTTCGCGGCTGCCGGCGCCGATGTCCAGCCGCAGTGCGTCGAACGCCACCGGGCGCTTTTCCTCGTCGTCCTTTAACAGGTGCACCGGTGTGGCACCAACCACGCCCGGCAGGCGCTGCCGCCCCACCCACAATTGCTTGCCAAGCAGCACGCGCGGGTCCAGGCCGCCCACCGCTTCAATTGCCAGCAATCCNTCGCTCTCAATCGACACAATCATCACGCCCACTTCGTCCATGTGGGCAGCTGCCAGCACGCGCTCGCGNCGCCGGNTGGTACCGGTGCGGGTGGCCAGCACAGTTCCNAGTGCATCAACTTCCAGTTTGTCCGCACTATCTTGAACAGCTTGCAGCACAAGGCTGCGCACGGCGTGCTCGTCACCGGAGACGGCTACGGCTTCCGACAGCTGCCGGATCAACGCGGGCAGCGCCATGGCCGGCTTGGTTGCGCTGGCGCGTTTCATGCGTGCACTTTGAGGCGCGCCCGAAACTTGCGATCCAGCGCGAGCACAAACTTGGCCAGCAGCTGGGCGGCTTGCTCTACATCGGCCAGCGCCACTACTTCCACCGGCGTATGCATGTTGCGCAGCGGAATGCTTACCAGCCCGCACGGGATGCCCGCGCGGCTCACTTGCATGGCATACGCATCTGTGCCAGAGTGCAGTGGCATCACATCGCGTGGGCAGCTGATGGCATTGCTGGCAGCCACCTCCATCAGGGCTGCGCCCATTTGCGGGTGCAAGTTGGGCCCGAACGAAACGGTTGGTCCCTCGCCAAGCTTGAATGTTTTCCACTCTGGCGGGCCGGCTTGGCGGCCGAAGGTTACATCAATTGCAATTGCAGCATCCGGGTGCGCTGCAAATGCGGAGCTGTATGCGCCGGCAAACCCCTCCTCTTCTTGCACCGTGGCTGCCGCGATCACATCCCATTGCAGCGCGTGCCCGCGCAGCTGCGCAAGGCAGCCAGTCAGCGCAGCTATGGAAGCGCGATTGTCCAGCGCCGGCGCCATCAACAAATCGCTGCCCAGCCGTACGGGCGGCTGCGCAAAAACAATCAAGTCGCCAATCTGCACGCGGCTTGCGGTCTGCGCGGCACTCAGGCCAAGATCAACCATCAATTCGTGCACCGGCGTGACCTTGCGTTTTTCGTCGGCGGTTTGCACGTGTGGCGGCCGGGATGTGATGACACCGGCCAGCGGGGTGCTGCCGCCGGCGCGCGTGGCATGCACCTGCACCAGCGCGCCGGGCAGTACCCGCGCATCAATGCCGCCGATCTCCGCAAAAAACAAGAAGCCATCTTGAATGCGCGTTACCAGCATGCCGATGCTGTCCATGTGCGCCGCAAGCAGGATGCGCCCGGCCGGCCGGCGGGCTGCGCGCCGGATGCCCCACAGGCTGCCAATGCGGTCGCCGCTCAGCTCGTCCACCAGTGGGCGCCACACTTTGCGCAGCAAGCTGCGCACGGGCGCCTCATGGCCGGATAGCCCAGCGGCGCGGCACAACTCCACAAGGTGCGCGGCCAGGTCGATGTTTGTTCTGGGAGCCATATGGTGCAAGGATGATAGCAGCGCTGNANCAGTNGCCGCATGATCGGNCGCGGTCTGCGTGTGGCTGGCGTATAATCATGATGTTGTAACCAGATGTAAGCTGCTCCAGCCCGCGCACGGCTTCGTCGCGGGCTGGAGTTTTGTGAGCGCACGTGCTGTTCCCCATTTCCAACTTTTTATACGCGCTGGCGGCTGGCGGGCTGGCGCTGTTTGGCTTTAATGCGCTAGTGCTCACGTGGCGCTATTACGCCACCCACGCGCAGATTGTGGCGCCGCCTGCGCCGGAACATTGGCCAACCGTAACGGTGCAGCTGCCGGTCTTTAACGAGCGGGCGGTGGTGGAGCGCGTGATTGATGCTGCGGCGGGCCTGCATTACGCTGCGGGCCGCCTGTCTATTCAAGTGCTGGATGACTCAACCGATGACACGAGTTCGCTGGCGCGCGCGCGTGTGGCGCATCATCGCGCGCACGGTGTGGACATCGTGCACCACCACCGGGCGCAGCGCCCGGGGCACAAAGCCGCTGCCTTGGCGGAGGGCTTGCAGCTGACCGCCGCGGAGTTTGTGGCCGTGTTTGATGCCGACTTTGTGCCCGCACAAGATTTTTTGCAGCGCGTGATCCCGCACTTTTTTGATGCGCAAGTGGCGGCTGTACAAACGCGCTGGGCGCATTTAAACGCGGAGCAAAGCTGGCTGACGCGCGCGCAGGCACTGGCGCTCGACGGGCATTTTGTGGTGGAGCAGGCGGCGCGCAGCCGCAGTGCGCTGTTCTTCAACTTCAATGGCTCGGGCGGCGTTTGGCGCAGCGCTGCAATTGCGGGCGCTGGCGGCTGGCAGGCGGACACGATTGCGGAAGACTTGGATCTTTCTTACCGGGCGCAGCTGCGCGGCTGGCAGCTGCGCTACCTGCCGCAGGTGGAGTGTGGCGCAGAAGTGCCCTACAGTCTGGCCGGTTTCAAGCGCCAGCAGTTTCGTTGGGCCAAGGGTTCGGTGCAATGTCTGCGCAAGCACGCGCGCGCAGTGGCCGCTGATGGCGGATCGTTGTGGCGCAAGCTGCAAGCCGGACTGCACCTAGCTGGTTACCTCTCGCACCCGCTGCTGCTGGTGCTGCTGCTGGCCAGCCTGCCGCTTGCGCTTGCCGGCGGCTATTCCGGAATTGCGCTGGGAGTTTTGGGTGTGGCCGGGTTTGGGCCGCCCGTGCTGTGCGCCGCAGCGCAGCGCGCGCTGTCTGCGCGTCCGTGGCGCCGGCTGGCAATTTTCCCCGCGCTGCTTTTGCTGCAAGTGGGCATGCAGGCCAACAATACCCGCGGCGTGCTGGAGGGCCTGCTCGGCCGCAACCCGCGCATGTTTTTGCGCACGCCAAAGTCGGGCGCAGTCGGCCGCCAGTTTTCCGGCCGCACGCCTTACGCGCTGCCTTTGGATTGGACAACTTGGGCTGAGATTGGATTGGGTGCATATGCACTGTTTGCTGCTGCAGTGGCTGCGCAGCGCGCTGCGGGCATGCTGCCCTTTCTGCTGCTGCTGGCTTCAGGCAATTTGTACACGGCTGCCTGCGGGCTGGCTGAAGCATGGCGCCAGCATTGGGCAGCAAGCCCGCCACGCAGTGCGCGCTGGGCCGGCATCAGTGCGCCGGATGGCACGCAGCCGTGAACTGCGGCGTGTGCTTTATCATTTGTGATGGCGGCAAAAAATTGTTAAGCCAAATTCAAGGCATGGGGATGCACACAACATGAGTGACCAGCAAGTAATTTATTCGATGGTGGGTGTCGGCCGGGTGCATCCGCCCAGCAACAAACCCGTGCTGCGGGACATTACGCTCGGCTTCTATCACGGCGCCAAGATTGGCGTGCTTGGCTTGAACGGATCCGGCAAGAGCACTTTGCTGCGCATCATGGCCGGCAATGACCAACGAACACCTGGGCGAGACCATTCTGTCCAAGGGCTACACGCGCGGCATGCTGGAACAGGAGCCGGCGCTTGACCCCGAGAAGACTGTGAAGCAGGTGGTTGAGGAAGCCGTGCAGCCGCTGGTGGATATGCTGGCGCAATTTGATGCGGTGAGCGCGCGCTTTGCCGAACCGGACGCGGACTTTGACGCCCTGCTCGCAGAGCAATCGCAGCTGCAAGACCAGCTGGACCGGCAGGATGCATGGACGCTGGACGCGCGCCTTGAGACGGCGATGGACGCGCTGCGCTGCCCGGCGGGCGACATGCAGGTGAAGGTGCTGTCCGGCGGTGAGCGGCGGCGTGTGGCGCTGTGCCGGCTGCTGCTCACCGAGCCGGACATCCTGCTGCTGGATGAGCCCACCAACCATCTTGATGCCGAGTCTGTTGCGTGGCTTGAACGCCATCTGCAGCAGTACAAGGGCACTGTGATTGCCGTGACGCATGACCGTTATTTCCTGGACAATGTTGCCGGCTGGATCCTCGAGCTGGATCGCGGCTATGGAATTCCCTGGAAGGGCAACTACTCTTCATGGCTGGAGCAAAAGCAGGCGCGCCTCGCAACCGAGGAAAGCGGCGAGTTGCGCCGGCAGAAAACATTGCAGCGCGAGCTGGAGTGGATTCGCATGTCGCCCAAGGCGCGCCAATCCAAGGGCAAGGCCCGCATCACCGCCTACGAACGGCTGCTGGGCGAGGACTACGAAAAGCAGCGCGAGGACCTGCAGATTTATCTGCCGCCCGGCCCGCGCCTCGGCGGTGTGGTGTTTGAAGTCAAGCAGCTGCGCAAAGCCGTGGGCGACAAGCTGCTGATTGAGAATTTGTCGTTGAGCATTCCGCCGGGCAGCCTGGTGGGTGTGATTGGCGGCAACGGCGCCGGCAAGACTACTTTGCTGCGCATGCTTGCCGGGCTGGACCAGCCGGATGCCGGCACCGTTACGGTTGGCCAGACCGTGGCGCTTGGCTATGTGGAACAAATGCGCGATGCACTGAATGGCGAAAAAACGGTGTGGGAGGAGATCAGCGGTGGCAACGACAACATCACGCTCGGCAAGCGCAAGCTGAACTCGCGCGCCTATGTTGCCGGCTTCAATTTTTTGGGCACTGACCAGCAAAAAAAGGTGGGCATGCTTTCCGGCGGCGAACGCAACCGCGTGCAGCTCGCAAAGGTATTGATGCACGGCGCCAATGTGTTGCTGCTGGACGAGCCTTCCAACGATTTGGATGTCAACACGATGCGGGCGCTGGAAGAGGCGCTGGAGAACTTTGCGGGCTGCGCAATTATTGTGAGCCACGACCGCTGGTTTCTGGACCGGGTGGCGACGCACATGCTTGTGTTTGAGGGCGACAGCCAGCTGCGCTGGTTTGAGGGTGGCTACTCGGATTATGAGGCTGACCGGCGCAAGCGTTTGGGGCAGGCAGCCGATGTGCCGCACCGCGTAAAGTACCGCCCGCTGGCGCGCTAAACTGCGCGCCCGGACTTCGGCGCAGTGTTTGCGTGCGCGCTTTGGCCGGGCAGGGCGGGCGCGTAAAATCTGCCTGCGGCGCAAATCAGCATGGCAATAAACTGGCACACTGCGTCTGCAGCTGCAGGCACGCACGAAATCAAAACTTGCGAAACGCAT
>JGI25910J50241_10000234_pt1 | contig 18034 bp, 17 predicted proteins | sample LauGreSBDMM110SN_3_FD_50241 | JGI IMG/M metagenome (IMG submission 50241) | reverse complement strand
CTGATAACTTCACCTATTGGATCTGGCAATTTAGCGATATCTAAAAGACCTTGTGCAACTTCTTTTACTCGTTCTAAATTTAAAGTTAAGCGATCAATAATTGCGGCATCTGTTCCAGAATTTATTGCATTTTCAACATCTATTTGATTTGCTTTTGTTATTTTGTCAACATTTGCGACTAACGCCTCTGCCATTGCTAGCAGTGCTTTATCTTTTACATCACGATTTAATTGGGCAAGTTCATAGCTTGCAATTCTAGCCTTCTTAGCTACTTCAATAACTGCATTCGTAGTTTCAGTCATAGTAACTTTATTCTAATTCTTATTAGCTAGTTCGTCTATTAATACAAGGTCATCTCGGTGTATTACCTCTTTATCGTAACCTTCTCCAAATTCTTGTAGCAATTTTGTAGTGTTTTTTCCTATCAGATTTGGTAATTCGGTTGAATCAAAATTAACTAATCCACGNCCCAACACTTTTCCACTCTCAGAAACGATTTCAACCGCATCTCCAACTTCAAATTCACCTTTAATGTTTTTTATACCTGCAAGAAGAAGGGATGCTCTTTTTTCAGTCACCGCTATTACTGCCCCTTGATCAATGCTTATTGATCCTCGAACATCTGTTGCGTGAGCTAACCAGAGTGCACGAGCAGAAAGTTTGTCTTTGCTTGGGTGAAATACTGTTCCCACATCTTTGCCATCAAAAACTGAATTTAAATTAATTGCACTGGTAACAATTGTTGGTACACCTCCAGCTGTGGCAATTTGAGCAGCCTGAACTTTAGTTCTCATGCCACCAGTTCCCACCCCACTAATTACTGCACTACCTATTTGGGCGTCAGAAATATCATCAAATGATTTCACTTCAGATATAAGTTTTGAATTGACGTCTCCTGGTGGAGCAGTCATTAATCCCTCAACATCAGAAATAAGAACTAAGGCATCTGCGTTGATTAAATGTGTAACGATTCCTGCCAAACGATCGTTATCCCCTACACGAATTTCATCTGTAGCAACAGTGTCATTTTCGTTAACAATTGGAATAACTCCTAACTCCAACAATTTGGCAAAAGTGCGTTGAGCGTTTCGATAATGAGATCTTCTGCTCATATCTTCTGCGGTTAAAAGAACTTGCCCAACTGTTATTCCGTGTTTACCAAATGATTCTGAGTATCTATGAACCAAGAGTCCTTGACCAACACTTGCTACAGCTTGTTGCAGCGCTAAATCTTTTGGTCTAGCACTTAAGCCCAATGGAGATAGTCCAGCAGCAATTGCGCCTGAAGAAACTAAAACAATTTCATGTCCAGCATTTTTATGTTTAGCTAAAGCATCAACAATTATATTTACTCGTTGAGTATCAATTCCACCTTCTGCTGTTGTTAATGAAGATGAACCAACTTTGACAACAATTCTTTTGGCTTTAGAAATTTGAGTTCTTAATGCTTGACTCATCTTCCGTCCAATCTAATATCTGTGCCTCGTGGTCCACGCACATTTTTTACACCTGTATCAATTCCTGGATCCCAATCAAAGATTACGGCGTTCTCGCCTTCACCTATGGCAACTTCGGCGCCAGGTTGAGCACCTGCTTTTCTTAATGCTTCTTCAATACCCAAAACTTGGAAACGATCAGCCAAGTAACCAACTGCTTCGTCATTAGAGAAATCAGTTTGTCTAATCCATCTTTCCACTTTGTTACCCGTGACGTAATAGCGATTTCCATCATGTGTGACTTGAAATCCAAGTGCACCAACTCCATCAGGACGTATCACAATTCTGGCATTTTCGTCTTGGGTATGAGTTTTTCTCCATTGCACAACTAATTCTGCTACAGCAAAAAGAAATTCTTTTAATCCTTCGCGGGAAACAGCAGAAATTAAATAACCTTCTAGGTTTCGTGCATGAATTTCAGGCAAAATCATTTGCGCTAACTCCTTGCCTTCTGGAACATCAATTTTGTTCAAGACCACAATTCGGGGACGATCTTCTAATCCACCGTAAAGAGATAATTCTTTTTCAATCACATCTAAGTCCTGTAAAGGATCTCGATCTGGTTCTAAAGTTGCACAATCAATTACATGTACTAAAACTGCACATCTTTCAATATGGCGTAAGAAATCAAGACCTAAACCTTTGCCGGCACTGGCACCTTCAATTAGTCCTGGTACATCAGCAACTGTGAAAGTAACATCTCCTGCTTTAACCACACCTAAATTTGGCACCAAAGTTGTAAATGGATAATCAGCTATTTTTGGTTTTGCTGCNCTTATAACTGAAACTAAACTTGATTTACCNGCACTTGGAAAACCAACTAATGCAACATCGGCTAAAGATTTCAATTCTAGTTTTACATCATTAATGTCACCTGGTTCACCTAGGAGTGAAAAACCTGGAGCTTTTCTTTTATTAGACGAAAGGGCTGCATTACCTAATCCACCAGCGCCACCTTGAGCAATAACATATTTCATACCTGGATTAATAAGGTCAGCTAAAATTTCGTCCTGCATTGAATAAACAACGGTTCCTGCTGGAACAGATAAAATTAAATCTTCACCGTTAGCACCATTGTTATGACTTCCTTGACCTGGTTTTCCATTAGGTGCATCTTGATGTGGATGTCTGTGATATTCCAACAAAGTTGTTTCATTGGTATCAACAAATAAAACTACGTCGCCACCTTTGCCACCATTACCGCCATCTGGACCGCCAAGTGGTTTATATTTTTCGCGATGAACAGATGTGCAACCAGCACCACCACTACCAGCTTTGGCGTGCAGAATTACTTGATCAACAAACATTTTTTCTGCACCACCTTTTTAATAACGCAAAAGGGCGGGCTTAATAAAAAGCCCGCCCTTTTGGGAATGTCTAATTGAGCGGGTTATTCCGCAGGAACAATGTCAACAACACGACGGCCACGACGTGAACCAAACTTCACAGCACCTGCTAGTAAAGCAAATAATGTGTCATCTTTTCCGCGTCCAACATTCACACCTGGGTGAAAATGTGTACCGCGTTGGCGAACAATGATTTCTCCGGCACCAACAATTTGGCCACCAAATCTTTTAATACCAAGTCTTTGCGAATTGGAATCGCGGCCGTTTCTAGTACTGGAAACACCTTTTTTCGATGCCATTTTCTATTTCCCTACTTTGATATCNGTGACACGAACTGTTGTTAGTTCTTGACGATGACCTAAACGACGCTTGTAACCTGTTTTGTTTCGGTANTGTTGAATTTTNATTTTTGGTCCACGATCATGTGAAACAACTTCTGCNGTAACTTTTGTTGCGGAAAGTGTGGCAGCATCATGAGTGATNTTGCCATTTTCTACTACAAGTAAAGCTGGTAATGAAATTTGTGAACCAAGTTGGGCAGATTGACGGTCCATTACAACAGTGTCGCCAACTGTAACTTTTTCTTGGCGTCCACCTGAGCGAACAATGGCGTACATGTTCTTTCAATCTCCTTATTTAAAACTTGGTAAGTTTTATGGCTTCTTTTGCCCATTTGGTAAAAGGGCGTTCCTCTAGGGTACTAAAGGCCTAAATCCGTTCTTCCAATGGCTGGGATTTAGACGGTTTCTACCTCAGTTGCCTCAGTTGATTCTCTTTTACCGCGACGATCTGAGTGTTTGTGGTCAACTGGTTCGGAAAAGACCTTCACTCCTCGGCCGTTGCAATGCTCACAAGCTTCAGAGAAGGTTTCTAACAACCCTGAACTGATTCGCTTTCGAGTCATTTGGACCAAACCAAGAGTGGAAACTTCGGCAACTTGATGTTTGGTTCGATCTCGACCCAAACATTCAACGAGGCGACGAAGCACCATATCTCTGTTTGTTTCCAAGACCATATCGATGAAATCGATGACAATGATGCCACCAATATCTCTTAAGCGAAGTTGTCGCACAATTTCTTCGGCAGCTTCCATGTTGTTCTTGGTTACAGTTTCCTCTAAGTTTCCACCTTGACCAATGAATTTTCCAGTGTTCACATCAACCACTGTCATGGCTTCTGTTCGATCAATAACTAGTGATCCCCCAGATGGTAAATAAACTTTTCGATCAAGTGCTTTAGCGATTTGTTCATCAATTCGATTAGCGCCGAAGACGTCGCCTTCGCCACTCCATTTTTCTAAACGCTCAGCCAAATCTGGGGCAACATATTTAACATATTCTTCAATAGTGTCCCAAGCTTCGCTTCCCTCAACAATTAATTTTTTGAAGTCTTCGTTAAAAATATCTCGCACAACTCGGATTGCAAGGTCAGGCTCGGAGTAAAGCAGTGAAGCGGGTGTTCCGCCTTGAACTTTACTTTGAATGTTTTCCCATTGCGCTTGAAGGCGAGCAACATCTCTTTGCAATTGTTCTTCAGTTGCACCTTCTGCTGCAGTTCTAACAATTACTCCAGCACCTTCGGGCACAATATTTCTTAAAATTCTTTTTAATCTGGTTCGTTCTGTATCTGGAAGTTTTCTGCTAATTCCGGTCACCGAACCATCTGGAACATAAACTAAATATCTTCCTGGTAAAGAAATTTGGCTAGTTAATCTGGCACCTTTTTGTCCAACTGGATCTTTAGTTACCTGCACTAGTACTGGATCATTACTTTTTAGGGCAAGTTCAATTCTTTTTGGTTGTCCGTCAAGTCCTGCGGCATCCCAATTAACTTCACCGGCATAAAGCACACCATTTCTGCCCCTACCGATATCAATAAAAGCTGCTTCCATGCTTGGTAATACGTTTTGCACGCGACCTAAATAAACGTTGCCGATTAGTGAAGCTGATTGACCACGTGAAACATAATGTTCAACCAAAATATTGTCTTCTAACACAGCTATTTGAATACGGTCTTGGTTTTGTCTAACAACCATAACTCTTTCAACGCTTTCACGTCTGGCTAAGAATTCTGCTTCTGTTAAAACTGGGGCTCTTCTGCGTCCAGCGTCACGACCATCTTTTCTTCGTTGACGTTTAGCATCTAAACGAGTTGATCCCCTAGCCGAAGTTTTTTCTCGCGGGGTTCTAACTCTGACAACAGTATTTGGATCATCGGTGCTTACTTCATCAGCATTTACGTCAGTGGCACGTCGACGTTTTCTAATGCGGCGATGTGTTCCATCTCCTGCATCAGTTTCACTATTCTCATCTTCTGTTTCAGAAGCTGAGTCTTCTACTTCTTCAGGTGTTTCTTCTTCACTCCGACGTTTGCTTCGACCTCGTCTTAATAAACCTTTTTCTTCTTTAGGGGTTTCTGTTTTTGAAGCTGAGGTTCTTGGGGGTACTACTGCTTGTTGAAATGCCAGAGCTGGTTTTCCAACTGGAACTTCAGCTGCAGGAATTGGTGCTTCCTCCGCGGCAGAAAATGCGGCAATGCGAAATCTCTTACGTAATGATGGTGTTTCTTCGTCAGCCATAATGGCTTTACTCCTAAATCTTTGGTGTGTGCAAATAAACAACGCAATTGCGCCTTTATTTACCTGCACTTGGTGTTTCGTGCTGGTTGTACTTAACGATCAGGGGTGAAAGTAAATCCACGTCCTCAAAGTCATTTAGGTTTTGTTTTTAGAACTTCAAAGAAATCCGCTTCGTCTCACAAATTGGGACAGCTAGCTTTTTTTAGTTCTACCGAGCACCGCTGCTCGGCTAAGTCGTTTTGGTTTCTTATCTCGGGTTGTAGTGACTCCGTGATTAACCTGTACTTCAAGTATGGCACAGCAATTAGGCACTAATCCCCTGGCACAACTGCTTTAGGGAGAAATAAGTTGGATTTGCTCACGAATAGAGGTACTTAAGTGTGCATTTCAACTACCGATTGTGGGGATTAACTCGTTCATCGATGTCTCGCCCAATAGACACCACTAGCCCCAAGGCCATCCAGGTCACAAACATAGAAGATCCGCCATAGGAAACGAAAGGCAACGGAACTCCAGTAACAGGCATTATGCCTAAATTCATTCCAATGTTTTCAAAAGCTTGAATAGCAAACCACCCAGCCACACCTGATGCTGCCAAACGACCAAATCGATCATTAGTACGCAAAGCAATTCTTGTTATTCGATACAAAATCAGGGCAATCAAAAAAATGATTAACACAGAACCTAAGAAACCTAGTTCTTCTCCTGCCACACTAAAAATAAAATCTGTTCGTTGTGCTGGCACATATTTACCTTGAGTTTGAGGCCCATTTAACAATCCTTGCCCAAACCAGCCACCAGATCCGATGGCGATTCTTGCCTGCAAAGTGTTGTAACCAGCACCCAATGGATCAAGTGTTGGGTCAACAAAAGTTGCTAAGCGTTTAATTTGATAATCCTTTATAAAATTGAGCTTGGAGGCAACAAATCCTGCTAAGAAAACTGCGCTTAGAGATCCGTATATCCATCTAAGTTTTACACCCGAAACAACCATCACACTTAATAGTGTGGCTCCAATTATCATGACCGTGCCAATATCGTTTTGTAACAAAATCAATAGTGCTGGAATACCTGCTAGTGCTAGTCCGAATAAAATATCTCTATCATCTGGAACTAGTTCTGAATCTCGACTTTCTGTTAAAACCATGGCCAGCAAAGTAATCAATGCAACTTTGGTGAATTCACTTGGTTGAAAAGTGAAACCTCCTGGAAGCGCTAACCAGGCTTGTGCCCCACCTTGTGACTTTCCAACACCTGGAATTAGTACCAGTATCAGACCAAGTACCGCAGCCCCATAAATAATAATGGCATAAGCCCTAGCGGTTCTAAATGAAAATCGTGAAACTATTAAAGCTAGAACTATTCCCACCATTATATTAAAAATATGTCGTTGTAAATAAAAATCTGTGTTAAACCCAGAATCGAATAGTCTTTGTTTTGATGCTGAATAAACTAAAGCAGAACCAATTATTGATAGTAGTAATGCGCAAGAAATTAATATCCAGTCATAACCTATAAAAAATAAATCATTAGCTCTATTTCGAAGTGGCACTTTAGACGACTGCGAACTCCAATAGGTCATTTTTTTGTCCCAGCTTTGTTAGAAACACTTGGTGATGGTGAAGCTGTTGGATTTAACAGATCATCTATTTCTGGATAATCAGGTAAGCCATCAGTTCTAATTGTGGGCAAGGTAGAAGTTGGTGCTCCACCTTTTAAAATACTTGTAGCAGGATCAATAGTTGTGCCTCTAATTCCAAATAACTCTTCATAAATTCTTCTCACACTTGGTGCAGATGTTCCTGATCCAGTTCCCCCTTGCGCAACCATCATCACAATTGCGTATTGCGGATTATCCGCTGGAGCATAACTGGCAAACCATGAAGTTGATTGTTTTCCTAAAACTTCTCCAGTTCCAGTTTTGGTAGCAACCGGAATTCTTGATAATGGAAAACCAACAAATGGTGGTGCACCGGTTCCTGAAACTGTAGTGGATTTTAGAGACTTTTGAATATATTTTAATGTTGCATTTGAAATGGGAAGTTTGCTTTTTACTACTGGTTCAATTTTTTCAGCAATTGATCCATCAGCATTCATAATTGCTTTAGCAATTCTTGGTTCGTAAACAGTTCCCCCGTTTGCAATAGCGGCATAAACCATAGCCATTTGCAAAGGTGTCACAACGGTGTCACCTTGCCCAATAGATGTATTTACAGCGTCTCCGGCGCGAAACCTCATACCTTCTGTGCAATTTTCTTTAGCAAACTTTTGTAACATTTTCCCACGCTCAGGATCGACTGCATCAACTTCTGGGTAACCTTTCTCAGCTCTTTCGCACCAGACTTCATGGTTCTTGTCCCAGAATTCGCGTTTGAAAATTCTTCCTCCGACGCGACCTTTTACTTCTTCGGGTAAATCAATTCCTGTTTTTGAACCTAAACCATAAGCAAAAGACATTTTTTCAATTGCATCTTTTGGCTTATCGATTGGATTTAAACCACCATCTTTTAACCACAAAGTGTTGGCAATGTCATAAAACACAGTGTCACAAGAAACTTCAATGGCTCGTTGTAGTGAGATCGCACCAAATCCTAATGATTCGTAGTTTCGAAACACTCGGTTACCAATTTCTAGCTGAGCAGGACATTGATAAACCCCATTTAAATCAAATCCGTTTTCTGCAGCAGCAGAGGCTGTGATTACTTTAAAAATTGATGCGGGGGCAAACAAACCTTGAGTAGCACGAGAGATTAATGGAATTCCGTTTAGAGGATTAGAGAGTAGTTCAAATTGTTCATTGGTGATTCCACCTAGCCAGATGCGTGGGTCATAACTTGGATATGTTGCCATCGCCAAAACATTTCCGTTTTTTACATCCACAACAACTGCAGCTCCTGCTTCACCCACATATTTTTTTGATCGAGCTCGATCTATTGCTTCTGAAAGTTGTTCCTCTACTAACGTTTGCAGTTTGGCATCAATATTTAGAACCACATATTTTCCAGCGTCAGGTTCTGACTCACTAACCACACCTTTAATGTTGGCTGCTTTATCAACGGCTAACACTTTGACACCGGGTTTGCCTCGTAACCAAGAATCGTAAAATCTTTCCACACCTGATCGCCCAATGCTGTCATTATTTTGTAAACCAATATCTCCAGAAGCTATCCCAGGTTTGTTTTTGATTTTGTATTTCAATGTCAGTTACAGGTCCCACATAGCCAATAATGTGTGCCATATTCACACCAAAAGGTTTAGGAATATCTCTAATAGCAATTAGTTCTGCACTAACTCCTGGAAACAAAGTTCTTTGCTCCATAATTTCCAGTGCAACTACGTTGGAAACATCCTGGGCAATTGGGATGGGTTGAAACAAAGATCCAGACCAGCAAATAGGTGGTTTCTTGGCTCCTTTTGCACCACATGCAGTTAAGCGATCTCTTATATCATTTTCGGAAATTTTTAAACTTTGTGCAAGCCTGGTGATCACTGCAGCGCCTTTATCTTCAGTATTTTCCATAATTCTGGTATTAACACTTACTATCAGAGTTGATTTATTTGAGACAACTGGTCGACCAACTTGATCAAGGATTAAGCCTCTAACAGGTTGGGCATAAATTTCTCTAAAGGCGTTTCTTTGCGAAGCTTTTACGAAGTTTTCCCCAGTGTTTATTTGAATATAAAACAATCTGCCAACCAAAGTAATCATTAAGGACAAGAAAATTATTCTGATAATTTTTAATCTGATTAAAGTTTTGTCATTCATTTCCTATTGCATCCTTAATTCATCTGATCTTGATACCGGCCCAAGTCGTCGATCAAGAAGAGCGATAGTTGGATACACAAATATTGCTAAACCACCAGCATAAATTCCTTGGGTCAAAAAATTGGTTGAAAAATTAACTAAGGAAAGATCATTTCCTGCAAAAACTGCCCAGATACTTCTTAATAAGAAAAACGTGGTAGCAGCCACACTCGATATCACAAGGGGTCTGAGCAAAGACTTACTTGACCCACTGCCAATAATTCCAATGCCATACCCAATCAAAGCCAACAGAATTGAGGCAATTCCCATTAAATGATTTCCTGGAGGGGCCACATCAATTAAAAATCCTGCTATAAATCCAGCAATCGCACCCACAGCTGGGCCTTTGGTAATTGCCCAACATGACACAACCACAATTACTAAATCAGGGGTGGAACCTGGCAAAGACAGTCTTGCAAAAAATGTTGGTTGAAAAATAACTGCCACAAAAATCGTGATACTTAAGGCAACGTATTTATAGGCGTTCATTAATTTTCACTCGGAGTAGTAGCAGGACTACTTGAAACAGTTGGCGTTGGCACAAAAGGCATTGGTGGTAAAAGTGAATCTCTGGGATCTATTCGAGGTCTTTCAACAATGACGCTGACCAAATCAAGGGTGGAAAGTTTTACATAAGGTTTAACTTTGGCACTTTTAGTGAGCAACCCTGGTGAAGATTTAACACTTATCACTTCACCAATTGGTACTCCAGAGACAAATGGTTTTCCACCATTTGAACCCCAAGTAACTATTCGATCACCTTGGTTAATTTCAGCTAAAGGATCAAATATTTCAAATTCAAGTTCTCCAGGCAAACCATTTCCGCTCACAAAACCTAGTTCAGATTTTCCACCAATTCTGGCCCCAACTTTGCTTGATGGATCTGCTAGCAGTGCAACTAAAGTTGTTGACTCCGCAACTGAAATTGTTCGTCCAACTAAACCTTGTCCAGAAATAACTGTCATATCTTCAGTGATTCCATCAATCGCGCCAACATCAAGTGAAACTGTCCAGGAATAATCCTGACCCGCACCAATTGCTATAACCCGAGCAGGAACTATCTCATAGGTACCAAGACCGGCAATTTTTAAAAGCGCATCTAATTCTGCTGCTCTTCTTCTAACTTCATCTGTGTTAGCTAGTTTTTCTTTTAAATCCAAATTTTCTGATTCTAAGTCTTTAACTAATTCTCGAGCAGTATTTATTTCTCTCCAAGTTGAACCAAAATTCTGAATAGAGTCAGTAAATGATCTGGCCGATTTCTGAAAAGGTGAAACAATATTTGCAGTATTAATTCTAATTGAATTTGTGAAACCAAACCCAGAATTTCTTAATTCAAGTGCAACTAAAGTTAATGACAAGAGCATCAAAACTGACAGCACAGTTCTAATTCGAGTAGAATCTTTCACGGCAAAATCAGCCGATCTAACCGGTTAACCGCGTGGTTCTGAGATCAATACTTGCTGTAGAGCCTCAAACTCTTCAATGCATTTTCCTGAACCCATAACGACACAATTCAAAGGTTGTTCAGCGATGGTAACTGGCATGCCAGTTTCGTGTCTGAAACGTTCAGCTAAACCTTTCAGTAGAGCTCCTCCTCCAGTTAACACAATGCCACGATCCATGATGTCACCGCAAAGCTCAGGTGGAGTTCTATCAAGTGTGGTTTTAACTGCATCAACAATTCTTGTTAATGGTTCATCTAATGCTCTTCTTATTTCTTCAGCGGTCACAACAATTGTTCTAGGTAAACCTGTTACAAGATCGCGACCACGTAATTCTGCTGAACTTTCATCTGGAACAGGAAATGCTGTACCAACTGTAGTTTTAATTTCTTCTGCAGTTCTTTCACCAAGCATTAATGAATATTCTTTCTTCACAAACTGAATTAAGGCATCATCCAATTCATCACCACCGGTACGAATTGAAAGTGAAGTCACTACACCACCTAGGGAAATAACAGCAACCTCTGTAGTTCCACCACCAATATCAACAACCATATTTCCAGTCGGTTCATGAATGGGAAGTCCTGCACCAATAGCTGCTGCCATTGGTTCTTCAATTATGTAAACTTTGCGCGCACCTGCTGCGTAACCTGCATCTTTAACTGCACGTTGTTCAACACCAGTTATTCCACTTGGCACACAAACCACAAGTCGAGGTTTTGCTAAGAATCTACGTTTGTGAACTTTTTGAATAAAGTAGCGAAGCATTCTTTCAGTGGTATCAAAATCTGCAATCACGCCATCTTTAAGTGGACGAATGGCAACAATATTTCCAGGAGTACGACCAACCATTCGTCTGGCTTCTGTACCAACTGCAACAATTCCGCCTGTGTTTTGATTTATGGCAACTACGGAAGGTTCATTTAACACAATGCCGCGACCTCGTTCGTAAACCAAAGTATTTGCGGTACCAAGATCTACTGCTAAGTCTCGTCCTAAGAACCCTCTACTAAAACTTGCCACTTATGTCCTCTTTATATTTGTTGGTGATTCACTACTTATATTACGCTTTGTTACTTCAAGCCTGGAAAGAAGAGTGCAATCTCTCGTGCAGCAGACTCAGGAGAGTCTGAACCGTGAGTAACGTTGGTTTGAGTTTCAGTCGCAAAGTCTCCTCTTATGGTTCCCGGTAAAGCGTTAGCTGGATTTGTTGCACCCATCATTTGGCGCCATCCCNNAATTGCATTTGGNCCTTCGATCACAACTGCTAAGAGTGNCGAAGAAGTAATAAATGAAACTAAATCTTTAAAAAATGGTTTTCCATCNTGTTCGGCATAATGAGTTGCTGCTGTTTTTTCATCAAGTTTTCTTAATTCTAAGGCGACTATTTTCCAGCCCTTAGTTTCTATTCTTTTTAAAACTTCACCTATAAGTCCACGATTAACACCATCTGGCTTTACTAAAACTAGTGAACGTTCAGCCACAAATTTTCCTTCCAATATATTTCAATATTTATATGCTACTGAGACCAGGCATTCAGGTTTTATTTGATGCCTTTAACTCATCAGTTCTGCGCCCAATTCTGAGTGCTGCTATCCACAGACCCAAGAAAATCAGCCCTAACACAAACATCCAACTGACAACAAACCCAGAGCCAATCAAAACGATTTGAGTTAAGTACCCCACATAGATTCCATATTTTTTACTCAATGTACCCATGGCAAAAATTGCTAAAAAGATCTGAGTAAGCGATATCGCGATAATGGTCGAATTGTTAATACTAGATTCCTGCAAAGCTACTGGAATAAAAAGGAATGAAACAATTATTTCAAAAGCTAAAACAGATGATCCCAAAGTTCTCATTTATTCAGACCTCCTTTAATTAATAACCCTATTTCTCCTGCTAGTACCACAGACCCAAGTGCAATAATTCCGGCAGAATTTCCTAAATCTTTGGCTATATCAATCGCTAATTTTATTGCTTCTGAAGAATTATCGCTTGATTCTATTCTTGTTGCAAATTGAGATATGTTTTTTACTTTTTTAGCCAAGTCAACAACTGATAATGCTCTAGCAGAGTTTGTCTGCGTCAAGATTACCACTTGGGCAAATCCCTTAAGTTCTTCCAAAATTTGATTAACATCTTTATCTCCCATAAAAGCCAGAATCAAAATTAAATTATCAAATTGAAAAGATTCAGTTATACCTTGTTTGGTTGCCTTTATCCCGGCAGGATTATGAGCTGCGTCAATAACAATTGTGGGATTTCTTTTCAAAACTTGTAATCTGCCTGGTGAACTAAATTCTGCAAATGCTTCTTGGACTAAATCATGATCTATTTGTCGATCCAAGAATGCTTCAACNGCAGTNAGTGAAACTGCAGCATTTGATGCTTGATGTTTTCCGAAAAGTGGTAAGAAAAGTTCACTGTGTGTTCCATAAGGATTAGCGATNGTTAATTGTTGACCACCGATGCCANCNGATCTTTCAAGCACATCTAATTCAATNCCTTCACGCATTATTGGTGAATTATTCTCTATTGCTTTTGCTAAAATAATTTTCGCTGCATCTTTACTTTGGTTAGAAACAATTACCGGAATATTTTCTTTTATAATTCCTGTTTTCTCTAAAGCAATTTTTTCTACAGTGTTTCCCAAATATTCTTGGTGGTCTAAGTCAATTGGGGTAATTACTGAAACCATGGGAGTCAAAACATTTGTGGCATCCCACCTGCCACCCATTCCGACTTCTAACGAAATCACATCAACCGGTGTATCTGAAAATGAAACAAAAGCCATAGCTGTCAAAACTTCAAAAAATGTTACTGATCCCCCCGGTATTTTTTCATCCACGATCTCAAGAAAAGGTTCCACTTGATTAAAAACTTCTTCAAAGTTTTTTACACTTATTGGTTCACCATCAATTGAAATTCTTTCGCGAGGATGAACCAAATGCGGACTTGTGTAGAGTCCTGTTCTTAAATCCAAAGATCTTAACAATCTTTCGATCATGCGCGAAGTACTAGTTTTTCCATTCGTTCCAGCAATATGTATAGCCTTCAAACCATCTTGGGGGTTTCCCAGATAATCCAATAAAAGTTTGATTCGATCCAATGATGGATTAATTTTGTTCTCGGGCCAGCGCGAAGCTAGTGCTGACATGACGTCTGAATTGACCATGATTTTTTCAATCTTATGTATTGCATAAGATTGCGACCATGACTGAATCTGCTCGTTACCCACGCGTACCAGAAAAACCTGTCCTAGACGGAGTGGAAGACAAGTGGGGTAATTCCTGGGTTAAAAATAAAACTTTCGCTTTTGACAAAACAGCTACAAAAGAATCTGTCTATTCCATCGATACCCCACCTCCAACAGTTAGTGGTTCACTTCACGTTGGCCATGTATTTTCATACACACATACAGATTTGATTGCTCGTTATCAAAGAATGACGGGGAAGAAAGTTTTTTATCCCATCGGTTGGGATGACAATGGTTTACCAACTGAACGAAGAGTGCAAAACTATTTTGGGGTTCGCTGCGAACCTTCACTTCCTTTTGACGCAAACTTTGCCCCACCTAATGAACCTGGGGAAAAACAAATACCAATTTCTCGAAAAAACTTTGTGGAGTTATGCGAAAAATTAACTCTTGAGGATGAAAAGGTTTTTGAATCCCTTTTCCAAACTTTAGGTCTTTCCATTGACTGGAATTACACCTATCAAACAATTGACAAACGAGCTCGCACAGTTTCGCAACGTGCTTTCTTAAGAAACTTAAAACGTGGAGAGGCATACCAATCTGAAGCACCAACCCTTTGGGATGTGACATTTAAAACTGCAGTGGCTCAAGCAGAATTAGAAGACAGGGAAAGACCAGGAGCGTTTCACAAAATTGCGTTTAAAAACAAAATGGGCAACCGGTTTACATAGAAACCACTCGACCAGAATTGTTGGCTTCTTGTGTTGCATTAGTGGCAAATCCAGATGATGATCGCTACAAGGAATTATTTGGAAAAACTGTAGTCACTCCACTTTTTGAAGTTGAAGTTCCAGTTGTGGCACATCACTTAGCTGATCCGAAAAAGGTAGTGGGATTGCCATGATTTGTACGTTTGGTGATTTAACAGATGTGATTTGGTGGAGAGAATTTAATTTGCCGACCAGAGGATTAATTGGCTGGGATGGTCGCATAGTGGCTGAAAATCCTGAGTGGATTAAAACCGAAAAAGCTAAACAAATATTTGAAAAAATTATTGGTAAAACTTCTCACACTGCCAGAGAAGTTTTGGTTGCAGAATTAAAGGCAAGTGGAGAATTGATTGGTGATCCAAAACCAATCACTCACGCAGTTAAGTTCTTTGAAAAAGGTGATAAACCCTTAGAAATCGTGACCACTAGACAGTGGTACATCAGAAATGGTGGACGCGATGCGGCGTTAAGGACAAAGTTATTAAGCCGAGGAGCTGAACTTAAGTGGCATCCTGAATATATGAAAGTGAGATATGAGAATTGGGTTGAAGGTTTAAATGGCGACTGGTTAATTTCACGTCAAAGATTCTTTGGTGTGCCACTTCCCCTTTGGTACAAATTGGATGCAAATGGAAATCCTGACTATGACCAAATAATTGTTCCTGAGGAAAATCAATTACCAATTGATCCTCAAAGTGAAGTACCACAAGGATTTAATGAATCCCAAAGAAATAAACCAAATGGTTTTATGGGTGATCCTGATGTTATGGATACTTGGGCAACATCATCATTGACTCCCCAAATAGCAGCCTCCTGGGAATTAGATAACGATCTTTTTAATCGAGTTTTCCCAATGGATTTGCGTCCTCAATCACACGAAATTATTAGAACATGGTTGTTTTCAACAGTGGTGAGAAGTCATTTGGAAGAAAATTCTTTACCGTGGAAAAACACCAGCATTAGTGGTTGGATTCTTGATCCAGATAGAAAGAAAATGAGTAAATCAAAAGGCAATGTGGTAACCCCAATTGATTTACTAGAAGAGTACGGATCTGATGCTGTTAGATATTGGGCTGCCATGGGCAGACCTGGAACAGATACCGCATTTGACACCGGTCAAATGAAAATTGGAAAACGTCTTGCTATAAAAATACTTAATGCAAGTAAATTTAGCTTAAGTCTTAATGCCACGCTCAATAAATCTGATGTAACTCAAGATGTGGACCATGCGTTACTTAATAAATTAGCTCAAGTTGTTGAAAGTGCTACAAATTCATTTGAAAAATATGACTACACCCGCGCTTTAGAGATAACCGAAACATTCTTTTGGTCATTCACCGATGATTATGTGGAACTTGTTAAAGAGCGCACCTACGGAAATCAAGGCGAAGATGCGGCTAAATCTGCACGAGCTGCCTTGGGTTTAACTACCCACACATTATTAAGACTTTTTGCTCCTTTCATTCCGTTTGTAACCGAAGAAGTTTGGTCCTGGTGGCAAGAGGGATCTATCCACTTAACAACCTGGCCTCAGGCACAAGAGGTGCTAACTAATCAAGCAATTGACGTGGCTGCTTTAAATAATGTGACCTGGATTCTGGGTGAGGTTAGAAAAGTGAAAACCGAAAACAAACAATCTATGAAAGCTGAAGTTAAATCACTGGAAGTATGGGCTAAAACTGAGGTTATTGATCAAGTAAAAGCTGCTCAAAAAGATCTGCTAGCCGCAGGCAATATCAAGGAATTGATACTTAACGTTTCAGATAATGAGATAAAAGTTAAAGTTGAGCTAGCTTAAAAAATATTTTAAGCTGATTTTTCTTCAGGTTCAGTTACTTCTTTTCTAGGCACTAGCGTTGGATTAACATTATTCAAAACTGTGTCACGATTTACCACAACTTTGCCGATATCTGCTCTGCTAGGAACGTCATACATCACATTTAACAAAACTTCTTCCATGATGGCACGTAGTCCTCTGGCTCCAGTTCCTCTTAAATGAGCTAACTCTGCAACCGCACGAAGTGCATCTTCAGAAATTTCTAATTCAACATTGTCTAAACCAAATAATCTTTCATATTGGCGAACCAAAGCATTCTTTGGTTCAACCAACACTTGCATTAAAGCTTCTTCACTTAATGCTGTAACACTGGTAATAACGGGCAGGCGACCAATAAATTCTGGGATCATGCCAAATTTTAAAAGATCTTCAGGCATTACTTTGCCAAAAATATCTCCGGGGTTAGTGTTTTCTTCAGCACTGAAATCTGCTGTGAAGCCTAAAGATTTTCTACCAATTCTTGAATCAATAATTTTATCTAATCCGGCAAAAGCGCCACCCACAATGAAGAGTACATTGCTGGTATCAATTTGTATAAATTCTTGATGCGGATGTTTTCTGCCTCCTTGTGGCGGCACTGAAGCAGTAGTTCCTTCCAAAATTTTCAACAACGCCTGTTGCACACCTTCACCACTCACATCACGAGTAATAGATGGGTTTTCACTTTTTCGAGCAATTTTATCAATTTCGTCAATATAAATAATTCCTGTTTCTGCTTTTTTAACATCGTAATCTGCAGCTTGAATTAGTTTCAATAAAATATTCTCAACATCTTCACCTACATAGCCAGCTTCAGTTAAAGCAGTGGCATCAGCAATAGCAAAAGGAACATTTAATAATCTAGCTAAAGTTTGCGCCAATAATGTTTTTCCTGAACCAGTTGGTCCCAATAACAAAATATTTGATTTTGCTAATTCCACCAAATCATCTTTTGGTCTATCAGTGGCACCTGCTTGCACACGTTTGTAATGGTTATAGACCGCAACAGATAAAGATTTTTTGGCATGTTCTTGACCAATAACATAATTATTTAGAAACGCATAAATTTCTTTAGGTTTAGGTAATTCTTCAAAGGGTAAATCTGTTGTTTCTTGTAACTCTTCATCAATAATTTCGTTACATAATTCAATACATTCGTCACAAATATATACCCCGGGTCCAGCAATTAATTTCTTTACTTGCTTTTGACCTTTACCGCAAAAAGAACATTTTAATGGATCAGTGCCTTCACCAAGTCTGGCCATTATGGTTACAGCTCCTTTAGTTTTTCATTAAATATGTGTTAGTTCGATGAACGTTACCTTGAAGCACCCACAAAATCGGGTTTATTTATGTGAAAGTAAGCATTATGTTCACAATCAGCGAACAAAATTTTAAAACGATTTATTTTTGAGCTGATTTACGTGAAGCAATAACTTGATCAATGATGCCATATTTTTGAGCATCTTCGGCAGTCAAAATTTTGTCTCGTTCAATATCCTTTTGTATTTCTTCCACTTTCTTTCCGGTGTGCTTAGCGAAAATGCCTTCCATCTCAGCACGCATTCTTAAAATTTC
>JGI25910J50241_10000230_pt1 | contig 18239 bp, 15 predicted proteins | sample LauGreSBDMM110SN_3_FD_50241 | JGI IMG/M metagenome (IMG submission 50241) | reverse complement strand
CCGCAACGATTTGACCCCAAAGGCAAGGAGGTGGAGCCTGAGCAAGGCACCGCCTCCATTTTGCGACGACTTGAAACCATGGTGAGGGGGCAGTAATGGGCAATCAAGTTTGCATGGGTGCCATGCTCAAATGCAGTTTTGGCATGGCGCCTGGAACGCTCATGGTCCTTCCCACCAATTTGGTGATGACCAAAGTGCCGGATGCCAACATCATGGACAACAAACCCATGCTGAACATCATGCCTTTTGGCATGTGTCAATCCATGGCGAACCCCATGGTGATTGCAGCGACAGCTGCTGCTTTGGGGGCATTGACGCCCATGCCCTGTATCCCCATGACCATGGCCCCTTGGATACCTGGCTCTCCCACACAACTGCTCGGCAAAATGCCCACCCTCAATAATTCATCCAAGTTGATGTGCATGTGGGGTGGCGTGATTGAAATCAATATGCCTGGTCAATTCACGGTCACCGTGAAATAGGATTTTTTATGGAATACAACTTCAATGTCACTCGTCGGCTGCTGGCAATTTTTATGATCTGTAGTTGTTTATTTGTGGCGTGTATTTTTTTCTTGGGGTTTGAGTTTGGCAAAAAAATGAGTGCTCAGCCCATAAACGGCTTGACTGGGTTGAAAACCGAGATCACCCAAAAAATGGAGCAAGAGGTTCAATCGGCGTCAGCCATGAAGGGTGCTCTTGTGCCACCCGTACCGGTTCTTGACAAAAAGTTGCCTTGATATTTTGAGCACACCATGTTGAATACCAATCGAAGATCTTTTTTAGACCGCTGGGGGCGTTGGACTTTGTCGCTGGGAGTCGGTGCCTGGATGCTGCCGGCGCATGGGGTAAATGCCAAAAAGCCGAATCCGGGGCAGCCGCCTGAAGTGCTCACCCCATCTTCAGACTTGCAATGGCTCGCTAACCAAGGAGAGTTGGTCGTCGGTTTTGTCAGCCAGGACGATGTCCCTTTTTTTTACGAAAAGGGCAGCGAGACGGTGGGTTTGGAGGTTGAATTGGCCAAGCGATTTGCGCGGTCGATTAACTTGCCACTCAGGATAGACAGATCCGCCAAAACATATCAGGAAATTGTTGATTTGGTGGCTGACAAAAAAATCCATATTGGCTTTCATTCAACGCCGACTTTCAAGCGTGTGCAAAAGGTGTCCTTTAGCAATGCATATTCCAAAATGCCCCATTCTTTGATTTTGAACCGGGTCGAGTTGGCTAAATTGTCCAATGGTTCTAGAGTAGACAAGGTATTGCGTCAGTTTTCTGGAACCATGGGCATTCTTGCCAACTCTGCATGGGATGAGTTCGCCAATGAAAATTTCCCCAAAGCCAAAGTGATTGGATTTTCCAGTTGGGAGGCTGTGGCCGATGCAGTGTTTTCTGGGCGCGTCATTTGTGGGTACCGAAACGAGTTTTACACCCGAAAAATTCTNAAATCAAATCCCAGTCGGGCATTGACTTTGAAGATTGTTAGCTTCAGTGATTTGTCCCATGATTATTCTTTCGCGGTGAGCCATGACAACAAAATTTTGAAAGAGCTGCTCAACGAGTTTGTGTCAAACCGCCCTGGACAACTGCACATGGATGAGTTGCTGAGAAGCCTTGTGTGAAATACACCATGGAGCACACCCCCTNNTCACAACGAGTTATTTGGTTGCACTCCCCAGCAGTGCTGATGGCCGCACTGCTTTTGGGAGGGCTTTTTGGATTTTTATCACCACTTCGAATTTCTGCTGTTTATTTTCTTGCGGAAATCTATATTGATTTGTTGCAAATTTTGGTTGTGCCGCTCATCCTTTGCTCGATCATTTTGAATATTCAAGGCATGTTCAAGGAGAGAGCCTATGCAAGAACGGGCTTGCGTGCCATGTCAGGCTTGGCGTTCATGGCGCTGCTGCCCGCCTTGATGGGCATGGCAGCCGCATATGTCTTTCAACCAGGTGCTGAATTCACCAACGAAAATTTGTGGCGCATCGAGAAAGTGTTGGGCGGAAACAATATTGACCATGTCAGCAGAATGAGTTTTTATTCAGAGACCATCGAAAGTTCCTTTCCGGGTATGGATGGGCTGATCAGTGCGATCCTTCCAAGCAATATTTTTCAATCTCTCGCCCAGGGCGAAGAAACCAAAATTGCTGTTTTTGCAATCATGTTCGGATTTGCAGTGGCCGTGCTCAATTCCCGCTTGAAAGATGACTTCAATCAATCCTTGGTGACTGTGATTTCTGCATGCTTCAAATTAAGCTCTATTTTTAGGCATGCCTTACCGGTTGTGATCTTTATCGTCGCAGCCCATTTGAGCGCTCACATGGGGGTTGATGCATTGATTCTTCTGGCGAATTTTTTAATAGCATTTTCATCCATGGCTTTTTTATTGTGCGTTTTATCTTTTGCTATTTTAAAAATGCGCTCCGATGCGACCCATGGGGATGTCTTGTCATCGTTGCGGCCCACGCTCAGTATGGCCATGGCCACTGGTGAGCATTCCGCGGTGGGCATTCCACAAATGGTCGAAACCATGTCGATGCGACTCGGGTTCACACAGGATAAGGTGGAGTTTCTGGTTCCTTTGGCAGCATGCTTTGTGCGGTCAGCGCCCATCATGTATTTTGCAATGGCCACTGTCTTTATTGCACAAATTTATGGGCACCCGATCACCAACGCTGAGTTGCTGCTCATCTTGGGCTTGTCCATCGTCCAGGGCTTTGCTTCAATGGGTTTGCAAGGTGCAAATAAGTTGGCGCTTTTGGCNGTGATCTGTAATCCTTTGGGTTTGCCCACTGAGGCTGTTGTCTTGTTGCTGNTGGCGGTTGAACCCATTTGCGCNTTTCTCAGTGGTTTGACAATGTCAATGTCGCAATGTGCATATGTGGCACTGATTTCGAATAAGCCGATTCGGCTTTGACGATGATGTCAATGAACCATCGCTCTGACTGGAGCCAAAATCCATGGCTTTTTATTGGGCTTCCAATGTCGGGGGCGGTGTTGGCTTGGTTCATCCCTTCCGCTTCTCTTTGGTTCAATCCCCTGTTGAAGATCTATGTGGATCTACTCAACTTGTTTGTGGTGCCTTTGATTTTGTTGGCGATTGTTTTCGGCTTGGCTAATTTTTCGCGATTGCCTAATTCGCCCGTTCGTTTCCTTGTCGCTGTATCCCTTGGTTTTGCGGGTCTATTGGCTTGCGGTGCGGTGGCCATGGTCGTCGGCGCATTGTTTTCCCCTGGATCAGGTTTGACTGACATGAATCATTGGAATTTGGGGCAGTTGTCATTGAGCCAGGAATCAATACAAACTGTGCGCTTGTTTGAGGCGTCTGAGTCCCCGCCAGATGAACTGGTTTACAAGTTCACGCCTGACAATTTGTTCCACGCATTTGCGAACGAGTCGTTGGGTCTGTCCATGGTCGGCGCCTTGATATTGGGTTTGGGTTTTGCCTTGCTGCCGACAAGTGTCAGCAAGCCTTTGTTTGACCGGTTAGAGTTTATTTATCAAGCCCTGGAGATTTTGATCACCACCATTAACAAAATGCTGCCCATGGTGGCGTTTTCATATGCTGTTCATTTGGTGGCGGGTATGGGTCAGGGGGGTCTGGGTTTGATCTCGGAATTCTTGAAACCCTTCGTTATTTCTGTTTTATTTTCGGGTGGATTTTTGCTTTGGGTGATCTCTTTTTCGGCAGGCACATCCATCTTGAACACCATGAGCGCACTGAAAGAGTCTTTGCTGATCAGTTTTCTGGCAAGAAACTCAGCGGCTGGCGTGCCCAGTGTCATTCATTGCCTGTGCGACGTATTTGGATTTCGTCGGGCCATGGTGAAGTTTTTGGCGCCTTTGTTCCCCTTCTTTTTCCACGCTGGTGAGGTGATTTTTCTTACCTTGTTGGCGATGTTCGTTGCGAATTTGTATCAGTCGCCATTGTCGACTTTCGATCATTTGCAAATTCTGATGTTGTCAATCTTCTGCTCTTTTGTTTCCAGGGCGATGGTGGGCAGTGGAACTTTGATCATGGCTGGCTACATGAATCAATTCTTTAAGTTGCCTTTTGAAGCGATATTGCCTGCATTTGTCATCATTGAAGTGTTCCTTGCTGGCTTCAAAAGCGTTCTTTCGGTGTTGCTGTCTTGTGCCGTGATTTCGGTGGTGTCCAAGGGCTTGAGCCGTGAATTGCAAACAGACGAAACAGCCACCGAAACAGTACCAAAGCATTCACCCGTCACCTTTTCTATCGACAGGGGCGCTTTGATGATGATGGCTGCAATGGTTCTGGCCTTATTGATCACCGTTTTCTCCATTGGTGTTGGCTTGGGTGCACGCATGCCAGACGGGCTGTCTTTTTTTTGAGTCCTGAAACCCGCCATCTAGCCTGATGTTCAACCTTAAGTGATTAATTTAAGTACAGGTTATTTATTGGTTTTTTCCTCTGATTAGGATAGACTAGACAGGCATGTTGTACAAAAATTCTTTCTCTTTCCATGGGATTGCTGCTTGCTTCAAGGCAGTGATGGTTTGGGGCGCATTGATGGGCATTTCCTCATGTTCCATCTTGGCCCCATCCAAGGGCGATCCAGGCTTGGCTGTTCCCAAATCTTTTTCCCCCAAATGGCCCGGTCTGGTTTTAAGCGCCGCTACCGATGTCAATGTCAATAGCGCCGTTGCTGTTGATATCGTTTTTGCGGGGACGGTTGAAGTGCAAACAATTTTGCAAAACCTCAATGCTGGGAAATGGTTTTCTTCCCGAGAGGGCACGATGCGCACTTTTTCGGAAACTTTGAAAGTCATCTCTTTAGAGTTGGTTCCTGGGCAAACAATCATGCTCAATAAGAGTGATTATTCAAAATTGATGTCAACAGGTGTTTTTGTTTTTGCCAACTACGCCACACCCGGTGAACACAAAAGCTGGATTCCTCTGGACGACGCTGGCTATGTGATCACCTTGGAGAATCGAACTTTCAAAGTTGCTTCGGTCCTGACAAGTTCTAAATTTTGAATCCCTCATCATGACAGTATCTGCGCCACTCCCACACATTCAATGGCATGAAGGCATGCTGCTGTCGCCCCAGCACTTTCAACAAGAATCTGCACGCGTAGACACCTTGGCGGCATGGCAGTCATTGAGCGCCAATGCTTTGGCATGGGGCGTTAAGCACTTTGATATTGACGAAAGTCTGTTGGCCAACGGTTTGTTGCGTGTGAATTCTTTGGAAGCTGTTTTTCCCGATGGAACGCCTTTTGTTTTTAACGCTGAGAACGGTGATGGGCAGCAGCTTGAGCTTCAGCTGGCAGATTGGGAGGACGCACTCTCTGTGGGGGAGCTGAGTGTTTATGTGGCCTTGGGGATCAATCGATCGCTCAACGCACCGGGTCAAGTCAGCAGATTTCATGGCATAGACGCATCAGCTGTGAACGACGAGATATCGGAGGCGCTCCCGGTTGATCTCCCGCGCATGAAACTCAAAGTGTTGATGATGGCGGGCGACAGACCTTCTTCGATTTATCGATCGATGCGTTTGTTGTGTATCCGAAAAGAAAATGAAGTCTATAGCCTGGGTCCAAGCTTGCCCCCTTTGCTGAGCTTGACGCCTGAACACCCTATTTGGCAAAGTGTGGTCCATATCGTTGCGCAATTGCGGATCAAGGCTTTGTTTTTGGCCAAACTCACCAGCTCACCCTCTTCTCGTTTGGAGGAGAGGCTGGACGCACTCGAGCAAAGAAATAAACTTTCCGCTTTGGTGCAAGCCTTGGCGGGTTTGCAAGCGGTCCTGACGGCCCCAGAAGCACCTCCGTTTCTGTTGTATGTATCACTTTGCAATCAGCTGGGTGTATTGAGCACCTTGCGGCCTGGTGCAGTTCCTATCCAAGCGCCTCGCTGGCAGCATGATGATCCTTTGGCATCCTTTGAACCGGTGCTGGCAGAAATTGAAGATTTGATGGCCGAGGTCAGCCAAGAATGGCGCCCATTGGTTTTTGGCTTTGATGGCCATGTGTTCTCTTTGCCTGGGGAGCGGCTGCCCAAATCAGCGCATTTCTACATTGGATTGCGTGGGCAAACCGATGCGGAGTTGACCCAGTGGATGAATGGTGCGGTGATTGGCTCTCAGACGGTGTGGACATTGTTGAGTGACCGACGCGTTTTGGGCGTCTCTCGAAAAAAGGTAGATCAAGTGGAAGAGTTGGGTTTGCGGGCCAGTTCTGGCTACACCATCTTTTCTGTGGAGCTTCGAGAGAGCTTTATTGTCACGGATCAACCGCTTCTGATCAGCAATGTGAATGAGGCAAATTTGATTCCCAGGCCGCGAGAAATTGTGCTGTTCGAGAAAGCCAGCAAATAAACCCTTGAAGCCGGACAGACACCTTCATGCTCACTTCTGCCATCGCATTACAACAAACCTTGCCATCCCATCACCTTGCCAGTGGGGATGAGCTCTCCTCTGTTCAGTTTCGGGATTTTTTCCAAGTTTTGCATCGCGCGTCTCAACTGATATTGCGTGTGAGCGAAACCGATGCACCAGAAGCTGCGCAGACCCTGAGCAAAGATTTGCTGCAACTCATTGAATTGCAAACGCTGGAAGCCCGACGCTCTGGTGGTGCCGCAGCCATGGAGTATGAGTCGCAAGCGCGCTACCTCAAGGCTGTATTGGCGGATGAAATTTTGCTCAATTCAGACTGGGCTGGCCGAGAGCACTGGCGCCATGAGTTGTTGGAGGCGAAACTGTTCAAATCCAGTCATGCAGGTGAGCAGGTTTTTTCCCAAATCGATCAATTGCTATCGGCCAGAGAGCCTTCGCAGCGTCCATTGGCCAAACTTTACTTGTATGTGATTTCTTTGGGTTTCAAAGGGCAATTTCGAGGTGATGCTGACTTGAGCAAACTGGCAAGCTATCGAAATGATCTCTTCCAATTCATTTTCCAGCGGCCTGCCGAATTGTCTGGTGCAGAAAGACGCTTATCCGAAGTGCCTTATGACAATACACTTTCACACTTTGCATCGCGCCGCCTCCCCAAAATCAGTCGTTGGTGGATCAAATTTGGATTGATCTTTGCGGGCATGCTGGTGGTTTCGGAACTCGTCTGGTTGTGGCAATCTTGGCCGGTCAGAAAATCATTGGACATCACTGTGGGCAGTGCCTCTGAGAACCTGTCGTCTTCAGACCGAGGAGGGCGCATATGCTGAATTTTCTTTCAGAAAATATGGTCGTTTTGACTCTCGCTTGTCTGGCCTTGGTCATTTTTTTGGTGATTGTTTTTTTGATGCGGGTGGCCATCAAACACGGGAAGCCAGGCGCCAATGGTGCATCCCATGCTTCTGCTGCCCCAACCATTCAAATCAGTTCGCTGAAACAGTCGTTTCGGCGTGCCGTTGAGTTGATCGAAAGCAATCTGGCAGAGCGATCTGAGCGCTATAACCTTTCCTGGACTTTGGTCATCAATGGCGTGGGTCCTGAGGATTTGCCTTTGTCGGCGAGTGGACTGCAAAGTGCGTTGAGCAGTGATTCCGCCATATCCGCTTCTGTGGATGGTGTGGGTTGGGGTTTTTATGACAAGGGNGTGGCTGTCCAGTTGCAATCGAGTCAGCTGGGAGACCCCGATAGCAAAGCTGCCCAGGGTGTCTGGGATGAATTTTAAGCTTATGCCGGAGCTACAGACCGGATCGGCCTTTTGATTCGATTGTGTTTACTTTGCCGGCCTCGGCGTTGATGGACGCGAGTCCTGAAAATTTAGCGTCACTGCTGGCCATGGCCAAAGGATTGAGCAGACGGTTATGGTTGGCGCAACATCGATTTGCACTGCAGTTTCCTGTCTACATCGTTGTCAGTGAATGCGAAAAAATCCCAGGCTTTGCTCGGTTTTCCTCTGCATTGCCATCGCCCATGCGGCGCAGCATCTTGGGTTGGTCTTCTCCATTTGATCTTTCGGCCCCGTTTCAGGAGAGGTGGATTGATCAAGGGATGGATGAGATATCCATGACGCTTTCCGAAGCATGCATGGAACTCAGTGCCCTAGAACTGCCTGACAGAGATTGCTCCGAATATTTTTTGTTGCCCTCTGAGGTCAATAAGTTACGGGCGGGTATCCATGCGTTTATGGATGAGTTGATGCGCCCGAGCGCCTATCACGATCCATTTTTGTTCCGTGGTTTTTATCTCACGGGTGACAGCAGTGAGTCTGCTGTTTTGCTTGGAAACCAGCACTCGCCCTATGCACTGGCGCAGGAAGACAGCCTGTATCAAGTGCGAAATGCCCTACAGCCAGCCTTTCTCAGGGACCTTTTTGAGAAAAAGATTTTTCCAGAGATTGGCTTGGTTCGCTCTGCGCGCACACAAAAATTGCGCAGACCCGCTGTGCACACCGCAGTTCGCTGGGGCACCGGTGGCTTTGTGGCGGTGTGGTTGGTGGCCCTTGGCTTGGCGTCCCTCAAAATCAATTATGTGGCGGGTGAATTGGTCGGCGTGATTGAACAATTTAACCAAGAAACCAAAGATGCATTGCGCAGAAGCCGAGATGAAACATTTGACATTGCAAAAAGCAGAGACCGCGCATTGCGCGCTTTGCGATTGTTAGATTCCTTGAATGCCGGTGCTTTATGGGCATTGCCCATGCCTGGGTCCTGGTCTTATGTGGACGACTTGAATTCAAAAGTGCAAAAACGCATCGCAGATGGTTTTGCAAAAACCGCTTTTGATCCCATCCGAATCAGTCTCAATTCCGCAGTGGCCGACATGACTGGCGCCCCGATTGACAGCACCAATGGTGCATTGCTTGCCACCTCCAGCTGCAGCTTGCCTAAATCTTGGACAGAGAGAGCCAGCTTCACGGGTCAGCGCGATCTGGAGGTGGATGAGCAAGCCGAATTTGTTTTGTTGGAACAATATGTGAGGCGAGCAGAGGATCTGCAAAGGGCCGTCATGGCCTTGACTCGATTGACCGATAAAACACAAGCTGCGAACGGTGAGGACCTGCGGCTTTTGGTCAAGGTCTTGATGGGTGTTGAACTCAATGGCAACACTGGACAAATCGCAGATATTTTCCGCAAGAGCGCGCCAAGCGGGGGCATGGTTGATTTGACCGCGTTGCGCCAGGCGTCCAGTTGCACGTTTGGTTTGATGTTTGATGAGTTGACGGAGGCTGTGCTTTCCAAAAACCACTTGTTGTCCACGGAGTCGCGTTATTCTGAGTTGATTGCACAAGTCAGCACGGAGACAACATCTTCATTTGATGGCACCTTAGGCATTCAAGCGTGGGACGAGCTTTCAATGCAATTGCGTGATCAAGCGGCCTTTTTGCAAGCTGGAAAAGGCGTGTGGATTCAACGTCGTTCGCCGCAGTTCGGGGCCAATTTTGACAAGCTATTGCAAGTCGCGAAAGGAAATGCACTCTTGGGGCCTGATGTGACAGATGCAGCCCTGAAACGATTGAACAATGCTTTCACCAAGTTTTTGACTGAATGGGACAGCATTGGCAATGAAAACGCCAGCTCCTTGGTCGGTAAGTTAGATTGGAATGAAAAAGATAATCGCTGGACATTCAACGCTGATCGACAGGCTTTGTCTGAAGCGTTGATCAAAATGCTGGCATTGCCATATGTCAAAAACAACTCCCCTAAAAAATTGACGGAGTCCAACAGCCCCTCTGTCAGTTGGGATCGCCAAAGGCTAGACCAGGCGCTGTCATATGGCGATGTCAAAAGAAATTTGGAAAATGATCTTCTGCTGAAGTTTCCATCTCAATTGAAGGCCCCNGCCACCCGCTTTTTGCACGGAGCGCTGGCCTCTAAGGTTTTGGAGTCCACTTCNCAGGCCATGTTGTCAACCTCGCGGCCCGTTCAACAAATCTCGCTGCAAGAGTCGGATCAACCCCGATTGGCCCGNNTGGTTGCCTTGCTCAACGAGTTGGGCTCTGCAGATGCNGCGGCGACGCTGAAGAGCATNATTTNTCGGGACATCATGACCCGTCTTAAATTGCTCGATGACGGCTTCCATCAGGCCAATTTATTTTTGCCCAGAGATCCTGAGTTCAGAGCATGGAGTGGCGTTGGAAGCCCCCTTGTTCAGGTTTATGAAGCTTCCGATGCCACCGGTTTGGCNGCCTACGTGGCACAACAAGTGGCCTATATTGAAAACGCGACCAAAGAAGCAGAACCACTGTTGCAGATTTTGAGCAGTTTGCAACCCAATCACCCCTTGGTGCAAAAGTGGGCGGGGCTGAGTGCTGATGTCGCTCGAAACAAGTTAAAAAGCCCCACCAGTTCATTGGGTGGATTGGTTCAGTTTTTACTGAGCGCTGGCACCGATTTGGAGTATGGCAATTGTATTGATCGTTTGTCAAAGGTCAGCACATCCAGGCGAAGCTTTGACATGTTTGCTGATCGTTTGCAGTCTTTGCAATCGGGTTTGTTGAGCCGATGTGTCGCCCTCAAAGACCAAGAGCGCAAGCAGAGCTGGGCGCAATTTTCTTCTTTATTCAACCGGGATTTGTCTGGCCGTGCACCCTTCAAGGCTTCCTCCCTCATCGGTGCGGGTTCTTCATCTGGCGGTGCAAGCCGATTGGATTTTCCTCCGGCAGATTTAGACGATGTGGCGGCAACGCTGAACCAATTTGATCGGGTCCAAAAAGCCTTGAGCGAGGTCTCGCCCTCGTCAGGCGGGGCTAAATCTCAAATGGCTTATCCACCGCACATCAGAAAATTTGAAGAGCAGTTCGTCCGGGTGCGTCAACTTTTAGCACCGCTGTTCCCGACTGAACCTGGTGCCCCGGCTGGATACGATGTCAGTGTTGATTTCAGAGCCAACATCAGCGATGAAAAAGAAGGCGGGCGAATCATTGATTGGTCTATTTCAACAGGCAATCAGACCTTGCGTTTGAAGGATTCTGGCAAGTCTCTTTTTTGGGAGCCTGGGATGCCCATTGTGTTGTCCTTGCGCATAGCCAAAGACAGCCCACTCAAACCCAAGGCCGATGCCAGACAAGCGGTTATGTCGATTGAGGACAAAGCCGTGACTTACCGTTACACCGACCCCTGGGCTTTGTTCAGCATTCTGACGGCCCATCGAGAGGCTGAGCGCAATGCACGCTTGGATGGGCGCGCTCAGTTGTTGCGGTTTGAGTTTCCATTGTTGGCACAAACCGATGATGGCAAAACGATGGGCAATGAAACCCAGGCCCGGGTTTTCATCAGGTTGGCCATCAGTCCAGCGGGTAAAAAAACATTGCTGGCATGGCCGGCATCCTTCCCCACCAAAGCGCCAGAATGGACCATGCCTTGATGGCAAGTTTATGAGTACTGATTTTCTGTTCAAGCTCAGCGATCTCTTGGTGCCAGTGGCCACAGAGCCACCTTGCGGCGCTTCATTGCGGTACGACCCCATCTATACGGATATTCGATTGGCCAGAGAAGAGGACGATCCCAATTTGCCCATGCGGCAATGGGAGCGCCCTCTGAAAAAAGCCGATTGGCTGTTCATAGAAACACAGTGCTTTGAAGCCTTGGCTAAAAAATCCAAAGACTTGCAATTGGTCGCATGGTTGACTGAAGCTTGGATGCGTTTATATGGTTTGCAGGGTTTGGCGTCGGGACTCAAACTCATGCACGATTTGCCCGTTGCGTTCTGGGAAGGTATTCATCCGCAGATCACCGACGGCGATACGGAGCCCCGCAAAGCGCCTTTCGAGTGGGTGAGTGAATCGCTNGCTGTCAGCTTGAAGATTCATGTGGTGATGATGACCATATTGGAGCGCAGTCCGTCAAAAATCACATTGGTGGAGTGGGACCGGCTCACGGCAGAGGATGTCCATGCCCAAGATATTCTTCAACCTAAAAAAGAAACTGCCCCAGCCGAATTCCAATTGGAGCCCATCAGCCGTTCCGAGTTGTTGTCGCTGGCCAAGAGTCCTGCNCATGCCGAGTCTTTGCTTTTGCAATTGTCTCAGGTGCGTGAGTGCATCCAAATCGTGCAAAATTTACAAAAATTTCTGGATGAAAAGCTGGCAACGGATTCGCCCAATTTGAGCAAACTGATGTCGTGCTTGTCGGCCTTTGAGCGGGTGCTGGCTGCGTTGACAGCGAGTTTGGGCAAAGGCAGTTCAGCGGCACATTCTCAGTCAACNTCCCAGGCGGAAGACTTACCTGCTCAAGGTCATACAGCCATGCAAGAACAAGGTGAATACAATTTGCAGTCTTCCGAGTGGCAGTCTGGACAATGGCGCACACGTGAGGAAGCTTANGCAACCCTGGAAGCCGTTGCCAGCTATTTGCAACAACGAGAACCACACAGTCCGACACCTTATTTGATTCAAAAGGCGGTGCGGTGGGGCAGATTGCCTCTTCCCGAGTTGATGAAAGAAATCATGCGAGAGGAGGGCGACTTGAATCGCATGTCTAATTTGTTTGGTCATACAGACCCGACTTCAGGCGTGGATCCATAAGCCTTTGATTGAACACGTGTTCCATGGGGATCATTCATGCCTGACACCACTGAAATGGCAGTACAAAAAAAATTTTTGCTGATCAATCCCAATACCAGTGAAGCGACAACACTGAAGTTATTTGAAAACCTGCTGCCCTTGCTGCCAGTAGGGGTTGGCTTAGATGTTCGAACTGTCAGCAAAGGTGCCCCGTACATCGCTTGCGAAGCGAGCCATGCCGTGGCTGCCAGCGCCTTATTGGAAACATGGGCAGACTATCTATCTGAGCAAAAGGCCCCGGATGGTGTGTTGATCGGATGCTTTGGTGACCCCGGTTTGTTCGCCCTGCGCGAGTCCAGNGCCTGCAAAGTCACTGGTTTGGCGGAGGCCTCATTTNTGGAGGCATCTGAGCGGGGTTCATTTGCCATTGTCACGGGGGGGCTTCGCTGGAAACCCATGTTGCAGCGCTTGGCATTGACCTTGGGTTTTGGGGAAGCGCTGCTTCACATTGAAACTGTGACACCCACAGGGGCCATGTTGCAGGCCGACCCTGCAATGGCCATCGAATGCCTGACAAAGGCATGCCAAGCCGCCTCCTTGCCTGGTGTTCGGTCAATTATTTTGGGTGGTGCTGGCTTGGCTGGCTTGGCTTCATTGATTCAACCGCATGTTGAATTGCCATTGATTGACAGTGCCCAAGCGGGGTTGCGGGTCTTGATCAAGGGGGAGGCACCCCAACCCATTCGCAGCGCCAATGGGTTTGTGGCCCGCTTGAACCATTTGTCTCCAGCCATGTTGCGCTTGGCTGATTGAGCGTTGCCTGAGATGATCAATTTCTTGGCTTGAATACAGATGTATTGTCACTTTTGTGCGCGATTATTTCCCAAATGCTTGCTCGACAGCGACGCCCCTGGCACAATAATTTGATGAACACATCACGCACTTCCCAGATCAAGGCCAAAGCCGCTCAGTACTATGCCGTTGGCATTGCATTCTTTTCTGTCATTGTCGGCATCGTTGTCACCATCATGGTGATCGTCAACCGAAACAGCTGAACCGCCACCATCTGCTGGCCTTCCTCGATGGGGTGGGGCTTGAGTACCAAGCCCCTTAGCGAGGATTGAAATGTCAATCTAGTTGAGGCCCTTCATGGCATCGGCGAACAACGCGTTTTGGTCTCTCAAGTATTGTTTGTATTCAGCAGGGTTCAAGTGCTTTATTTCAGCACCAAATAACTTTAAATTCCCAGCTATTTGAGGGTTGTATTTTTCGATCGTTTTTTGGGTTGCCAGGTAAATTTGATCGATCACCTCTTTGGGCGTGCCCTTGGGTGCTGAGATGCCGTAATACGCGGGCCCGGCGATTTTGTAGCCCAACTCTCGCAAGGTGGGAACATCTGGCAATGACTTGAGACGTTGCAGGCTGAACACCGCCAAGGGCCTCAATGCGCCCGATTCCACATGGGTCTGTACCGCGCCAACTGCGGCCGATGAAAGTTGGACATGACCTCCGAGCAAAGAGGTGACGGCCGGGCCACTGCCTTTTTCTGGAATGTGGGTCCACTTGATGCCCGCCTCTTTGCTGAATATTTCTGCCAACAAATGGGTGATGCCCATGGCACCAGAAGTGGTGTAGTTGATCACCCCTGGGTTTGCTTTTGAATAGTCCACCAACTCCTTGAGTGTTTTCCACGGCGCATTTTTAGACACCACCAACATCATGCCGCCCTCTGAGAGGCTGGCAATGGGCTCAAAAGAGTCAAACGAATATTTGATGTCTTTATTGGCCAGGGGAACCACCACAATGGATCCTGGAGATGTGCCGACCAAAGTCAGTCCATCGGGTTTGCTGCTGGCCACTGTGCCAGCGCCGATGGCCCCGCCNGCGCCCGGTTTGAACGACAACACCACAGGTTGCCCCAAAAATTCACCCATGCGATCTGCAAAGGGTCTGATCATGTTGTCCGTGTCCCCAGGTGCAAAGGGAATCACCAGNTGTATGGGCTTGCTGGGAAATGGGTCAGCCGCATGCCCTGNCAAAGNCATGGCCAAGAAAGGGGCTGCAGTGAGCCAAATCCCTATGCGCATTGATTTTTTGAGGGCATCAAACGCCATGAAGGCAGGTGTGATGGGTCCATTTGAATGAGGTTTTTTCATGGGATTGCTCCTTGGGGTTAATCGCATTTCGCTGTCATGCCGCCGTCGACTATCAACTCGGTACCGGTGATAAAGCGCGCTTCGTCAGAAGCCAAAAAAAGTGCGGCATTGGCGGTGTCGCGACCGTCACCCACAAAAGGCATGGGGATTCGCGCNTGACGGCGCTTTAAAAGGGCTTCAATATCGCCACCGCTTTGTGTTTTGGCCAGAACGGCGTCCACCAAAGGTGTGTGCAACTGACCGGGGAGGATCGAATTGATGCGGATCCCTTTTTTGGCGTATTCAATGGCCACAACCCGCCCAAATTGAATGACACCCGCTTTGGAAACGGCATAGCCGACTTGGGCGGCACCGCTGAAGCGAATCCCCGAAATGGATGCGATATTGACAATGGATCCTGCGCCTTTTTGTTCCATGACCGGAATCACGTATTTGCAAGTCAAAAAAACCGATTTCAAATTCAAGTCGATTTGCGCATCGAAACTGGCCTCTGACATGGACACGGGGCCACCAGGCGCTGGCCCCCCCACGTTGTTGACCAAGATGTCTATCTTGCCGTATCGATCCAAACAGGCTTGGACCATCGATTGCACGGACTCNGCCTGGGTGACATCCGCGACATAGGGGGTGAAGTCGCCGCCAAATTCAGCAATCATTTTTTGGGTATCGGCCATGGCATCTAAATCGATATCCACGGCAAAAACCTTCGCCCCTTCTTGGGCAAAGCGCACGGCGGTTGCGCGTCCATTGCCCCATCCGGGACCCACGCAGCCAGCACCGGTGATGATGGCCACTTTTTGGGCTAACCTGAGCGTGGGTTGATGCATCGGGTGTCCTGATGGGTATGTTTATCGGGTGGCCGCAATCAAGCCACCGTCCACCACAATGCTTTGCGCAGTGATGTAGCGGCTCTCGTCACTGGCCAAAAAAAGCACTGTATGGGCCACATCCCAGGCGTCGCCCATGTGCCCGGCGGGGACTTGCTTGTGCCGATGCTCCACAAAAGCTTCGTACTGTCCGCCGGCATATTTATCGGCCAAACGTTTGACCAAGGGCGTGAACACCAAGCCAGGAACCACGCAATTCAACCGAATGCCCTTGGAGGCATACAGTACCGCGGTGGTTTTGGTCAATTGCATCAGGGCTGCTTTGCCTGCGGCATAGGCCACCTGTGGTTTGCCCACATATCGCAGCCCCGCCACTGAAGAGATGCTGATGATGGAGCCGCTGCCTTGGTTTTCCATGATGGGCAAAACCGATTTCATCGTCAAAAAAGCTGTTTTGACGTTCAAGTCCATTTGTCCGTCCCATGTTTCTTCGCTCATCTCAACGGGNCCACCCGGCTCAGACTGGCCGACGTTGTTGATCAAAATGTCAATGCGACCCAACATGTCCATGCAGCTCTTCACCATGTTTTGCACATCTTCAGCGATGGTCACATTGGCGGTCGTCACATGGGCTTTGCCACCTTCTTCTTCGATGATTTTTTGGGTCACTTTGGCGGCATCTAAGTCACGATCAACACCAAACACAGTGGCACCTTGGCGGGCCAACAAAACGGCAATCGCTTTGCCGTTGCCCCAACCTTCGCCCCGCGTGCCACAGCCGGTCACCAAAGCCACTTTTCCATCCAGTCTCAGCATAAGTTGTCCATGAAAGGGTTGAGCTCTTGCTGGTCAGCGGCATGGCCTGCAGCAGAGTTTGTGTATTGAATCAACAGGGGCGGGGTCGATTATTCCAACTTCATGTCGCGAATGATGGCTCGAAATTGCTCCATTTGCTTTTTCAACATGGCGTCTTGTTCAGCGGGTGTGGAGCCCACGGCCTCTGCGCCCAAATCGCTGAGACGTTTCATCACATCCGGGTGGCGCACGGCAGAGATGACTTCTTTGTTCAGCCGTTCAATGATGTCTTTGGGGGTTTTGGCGGGGGCAAATATGCCGTTCCAACCTTCCAACTCTAAGCTGGGAAGTCCCAACTCTTTCACGGTTGGAACATCGGGTAACTCTGGAATTCGTTTGGATGCGCTGGTGGCCAAGGCTTTGATGGTTCCGGCTTTGATTTCCGCCAGTGATGAAGACAACTGATCGCCTCCAATTTGCAAACGACCAGCCAGCAACTCTTGTTTCAAAGGCGCTGCGCCTTTGAACGGAATATGCATGATGTTGACCTTGGTGGCTCTTTTGTACGCTTCTCCCAAGACGTGCATGGTGGAGCCAGGGCCTGTTGAGCCATAGTTATATTGCAAGGAAGCGTTGTTTCTCAACAGGTTGGCCAACTCTTGGAGGTCTTTGGCGGGAACCGTTGGGCTCGCGGTCCACACAAAAGGGACATACACCGCAATGGACACCCCGGCGAAATCGGTCTCTACATTGAAGGGCGATCGATTGGCCAATGCTTGGGCCACCGATGCCAAGGGAAAAGACAAGTTGTGCATCAAAATCGTGTGGCCATCCGGCGGGGCTTTGGCCATCATGTCAGCACCAATGGACCCGCCGGCACCTGCCCGGTTGTCGACAGTCACGGGTTGCCCCATGGACTCACTCATTTTTTGGGCCACCAAACGGGCCACGATATCGGTGGTGCCACCCGCAGGAAATGGCACGATCATTTTGATGGGTCTGGAGGGGTAGGTTTGCGCTAGTGCAAGCCAATGCACTCCCAACATGCAAAACAGCACCCCAAGCTTGATGCTTGTCCGCAATTGACGATGTAATAGATTCATGTTTGCCCTTGAACTGTGAATTTTTGCTGGGACTGATTGCCACGCCTTTTGAAGGCAAGACACCCTCACTGGGGTTCCATCAAGATACTAGATCGACTTTTGGGTTGATAAGCTAGGGTTTTCGATGGGTTGCCAAGATTTTTTGAAAGTCAGTCCGTGAGATCCATCTTGCTGGTTTGCCCATTGAATAACGCCATATATCGCGTCGCAAAACGGAGCAGTCAGCCAATCCTTCCGGACTCTTATATGATCGCTCCGCATTGTCAAATGCAAACAGTTGCAGTGACACCCTGCCTTTCCATACCTCAGAGGACCGAGACATGTCAAAAATCCCGCCCGCACTTGCTGCGCTCCCATTCCCCGTCATTGGCTCTCCGCTGTTCATCATCAGCAACCCCAAATTGGTGATCGCCCAGTGCATCAACGGTGTGGTGGGTTCTATGCCAGCTTTGAATGCCCGTCCAGCCGCTCAATTGGATGAATGGTTGGCCGAGATCACCGAAACGCTGGCCGCGCACAACCAAGCGCATCCTGATCGCCCTGCCGCGCCTTATGCCATCAACCAAATCGTGCACAAAAGCAATGACCGCTTAGAGCACGACATGGCCTTGTGCGTGAAGTACAAAGTGCCCGTGATCATCACTTCTTTGGGGGCGCGTGAAGAGGTCAACCAGGCTGCTCACAGCTACGGCGGCGTGGTGTTGCACGACATCATCAACAACAAATTCGCGCACAAAGCGATTGAAAAAGGTGCCGATGGACTCATCGCCGTGGCCGCAGGGGCAGGGGGACACGCCAGTGTGAAAAGCCCATTTGCACTCATCCAAGAAATCCGCCAGTGGTTTGATGGCCCTGTGGCATTGAGTGGCGCCATCTCCAGTGGTGGTGCCATCTTGGCGGCGTTGGCCATGGGTGCAGACTTTGCTTACATTGGATCGGCCTTCATCG
>JGI25910J50241_10000224_pt1 | contig 18412 bp, 18 predicted proteins | sample LauGreSBDMM110SN_3_FD_50241 | JGI IMG/M metagenome (IMG submission 50241) | reverse complement strand
CTACGCCCCTTCAACACCGACACCTTGGCCGTGATGGCCTACCAATTAGCGCGCGATGAGCGCTTGGGCGAAGCCGCTTTGCCCTCGCTTGCCTTGGTGATGGTGGGCTTGCTGCCCGTTATTTTGCTGAGCCGCACGCTACGTCGCAACTGAGAATTAACAGAGCCGCCGTTGGGCAACAGCTGAGCCAAAGGGACAAATCCTCCATCTCGAAATGGTTCATTTGACTCGAGTCAAATGATAATGATTCCCATTTGTGTATACTGCATTCAAGCTTTTTCACTTGGAACTGGTTCATGCGCCGCACCCTCACCGTTTTGTCTTTGGCAATTTCTGCTATCACCGCTTGCATGTTCAGCACGTCGGTCTTGGCCGTTGAACAGGTCATCAACCTGTATTCAGCACGGCACTATCCGACTGACGAAGCGCTCTACAGCGACTTCACTAAAGTCTCAGGCATCAAAATTAACCGCGTCGATTCAGACGACGCTGGCATCATCGCTCGCTTGAAGGCCGAGGGCAGCGCATCGCCTGCNGANGTCATTTTGTTGGTCGATGCGGCCCGCTTATGGCGCGGNGAAGTGGACGGCCTTTTCTTACCCGTCAAATCAAAAACCCTAGAAGCAGCAATTCCCGCTCAACTGCGCTCGAAGCCTACTGACGAAGGAACTGCATGGTTTGGACTGTCCACCCGCGCACGCGTGGTGGTATTTGACAAACTTAAGGTCAACAAAGCCGACGTGGANACCTACGAAGAATTGGCAGATCCTAAGAACAAAGGACAACTTTGCATCCGCTCTGGCTCGCACCCCTATAACCTGAGCTTGTTTGGCGCGATGACCGAACACCTTGGCGCTGAAAAGACCGAGACGTGGCTCAAAGGCTTGGTCGACAACATGACGCGCACNCCCAAGGGAGGTGACACCGACCAAATAAAGGCNGTGGCCAGCGGCGAGTGTGGCATTGCTGTGACCAACACCTACTACTTGGCGCGCCTGANGCGCTCCACCAGCCCCGCCGACAAAGCAATNNTNGAACGCGTGGGCGTNGTNTTCCCCAACCAACAAAGCTGGGGCACACATGTAAANGTAGCTGGNGGTGCGATAGCGCGCCACTCCAAGAACCAAGTCAACGCGGTCAAGTTTTTGGAATACCTTGTCAGTTCCGAAGCACAAAACCACTTTGCAAANGGCAANAACGAGTGGCCCGTGGTCANAGGCTTGAAGTTGGACAACCCCGCCCTAAATGCCATGACCGGCGGTAACTTCAAAAGCGAGTTGGTGCCCATCAGCGCCGTGGGCATGAACCAAGTCAAGGTACAACAAATGTTGGACCGCGTGGGTTTTAANTAAAAGCAACACACACAACAGACCCTCGATGAGCTAAGTTAGACTGCCTTACCTAGTCACGAACTTTCCCATTAGCTGGATCAATGATCGACTGATAGCACTGTCAAAAACCGCAAATGGCTGGAAAATACAAACTCATANAAGACTTTTAAGAAACCACGTCTGAATTTAAATTAACCAACATAAAGTAAGGAAAAAAATGTTGCGCTTCATATTAATTTTATTTTTTTCTTTAGTCGGTTTTTTTGCGCAAGCGCAAAGCAAACTGCCGCCCTTACAACCTCAAGAATTTCGCGTCACCTTGTTGGGCACTGGAAGTCCAACGCCGTCAATGACACGTTTTGGTCCAGGCGTCTTGATACAAGCGGGTGGAAAGCATTTGTTAATTGACAGTGGTCGCGGAACAACTCAGCGTATTTGGCAATTGGGTATCAAATTAGGCTTNATCGATGCGGTTTTCATCACACATCTGCATTCTGATCATGTGGTGGGACTACCCGACTTATGGCTTACAGGGTGGTTAGAGACGAACTACGCACAGCGAAATGGTCCCTTTGTTGTTTATGGCCCCAAAGGCACTCAACAATTAATGAATGGCTTGGAACAAGCCTATGAGTGGGACATCAAAGCAAGAATTGCCGATCAAGGACTCAAACCTGANAACATCAAATCAGTCGTAACTGAGGTCAANGCGGGCGTTGTGTATAAAAAAGATGGTCTTACTGTGACTGCCATTGAAGTTGATCATGGTGATTTACTAAAACCTGCTTATGGATACCGCATCGATTATGACAATCGATCAGTCACGATCTCTGGCGATACACGCTATAGCGAAAACCTGATCAAAAACGCCATGGGTTCTAATTTGATCATTCACCAAGTCGCTGCAGCAAAAGAAGCTTTACTAAAAAATCCAGCGATTAAAGTAATCCTAGATCACCACACCTCACCAGAGGAAGCGGGTACTCTGTTTAGCAAAGTTAAACCGCAACTTGCGGTGTTTTATCACTTTGTATTGCTCGCAGGTCCTGGTATACCTGCGGTCACTGAAAAAGAAGTATTTGATATGGCTAGAAAAACCTACTCTGGGCCATTGGTGATTGGTGAAGATTTAATGACGTTTCAGATTGAAAAAGACCAAGTTATTCAAAAATAATACAAATAAGGTTGCAAATTTATTATTTTTAAATTATCTTCATTAATTGCCAATCATCATGGATGATCAACATGCTAGTTAGACTTCTTTATGTAAGCAGGGAAATAAATAACGAAATTGCCAACCTAGCTGAGACAAGCTTAGATCGTTTTAGAGAAAGCAATACACAAAACGATATAACTGGCGTCCTATGTGAAGGCGAAGGCCTATTTCTCCAAGTACTCGAAGGTGAGCGAAGTAATGTTAATAAACTTTACGCAAGCATCCTCCGTGATACTAGACATAAAGATATTGAGCTTTTGTACTTTGAAGAAATTAAGGAAAGATTTTTTGATGCTTGGACAATGGAATATATTCACATAAAGTTTTTATATCAAGCTATTAAACAAAAGCATCCAGATTTTGACCCTTATGTATATCCGGGGAAACTATCAATCAAAATTGTTATGGACTATTTAAAAGCTGAAGATGCAGGTTAGTGGGTTCATCCACCCCAACGCTTATGAGCTGATTGGATTGAATTCACTTTTGCTGGCGTAGGACAAATCTTATAAAGACGATTTAAGAAGCTGATATGCCAGCTGATTTAATGATCTTTCCCCATCGTTCGATCTCATCTTTTAGAAAAGGCGTGAACTGTTGAGGACCTCGTGCATCCACGCGAAAACCTTGTGTTCGAGCTTTCTCATCAATATCAGGTGAAGCCATTATTTTTACGACTTCGGCTCCTAGTTTTGCAACATTAGCATCGCTCATAGAAGCTGGGGCCATTATTGCCGTCCAGTTTTCCATTGCTAAAGTTGAAGCACCAGCCTCAGCTGTAGTCATAACTTCAGGAATGAAAGGATGGCGTGATGAACTAGCAATTGCTAGGGCGCGTAATTTTCCACTTTTGACATGCGCAACACTTTCAGGCAAGTTAGAGAAAATAACATCTAGTTGGTTACCAATTAAGTCCGTCATTGATGGAGCGCCGCCTTTATACGGAATATGTTGAACTTGTGTTCTATTGAGTTCATTAAACAAGGCTAGCATCAGATGCGGAGGTGTTCCGTTTCCACTTGAGCCAGCATTGAGATTTTCCGCTTTAGCTTTAGTGACTAAATCTTTGTAATCCTTAATAGAGCTATTTACTGGCACAACTATCAACATAGGTGATCCAGCTAATAAGGCAACAGGACGAAGTTCTTTCTGAAAGTCGTAGCTGGCAGTTCCCCTATAAAGCGTAACGTTGGCAGCGTGAGCCAAGGTTACAGCAAGTAATGTTTGTCCATCGCCACTTGCACGCGAAACTTCAGCCGCACCTATTTGCCCTCCTCCCCCGGGTTTATTTTCAATCACTACGTTGACACCCCATCGAACCCCTAATTGCTGTCCAACCAGCCTAGCCATCATGTCAGTAAGTCCGCCCGGCGGAAAGGGAACAACATAACGAATAGTCGCTCCATTCTTTGGATACTCTTGGGCAAAGACATTTTTAGATAAGAATGTGGCGACAGTTGCAAGGCTTGTAGATGCAACAAATTTTCTGCGATCCATAGCGTAATCTCCTAGTAGAGTTAAAAAAACAGCTTAAAAGTTCTTCCAAGATGAAACCATTTCATCTGAAACTTCAAATCCATCGCTCATCATTTTTAATCTGAGGGCTTCTCGCCTAGCGCCGGGTAACCTAACTGATTCATCTTTTAGCATTTCCGCTATCAGTTCCTCAACTCGGTCTAGAAAATTATCACGTCCAGCCAAAGCGCCTGGATCAATGACGATGAAAGCTTGACCTAGTCCAGGACGATTGCCTTCATCAATGAAAAAACTAGAAGCCTCAAAACCAAAATTAGCGCCAATGACAGCAGTCACTAAAAGCTCAACCATCAATGCAAGCATGGCCCCTTTGGGAGAGGAATTTGCTGCGCTTCCAAAAGGCAACATGGACCCAGTCAACCCAGCCTTAGGGTCCGTAGTAGGAAGCCCCTCACCGTCGAGCGCCCAACCAAGCGGAATCGATTTACCCTCTTTAGCTGCGACCATAAGTTTGCCCCGCGCAACTTCACTCAAACTTAAGTCAATCATCAAAGGTGTTTTTCCATCACGCCTTGGAAAAACAGCGGCTATAGGGTCAGTACCAAAAATAGGATGACGTCCTCCAGCTGCTGGCATTGCTGCTGGTGAATTAGAAAATCCAATGCCTACCATTCCAGCATTTGCAACAGCACGCAAGTGATCAACTACAACGCCACAGTGGTGGCTACGAATAACACCAGCAAAAGCGACGCCAAAATCTTTAGCTGCCAAAACAGCTTGATTCACAGCTAATTCGCAAGCACCAAATGCTAATCCCTCTTGCGCGTCAACCACTAGCGCGCCGCTTTTACGTTTGATAACAGTCGGATTCGCGAGGCCATTCACGCGTCCATTACGAAGATGGGTTGCATATTGATTGACCCGAGACAAGCCATGCGAGCTAAGTCCTTGCGACTCTGCCAAGATTAAGGCTTTTGCGGCAGCTTGAGCCATTAAGACATTTGCTCCAGAATGGGACAAAAACTCTGCAACTATTTTTGTCAGTTCTTCTGAATGAATTTTCATTGAAGAGCCTTCAAAACTTTTTCTGCAATTAAATAACTTACTCTGACATTAGACTCCGCTGTGACGCCAGCAATATGTGGCGTCAGTATTAAGTTAGGACAATCAAAAAAGTGTGGGGAAGCAGCAAGCGGCTCCACTCCAAAAACATCGATTGAAGCACCTCCCAAATTTTTATTCCTTAAGGCGTTGACAAGCGCTATTTCATCGACGATCTCTCCGCGAGAAGTATTTATTAGTATGGCATCGGGTTTCATCAAAGACAAACATTTCTCATCAAAAAGACCTTTGGTGGAAGATAGCAAAGGAATATGCAGGCTGATGACATCTGATGAAGCTACTAAATCATCAAAATCCTTGAATAGAACGTTAGATTGTTTATAAACAGGATGAGAAGCAGGCAAAAGATTATCAAAAGCAACTACATCCATACCGACTTTTAACGCAAGACTTGCAGTAAGTTGTCCAATAGAACCAAAACCAATAAGGCCCAATTTTTTCCCGCAAATCTCACGGCCGGCCGACAAGGAGTTTCGAGGCCATTTACCTTGCGCTACTAAATGACTGGAGTGATAGGCACCACGCAACAAAAGCATTGCAGTCGAAATAACGTACTCTGCGACTGAAAGTGCATTAGCGCCTGTAGCTGGTATGACTGTAATGCCCCGCAAAGTACATTTCGGCACATCAATGTTGTCTAACCCGACACCTAATCTACCTACAACACGGCACTGCAACATCGCCGAGATCAACTCACCCCTTACCTGTGTCCTATTTCGCACAATCAGTGCATCGGCCTGAGCCAATGCACTAGTTAAACGATGTGTATCGTCTACTAGAGTTGGGTCATAGTGAACATCATGTACCTTAGAGAGTTGCATCACGGCGCCCTCATCCATGAACTCCGTGATGACAATACGCGCCATTTTTATGCTGATTCAAATAATCTAGTTAAAACAAATTCACGATGCCCGAGTGCTTCTGCAGCTGTGAACCGCCCATTGATAGTTGCCATCATTACCTCAAGAAGCTGATCGCCTGTTTCATCCATTGTTCGCTCTCTTTGCAAAAGCCCAGAACAATCGACATCAATATGCTCACTCATGGTTCTAACAGTCCTTGGGTTAGCACAAACTTTAATCACAGGAACAATTGCATTTCCAATCACATTGCCCTGACCAGTGGGGAAAAAATGCACAACAAATCCTGCAGCAGCACATAAAGTCACCATTTCAGCCGCTGCAGATGAAGAATCCATAAACCACAAACCTGGATGGGTTGGCATTTCAGCTTTGTCGAGTACACCGTCAACCGTACATTTTTTACCAATTTTTTGGATATTACCCAAAGCTTTTTCTTCGATCGTAGTCAAGCCGCCGGCAATATTGCCCTTGGTAGGCTGTGACTCAGAAAGATCGGTTGTCTTATTACGCTGAATCATGTCTTGGTAGCGGTTGAACATTGCCATGAATTGATCGCGAACTTTGTCATTTGCACAACGTGCTGCAACAATATTTTCACCGCCAGTAATTTCTGATGTTTCTCCAAAAACCAATGTAGTGCCAAGACCGTGCAGTGTGTCAAAGGCATTGCCGCANGTAGGATTTGATCCACAACCAGAAGTAGTGTCAGATTCACCACATTTCGTGGATACCCAAAGATCAGAGATAGGACATTCAACTCGCGCTAGAGATGTTGCATGCTGTATGTACTGCTTAGCAATTTTGGAGGCCTTCATGATGGTTTCATGATCGCCATGCCCCTCAATACCAAAGCCAACAACAGGCTTGCCAGTCTTAGCGATGCCCTCTACAACTTTTTTAGTCCAACTGTCCTCGATACCAATAACGACTACAGCAGCCACGTTGGGGTTACACCCTGTTCCAATCAACGTCGCAAAATGCAAGTCTAGATCAGCACCAAATTGCAACCTTCCATACGGATGAGGAATTGCCATCGTNCCTTTNATATTGTGAGCGACAGCCTCAGCGGCAGAATTTGATAAATCATCAAGGGGAAGAATGATGACGTGGTTGCGAACACCAACGCGTCCATTCTCTCGTCTGTAGCCCAAAAAGGTTGAGTTTTTATTTAGAAATGACATATTTTCCCTGAATTAAAAAAATTAATATTCGTTACCAGCGCTTTGTTTTTATGTTGTGCACATGGGCGTGCTCACCAGTTTTAATGGATATAACTACTTTGCCAATATCTACTCCGTATTTGATGACGGTGTCGCCAATTGCCATATCCTTTAAGGCCACTTTATGTCCAAGAGGAATATCAGCAACACAAGGAATTTGAATTGTGCGGTTCTCATCAAGAATTAAGGCGGTTAGTTGCTGACCAGCTTTGATGTTTTCCGTAACAACAACAGCTACGCTGTCATTAGGGTCGTGCAGGACACAATGAATCATGAATGCTCCAATGAAATATATAAAACATCATTGAGTTTAATAGGGCTAAAAGTATTGTCAACCAAGTCATCTACATGACATAGATGATGGCAATGTATACTAAAAAAACTTTCTATGAAAAATCTAAAAGCATCCAGTAAATTAGAGTTAACCCCAGTAGCTGACTCACTTGGAACACCATTGTTTAGACAAACTAAACAAGCTTTAATAAAGTTAATCGAGAGCGGCAGATACGCTCCAGGTGATTGCCTACCCAGCGAGACTGTAATAGCGAACGGATTACAAGTAAGTATTGGGACATTAAGAAAAGCTGTAGATGAACTGGTAGTTGAAAATGTACTAATACGTAGACAAGGGAAAGGGACATTTGTAGCAACACATAACAGTGATCGTTTTTTATTTCAGTTTTTTCATGTGGAGAAACGATTTATAAACTTCCCTCATGAGCATGAATACCCAGATGTTGAATGCATATCATTTGATAAGGGGACTGCAACTGAGGGAGAGGCGGTTGCATTAGGAATTAGACTCGGGGACTCGGTTTTCAAAATCAATAACCGTTTGAAATTAAGCGGGCAACCGGTTATCTTTGATCAGTTGTGCGTGTCTGCTATGCTTTTTAAAGGGCTGTCGGAAAAGAAATTCCTTGAGAGACAAAGTACGATTTATGACTTATATCAACGAGATTTTGGTATTTCTGTTTTACACGCTCAAGAACGCGCTCGCGCAACACTAACCAACCGCGACATTGCGAGAATTCTTGGGGTCGCCTCTGGATTACCAGTTATTGAAGTACACCGCATAGCGCTAACTTTTGGAGATAAGCCTGTTGAATATCGTATCTCCACTATAAATACGCAACACTACGATTACGTAAGCTTTTTATCAAAAAGAAATTGAAAAATGGTAAGTAATTTTCTAGGTATTTGTATTTTGTATTTGCCAGGAATTATGGTGTGCTTGGTAATTAGCTTAGCAGCTACTTTTATATCTGAACACTATTCAGGTCCACAGTTGCTTTATGCTTTATTCATTGGATTGTCTTTTCATTTTTTGATGTCTCACGGACAAATAAAGAAAGGAGTAGATTTTTGTGCACGAACACTATTACGGTGTGGTGTTGCACTTTTAGGTGCACGAATAACTTTTGTACAGGTGAGCGATTTAGGCTGGTCAACTGCGATCGTTGTAGTAGCTGCAATGGGACTCACCATAGCTATAGGATTATTTTTAGCGCGCTTCTATGGTAGAGCGTCTTCAGAGGGATTAATCTCTGGTGGTTCAGTTGCTATTTGTGGAGCATCTGCCGCTATGGCAATCGCTAGCGTGCTACCTCAAACTAAAGAAAACGAACGATTTACTTTATTGGTTGTAGTTGGCGTAACTGTTTTATCAACCATCGCAATGGTTATATATCCCTTTGCTTTGGACTTAATGAAATTGAACGCGCAAGTCTCTGGGATCTTCATTGGAGCCACGATACATGATGTAGCTCAAGTGGTAGCTGCAGGCATGTTGCTTGGGCCAGAGGCTGGCGACACTGCAACCATAGTCAAGCTTTTTCGGGTCATATTGCTAATGCCCATAGTTGTTTTAATTGTTATTGTTTCCCGCAATCAAAAAAATACTAACTTGCCTGAAAAACAGCAACCTTTGGTACCAACATTTTTGGTATTTTTTGTTGTCTTTGTATTGCTATCTTCAATGGGTATCATTCCAACTTATCTTTCCAATTTTGCAACTGAAACATCTCGATCATTACTCGTTATAGCCATTGTTGCCGCAGGAATAAAAACTAGTTTTGAAGATTTGCTAAAGCTAGGATGGCAACCCGTTGTTATGCTTGTAACTGAGACTCTTTTCATAGCATGCTTTATGTATATTTTTATTGCTTTCAATTTGCTTTAAGGGCATAAGATAACTTTAGCTGAAGCAGTTTTGCCTTGGTCTAAATCCTTAAATGCTTGCTCCCCACTAGTTAACGGACGAACGTCAACCCAACTTAAATCTCCAAAAGCACCGCGGTATATGGCTGAAACAGTTGCACGCAAATCTGCTGTTGTGTACGTGTAAGTGCCTAAAAGTGTTATCTCAGCGAGAGTTATTCGGCGCATATCAATCTCGCTGGCCCAATCTTGCAAACCAATGTGCATGATCACCCCTCCAGCTTTTACTGATTCAATGGCAGTGATACGCGTAATTTTTGAACCAACTGCATCGATGACATAGTCATAGTTGTCTTCTTTTGGTTTTGTTTCTTTCGGGTTGTAAGTTTTAACCTTTACGTGATCTTCTAATTGACCACGACGCAGAGGGTTGACCTCAGCTACTGTCAAATCTACGCAACCATAATTTTTAAGTAAAAGAGCTGAAAGCATACCAATAGCACCACCACCCAAAATCAGTATCCGACATTCCTGCAATGGGCGTGCTAGAACTTTCATTGAGAGATTGATTGCATGGAGTGCAGTGGCAGCTGGCTCAGTCAAAGCTGCATGCAAAGGAGACATGTCTTGCGGTATGTCAATTAAAGAAGCGGCCGGGATAGACATCTGATCGGCAAAGGCTCCCGGCCGTGTCATGCCAACCATAGTTCGATGCGAACATAAGTTATTTCTTCCTTGAACACAATATTCGCACACACCACAAGTAATAAGTGGATTACCGGTTACGCGGGTACCCTTGTTATATAAAGGTGAGGCACTTTCAATCACAGTTCCACAAAACTCGTGTCCTAAAACCAAACCTGGTTTTCGACGCGGATCATGTCCGTGATAAGCATGCATATCTGAACCACAAATGCCCACTGCATCAATGCGCAAAACGACTTCACCCACAACCAAATCTGGTTCAGGGCGGTCCTGGATTTGGACTTCAAGTGGGTTGGTGTAAACGAGTGCTTTCATGGGATATGTTCCGAGTTAGGGGGTGAAGTGAATAGTTTGGCGCAGGCAGCTGAAGAATGATTGACGTTACGCTGCCGAATGTTTGGCGCGACTGGTCTTCAAAAAATCTGCCATGAAGGCGCCCAATACCTCCGTTTGATGCATGCTGACGCCGTTGTACAAACTAGCCCTCAAGTACTTACCAAACCCAAATGGGGTCAGCGTTCTTAAGCCGACGATTCCCCGCTCCCAACCTTGGATCAAAAAGTTCCGAGTGGATTCCTCGTCGCCACCGTCGATATCAAAGGGGATATTCATACGGCTGCGGATTGAGGGATCTGCGATGGGGGTGGAATAAAAACCCTCCGACTTGTCGATTAAGTTGTACAACATGGCCGACTTTGCAATAGCCCGGCGTTCCATTTCATAAACGCCACCCTGCGCGATCATCCATTGCATATAGATGTTGATAACCTCAACGTTGAAAGTGGCAATGGTGTTCCACAAATTGCCTTCACGGGCATTGGTGGTGTAGCAGAGTACGCTTGGGCAAAGTTTACTGGGCGTGCCCAGCAAGTCCCGTCGAATTACACACAGTGTGGCACCGGGGTGACCGATGTTTTTGGATGCACATGCATACAGAACGCCCACGTTGCAGCCTACCCAGTCAATGGGCTTGGTGGAAAAGTCTGACGATGCATCAATCACCAAAGGTGCTTTGATGCCCAGCTTAGGAAGCTTATGCAACTCAATACCGTTCACCGTTTCATTCGAGCAAAGATACACGTACTTGGATTGAGGATCCAAATGCTCAAAGGATGGGTTATTGGTAAACGTGCCATCTTTGTTCTCGGATGAAACAACGATAGGGCGACAGTATTTTGAGGCGTCGGACAAGGCGCGTTTGGACCAGGTGCCGTTGACCAAGTAAGTTGCTTTTTCATCACCCTTGGGGCAAAGGTTCAGCGGAACTGCCGCAAACTGCCCGTGCCCTCCACCATGCATGAAAAGAATTTCATACTGTTCAGGTATGTCCATCGCGATGCGGCAGCTTTGTACCACGCTGGCAAGAATGTCTAAAAACTCAGGCGACCGATGTGAGAGGTACATCGAGCACATGCGTTCCGCGTCGAACAAGGCCTTGATGCTTGTCTGTACTTCAGCAGCAAGTGATGTCGGCCCAGGGCTGAAATTCAGCGGCGTCACACCGCTCGGGGGAAGCAACGATCCGAGCATGGCCGGATGAGTGTCGACTGGTTTCATTTTGCTGTGTACCCACCATCGAGCATGATGGTTTGCCCTGTCAGATAAGCCGATGCATCGCTGGCCAAAAAAACAGTCAATCCATGAATGTCTGTGAGCTCGCCGTTGCGACCTAAACAGGTTTGGGCGGCATGCCTAGCAACCAACTCGGGGTTATCAAAGACAGGCGCTGTTAAAGCTGTCGGAAAAAATCCAGGACCGATGGCGTTACACGTGATTCCATAGGGTCCCCACTCGAGCGCCATGGCCCGGGTCAGCTGAACGATTCCACCTTTACCTGCCCCATAAGGCGCGCTATTGGCAAATGCGCGGTGACTTTGCAGACTGGCGATGTTGAGGATACGGCCCCATCCGCGTTTCTTCATGGCTGGTGCAAGGCCCTGCGTTAGAAAAAAAGGAGCGCTCAAGTGGATGTTTATTTGCGTCATCCAACTGGCTGCAGAAACATCTTCATATGGTTCACGCAAATTGACGCCAGCAGCATTGACGAGGATGTCAATGGGCCCCATGTTCAATGCTTGCTGTGCACCTTCCTGAGCACCGTCTGGAGAGGATAGATCGCATACAAGCGTCTGGACTGAAATACCCATCGCTTTAAGCTTACTTGCCGATTGTTGGAGTAAATCCTTTCTGCGAGCCATCAATACAAGCTTGGCGCCAGCCATGCCTAGGGCTTGCGCCATGGCTTCGCCTAATCCAGAGCTACCGCCAGTGACCAAAGCAGTTCGACTATTAAGGTCAAAGGAAACAGGCAAAGCACTCATATAGTGCCTCTCATGAGTGAGATGGTTAATTTATTGAGATGGTGTTTCATGCTCACACCTTCACCTGTTCACCCAGCTCAAATTGTTGGTTTGGAAAATATTTAGCTAATCGATCATCAGCAGTTCGAGCATGGGCCTCCATACCTTCCAGCCTTGAAATTCGCGCTGTTACCAAACCAATATCGCGTGCAGCTTCGCGCGACATTCTTTGCCAGGTAACGGTTTTCATAAACTTATGAACCGATAAACCACCTGAATAACGGGCTGCACCTTTGGTGGGCAAAACATGGTTGGGACCGCTGGCTTTGTCGCCGTAAGCAACAGTGGTTTCCTCTCCCAAAAACAAAGAGCCGTAGCATGTCAGCGACTTAAGCCACCAATCTAAGTCTTTCGCATGAACTTCCAAATGCTCACTGGCATAGCGGTCGGAAATTTCTACCACCTCATCACGGCTGTCACACAACATTACTTCACCATAGTCGCGCCATGCAGCGCCGGCAGCATCACGCGCTGTGGGGGGCAGTAAGCCAATCAATTTGGGGACTTCCTTCATCACCTCTTCTGCCAAGCTTCGGCTGGTTGTGAAAAGCCACGCTGGCGATTCATGGCCATGCTCTGCTTGTCCTACAAGATCACTGGCAACAATGGTAGGGTCTGCGGTCTCGTCGGCAATGATGCCGATCTCGGAGGGGCCTGCAAAAACGTCGATGCCCACTTTGCCGAACAAGGTTCTTTTGGCTTCTGCTACAAATTTATTTCCTGGTCCCACGATCACATCCGCAGGTTTACCGGTAAACAAGCCATAGGCCATAGTGCCAATGGCTTGTACCCCTCCCAAGGTCATGATGATGTCGGCGCCAGCCTTGTTGAAGGCGTAAAGAAGATACGGGTGCATCGGACCACCGCGGAAGGGCCCCGAACAGGCGATGATGGTTTTCACACCTGCTGCCTTAGCAGTTGCTACCCCCATGTAAGCACTTGCAATGTGAGCGTAACGTCCTGCCGGTGCATAGCAACCGGCTACGTTGACCGCAAGCACGCGTTGGCCTGCGGTGACACCAGGGTGTAGTTCGACTTGAAACTCAGACAGGGAGCGCCNCTGTGCTTGTGCAAAATCAAAAACCTGTTTGATGGCGAAATCGATGTCGGCCTTGACCTCGTCTGGCACCTCACGCGCATTCGCTTCGATTTGTGCTTGGGTGACGATCACTTCACCCGTCCATTGGTCCAAATCGTTAGCGTACTTGCGCACGGCGGCTTCACCGTTTTGCCGGATCTCTGCCAGCATGGTGTTGACAACTTTTTGAGCTGTGGCTGTTTCGGTTTCAGGTGTTTTGTCCGCTTTTTTCAAATACGTGATGGCCACGTTTATCTCCTGGTTTNGGTGTTTCGTTTAAATCAAGGCAAAAAGTTTGTTAAGCGCTTCACCNAAAGTAAAAGCCAATGGAAACCATTCATGAACTGGGACCTATGTAAGAAACATAGCGTCCCAGTAGAACGAATTACCGCGTTGAATTGGCCATCTCACGCAACTTGACGTCTGCCTGAACTAGTTTCATGTACTCATCGGTCACGAAATCAGCCACAGCAGGGACTTGTTGAACAGCACCAGTTTCTCGCATGAAACCAGAGAGCTCAGTGAACCAGCCATCCATCGTCGAGTTTGCGTTACCTCCAGTGCGTTCCATGCTTTTGAGTTGTTGCGCCAGCGTGAAAGTGGGGCGAGTTTCAAACTCTTTGTTCATGGCCGTATCGCTGATGCTGACGCCACCTTTGGCATAAAAGTCTTTCATCATGCGGATAGCCTCTGGACGGTTCGCGCTCATCCAGCTCCAGGCGCGTAGATAGACTGCGAGGAATTTAGCAACGTTCTGCGGGTTTTGCTTGGCGTAATCACCACGGGCAATCAAAGCACCAGGCACGATGGCCCCACTATCCTTTCCGCTGCAGAGCATTTTTGCCCCCGCCTTCTCTTCTACTGTGTAGGTGTTTGGAGCCCACATGCCAGCCAAGTCTGAGTTGTTGGAGGACAGTGCAGAAATGATTTCGGCTTGCCCCATGTTTTTCATGACTACATCGGCTTTTTTGAGGCCGTACTTTTTCAAGCAAGCCTGTACAGCGAAGTCAGCTGTTGAGTTTTGAGTCAAAGTTATGGTCTTGCCGCGCAGAGTTCCTGCGGGGTCTTTGGCGAAATCAGCAGCGGCTTTGCTGCTTCCTACTAGACCATTGGCAGCAGATTCGTCATTGGTGATACCGATAGTTTTGATGCCAAAACGCACATGTCCCAGCACAGCAGGTACCGAGCCCGTACCACCCACATCCCACGAACCAGCTGCAGAAGCAGCAATTTGCGGAACACCAGCAGGAAAGGTTGAGAACTCGGGTACCAAGCCTACATCTTTCCACCAGCCTTTTTCAGTGGCAATATGAAAAGGCAAGGCCCAGTAAAGAGACGGCTGGTAACTGATTTTGATAGGCGTCAGTGCCTGCGCTTGAGCGGTACTAGCTAAACCAAATACGAGGCTGATGCCAAGTGCAGCGGCTGCGGTTAATTGCTTCATGTCTATATCTCCTTTTGGGTTATGGTTCAAATATCTGTGCCCGCGTGCTCTTCACGCAAAGACTTCCAGATTCGGGTTCGTAAATGGACAAAGCTTTCTTGATCCATCACGTCTTCAATCTTGCTGTGTTGGTCCCACTTTTCGGCTTCACGTACGGACTTCACATCAAGAATTTCTTTGATTTTTCCTGGCCGACTGGTCATAACTATGACGCGATCTGCCAGATAGACTGCTTCTTCAACCGCGTGGGTAATAAAGAGGACGGTGCGTGGGTTTTTGCGAGCTAGCTTGACCAGTTCCTCTTGCATAACAACTCTGGTCTGCGCATCAAGCGCACCAAAAGGCTCATCCATGAGCAGCACTTGAGGGTTCAGCGCATAGGCTCTTGCAATTGCAACGCGTTGTTGCATGCCGCCTGACAATTGATGCGGGTAAGCGCTTTCGTAACCTTTCAGATTCATCAAAGCAATGTAATGGGCGATCAGACTTTCTCTTTCTTCTTTGTCAATGCCCTTACCACGAAGACCAAAGTCGATATTGTCATGAACAGTTTTCCAGGGAAATAAAGCGAATTGCTGAAACACAACCGCGCGGTCTGGACCTGGCCCGGTCACCTCAATATCGTTGACCTTCACGCTGCCAGTACTAGGGAATTCCAGGCCCGCAGCCATGCGCATACAGGTTGTTTTTCCGCAACCCGATGGACCAACTATGGCCACGAACTCTTCGTCTCGCACTGTGAGGTTGATGTTGTCAAGGATAAGAAAGTCCTTGCCATCGCGCTCAAAAACGCGGCTGACATCGCTAAAGTTGATAGTGGCCATGTGCGTTATTTCTGTAAAAAGACTTCTCAAGCATTTCTATGTCTAAGCAGGAGCTTTTCCAAGCGTCGAATCAGTATGTCGATCACCACCCCAATTGCACCGATGGCGATCATTCCCACCATCACGGTGTCAGTGGCCAAGGCGCTTTGTGCACGCACAATCAAGTTACCCATGCCACTGCTTGCCACTATGAGTTCGGCCCCGACTAGCGACAGCCATCCCAGTCCCGCACCAATGCGCAGGCCAGCAATAATGGATGGCACTGCTGCGGGGAAAAGTACTTCTGTGATTGTTTTAAAACTACCCACCCCCAGCATGCTGGCAGCCTCTAAGAATCGGACCTCAACGTTGCGCGCACCGCGATAAGCATTAATCAAGCAAGGAGGAAAAGCTCCTGCAAATATGATCAACGTGGGGCCACCGATACCTGTGCCAAACCACAGCGCTGCAAAGGGTACCCAGGCGACAGGCGCAATGAATCGAATCCCATCGAAGACGGGTGTGATGACATCGTCCAATAGTCGAAACCACCCCATGGACAAGCCCAAAGGAACGCCCACTAGCACCGCCAATCCAAAACCCATACCAAATCGCTTTAAGCTGGCTGCCATATGTTCAGGCAGGGTGGCGCCAGCAAACGGTTTGTCCATGAGGTCGATCAGTTTGAACAAGACCTCATGTGGCATTGGCAAAAATTGGGGTGGAGAAAAGTGAAGTGCCCGTGCCAAATACCAAAAAGCAAAAAACCCGACCGTGCCAGTTATTGTCAGACTCCAAAAGTGATGTCGACTGAGTGCTGTTTTCATGTAGCCACTCTTTCGCTGCGCCAAGGCATAGCTTGGTTTTCTAGAACGCCCAGCAACCATGTAGTGGAGGCTCCGCAAATNCCTACAAAAACCATTGCTAAAAGAATCATGGCGGGGAAAATGTCTTGAGCGGCTTGGTTCAGGATACTTCCAAGACCATAGAGTGCACCAATTAGTTCAGCCGCGACCAGCGTTGTCCAACTTGCTTGCAATGAAAGCCTAAGGCCTGTAAAAATCATCGGCATGGCACCCGGTACCAGCACTTCAGCAACCATGCGCCAGCCTTTGATGCCCAGCATGCTGGCCGCCTCCATCACCGGGGTGTCTATGTTGCGAACACCGGTGTAACTGTTGATGACTGATGGCACAAAGGCAGCAACAAAAATAACCAGAATCTTGGAGCCATCTTCTAGGCCCAGCCAAACAATGGCCAACGGTATCCAAGCCAAAGGAGGGATAGGACGTAGGAGCAAAAATGCAGGGTTGATGAGTGCTTCAGCACGTCGCGAGTAACCCATCAGCAAACCAAGTGGTACACCAACGCTAACAGCGACAGCAAACCCCATTGCAACGAGTTTCAAACTGTGCAGCACATGCTGGTGTAACTTACCGTTGCCGTAGCCTTCGGTCTGTATGAATGTGAATGCACTAAGCACTTCATCTGGGCGCGGAAAGCGTGATGGATTGACCCATCCGGTCAGCGTGGTGGCAAGGTACCAAAAGAGCAGCAGTAGCAGGATCGTTGAGATCCCGACCAAACTACGGCGGTAATTTCTGCGTTGGGTCAATGCCACCANGCTTCCTATAAATGATCTTTAGAAAAGAATTTCTTAAATGTAAGCGCTTGCATAACTTTGATTTCAAAGCCTACGTCTGTCAACCAGATAAACCCGAATATCATCTTAAATTAGGGGAAACCACTAAATTTTTAATAAGAAAGCGCTTACATTTTTGTTGGCCTTGCTGATTTCTTGTGGCATGCTCAAAGCCATGAAACAACGTATCACCATTGAGGAAGTTGCGCGTTTAGCTGGCTTTTCTACAGCGACCGTTTCACGCGTACTCAGCAGGCCCGATTTGGTTCGTAACCAAACGCGAGAACAAGTGATGGCGGCCGTTACACAACTTGATTACCAGCCTGATGCTGCTGCCCGCGCTTTAGCGTCTGGACGAACGCACACCGTGGGCTGCGTCATACCCACACTTGATCATGCTATTTTNGCGCGTAGTACACAGGCTATGCAGACGACGCTTGCACAAGCTGGCTACCAGTTGTTGGTGGCCAGCCATGAATACGATCCTGTGACCGAGTTTGAATTAGTTCGTGCCTTGCAACAGCGCGGCGTAGATGCTTTAGTCTTGGTTGGAACTGACCATGCCCCCCGCCTTTGGAAGGCTTTAAGTGCCTGGCGCAAGCCAACCTTGCTGACTTGGTCATGTGATCCACGCTTACCTTCTCTTGGGTTTGATAACGAGGGTGCGGCTCAAATGGCTGCATCTCATTTATTGGAATTAGGGCATAGGTACATTGGGGTGATCTCTGGTTTGACCGCACACAACGATCGAGCACGCAGCCGTATTGATGGTGTGCGCAAATCACTCACTCAGGCTGGTCTGTCATTGCCGGCCAACTTCATCACGGAGCAGGCTTTCAGCCTGGAGGGAGGGAGATTAGGGTTGCGTCAACTGATGCGTTTAAGGCACAAACCCACAGCAATTTTTTGTGGCAATGACCTGTTGGCAGTAGGCGCAATGCTAGAAGCTGAGCGCATGGGCCTGGACGTCCCGAGTGATCTTTCGATTTGCG
>JGI25910J50241_10000221_pt1 | contig 18444 bp, 18 predicted proteins | sample LauGreSBDMM110SN_3_FD_50241 | JGI IMG/M metagenome (IMG submission 50241) | reverse complement strand
TGAATTATCGCCATGGAAATTTTTGGTATTCCTTCCCAAGCTCTTTTTGGGCAACTCCTAATTGGTCTCATCAATGGGTCCTTTTATGCGCTGCTTTCTTTGGGCTTGGCGGTGATTTTCGGCTTGCTGAACATCATTAACTTCAGCCACGGTGCCCAGTACATGCTGGGCGCGTTTGTGGCCTATCTTTCACTGAATCAACTCGGAATCAATTATTGGGTCTCACTCATACTCACCCCTTTGTTGGTGGGCGCCACGGGCGTGCTCATTGAAAAAACCATGCTCAAGCGTTTGTACAAGCTTGACCATCTGTATGGCTTGCTTCTCACTTTTGGCCTGGCCTTGATTATTCAAGGCGTCTTCCGACATGAATTTGGTTCTTCGGGCATGCCATACCCGTCGCCTGAAGTGTTTCAAGGTGTCTTTAATTTAGGATTTATGTTCTTACCCAAGTACCGTGCTTGGGTCATTGTGGTTTCTCTGGTCGTCTGCCTCAGTACATGGTTTGTCATAGAGCGCACCAAACTTGGCGCCTATTTGCGAGCAGCCACAGAGAACCCCAGTTTGGTTCAAGCATTCGGCATCAATGTGCCCCGCATGGTCACGCTCACTTACGGTTTTGGCGTGGCGCTTGCAGCCTTTGCAGGTGTCATGGCTGCACCTATTTATCAGGTCAGTCCCATGATGGGCGCTGACATCATCATTGTGGTCTTTGCGGTGGTGGTTGTGGGCGGTATGGGCTCCATCATGGGCGCCATCGTGACAGGATTCGGCTTAGGCTTGGTTGAAGGTCTTACCAAGGTTTTTTATCCAGAGGCATCCAACACCGTCATCTTTGTGATCATGACCATTGTGCTGCTGCTTAAACCCGCCGGACTGTTCGGTACTCAAAAGTAATGCCCATGTCCAACGTCTCGCCTACCGTTTTCAAGACTCAGTCGTTCACTCACCAGTGGGTGGCATTTGCCATCATGGTGTTGTTCTTTGCAATTGCGCCCATTTGGGTTTATCCCATCTTCCTCATGAAGATCATGTGCTTTGCATTGTTTGCCTGTGCATTCAATTTGTTGTTGGGTTTTGGGGGTTTGTTGTCTTTTGGACATGCCATGTTCTTGGGTACTGCGGGCTATGCAGCAGCGCATGCCGCCAAGGTTTGGGGCTGGAATCCAGAGATGGCCGTGCTTTTTGCGACGGCTTGCTCAGCAGGCCTAGCGCTTGTAGCCGGTTCTTTGGCCATTAGACGGCAGGGCATTTATTTTGCAATGATCACCTTGGCACTTTCGCAAATGATTTACTTCTTTTATTTGCAAACGCCCTTTACAGGTGGCGAAGATGGCATTCAAAGTGTGCCACGGGGCAAATTGTTTGGCATCTTTGACCTCTCAGAAAATAAAGCCATGTACATGTTCGTGCTGGCTATCTTTCTGAGTGGATTCACGATAATTTGGCGAATTGTTCATTCACCTTTCGGACAAATTCTGAAAGCCATTCGTGAAAACCAAGATCGTGCCATTTCACTCGGCTATGACACCGATCATTTCAAGTTGCTTGCCTTTGTGATCTCTGGCGCGTTAGCCGGTACAGCAGGCGCCACCAAGGCCTTGGTATTTCAACTCGCTTCACTCACAGACGTGCATTGGTCCATGTCAGGTGAAGTGGTTCTCATGACTTTGTTGGGCGGCTTAGGAACTTTGTTTGGACCTGTGGTGGGGGCGGCCATTATTGTTTCGATGCAAAACTATTTGGCGCAATTTGGCGCTTGGGTCACCATCATTCAAGGCCTTATCTTTGTCATTTGCGTCATGGCATTCCGCCGCGGAGTCATTGGAGAAATTGCGAACTGGCTTAAAAAGCCACTTTGATTTTCTGACTCGCCATCAAAAAAGCCTGCTTAGCAGGCTTTTTTATTTTTGGTTTATCGCATGAAATTTTTCACGTAGTCGGCGCCTAGGCCAACGCTTTCAAAGTGCGCTCGGTATTTTTCGATGCGTGTAAACACATCGTCGTAGCCTGTGGCATTGCCTTGGGGGTCTACATACATGAGAGAGCCGTGCACGGTGAACAGGGTAATCATGTCTTGGCAGTCATCTGGCACCACCAAAGTATGTGTTTCTCCTGGAGGTTCAAACACATAGCCGCCTTCTTCGGCCACCCAGTCGTGTTCTAAGTACAACCATTTGCCGCGAATGACATAGGCGTGAACTTGTCCAGAGTGGCGATGTCTTTGCAGCAAGCCAGACCGTTTGACTCTTAGCAAATGCACATAAAAACCACCTGTGACATTCAAGTGAATGGGGCGCGACCAAATGCCGGGCGCTACGGGCGCCCACAATTTTTCATCGTCTGTATTGACATCAGGAATGACCATGTCGGGCGTCATGCCCCATGGCTGAGGTTTCGCGTAGGGCACGCGATCGGTGTCGTTGTTGTTGGTTTGTTTGTGATTCATAGTTAGTCGTCAAATGAATGCCGTCATTAGAGCTTGATTGACAGGCATTTTATGGATGAAAGCTTTTCTTAGTGTTTTTTCAGGGTTCGTTCAAACAAGCTAAACAGGCGCTCCCAATGACGCTCTGCGGCTTTGGCGTTGTACATGCCCACCCTTTGCGGAAACACAAAACCATGTTCGACTTTGGGGTACCACTCAATTCGGTAATTCGACTTGGCCATGATCAGTGAGGCTTCCAACTTTTGGATGTCTTCAGGAGGTGCCCATTTGTCAATTTCTGCGCATGCAAAGTAGCTTTCACATTTAATTTGGGGCGCCATCAGATGGGGCGAATCGGGCTCGTTTGTGGCCATGTTTGCGCCATGAATAGACGCAATGCTTTGGAATCGATCTGGGAATTGAGCGGCAATCCACATCACAATGGGTCCGCTCATGCAGTAGCCCACGGTGCCAATTCGCGTTTGATCTGCCATGGCATGGGTGTCTACAAACTTCAGCATGGCCTGGGTGTCTGTTTGGCTGGTTTGCGCGTTCAGTGTGGCCATGTGTCCAAACATCACTTCCATGGCCTCTGGCGTGCGCTCTTTGAGGTAGAAGTCTCGGCTGCGTCGATAGTAGAGGTTGGGTAAAACGACAAAATAACCTACGCTGGCCAATCTGCGAGCCATGTCGTGCANCTCTTCTCGCTTGCCGGGTGCGTCCATGTAAAAGAAAACGACCGGATGAGGGCCGTCCTCTTCGGGAAACACAACAAAGGTGTTCATCGAACCGTTGGCGGTTTGAATATCAATGTTCTCTTCGATCATTTCATTCCTTTGCAGGGTGATAGTCACAGGGAACTTGTATTTTCAACCCAAATTCAATGGCCAGGAATTAAGGTAAACCATTGTGTTTTGACATCATGTCAATGCCATGATCTTGCGGCAGAAGGACCTGGAAGACTCAGGTCATCCGTCCTATGGCGCAGCTGACAAAAGATTTGGCATTGGTAATACCCGCCGCAAGACCCGCGACCGAGCCTTTTTCTGGGTAACCCATTGATTTCAGCTTGTCTATGACAAGCTGCTTGATGGACTCTTCCCCAGAAAAGCTGACCAACTGCTTATCGCGATCAATGACCAGATCGGTCACTTTGGCAACGCTGTTGATGCCCTTGACGATGGAGTTTTCGCAGCCACCGCATTTGATGTTTTCAACTTCAACTTGGTAAGTTTGTGTCATTTAGAGGTCCTTTTTGAATGTCCGCCAATTCAATCTATGGCGGTTATGTGGCCAGTATCTAAGGTTTCAAATGGTTATCATATGATTTAAATCAAGGGGTGTGCTGGCCCTAAATTTAAGAAATGCGCACTTTTTAAGCAATTCAGCAGTCTCACTTAGAATTTCACCCTAACCCATTGTTCAAACGATCCTGTCACGCTTATGAGCCTCAAAATAGTTGTCTACTCCAAGTCGGCCTGCCCTCAATGCGAGTCAGCCAAGATGATTCTCAAGTCCAAATCCTTGGCCTACGAAGAAATCAAAATTGACGACGAAGCCGAGCGCATGGCTTTCTATGAAAAGTGTGGGCCATCAGTGCGCCAAATGCCACAGGTTTTCATCAACGATCAGCGCGTGGGTGGCTTGGCTGGTTTACAGGCTGCTTTGGCTCAACTCACCTAACAAATCATGAACGCAACGCAAATTCAAAACATTCTGGTGCTCAGCATGATTCTGGGTTTTGCTGCCACAGAACTAATTAGCCGGCGATATCAAAATACGGTCACTGCCACTTCCAACGACACCAAGCTAGAAGTGTTCATGTTTTTGAGTTTGGTGGCCATCACGCAGCCCTTGGCCATGCTCAGTACTGCCAAATTAGGCGATTGGTTCGCTCCAGAGTACAAGGATCTGCTGGCCGATTGGCCTTGGTGGGCCATGGTGGGCATTTTGATTTTGTGTGATGACCTCACTCAGTATTGGTGGCATCGTTTGTCGCATTCCCCGCTGTTGTGGCCCTTGCACCGTGCGCACCACTCTGCGGCTTACATGAGCATTCGCATCACCTATCGAAATAACTTCTTTTATTACCTCATGATGCCGGGGCTGTGGTTTGCAGGCATATCGCTTTACTTGGGGGTCAGTGGCATGGTGTATGCCTTGTATGTGGTGGTCAAACTTGGCGTCATCATGGGCGCCCACTGCGCCTGGCGTTGGGATGAACCACTCTACAAAATTCCAGCCCTAAGACCCGTGATGTGGGTTCTTGAAAGAACCATCTCCACACCCGCCACCCATTGGGCTCACCACGCTATCACTCAAAAAGATGGCGTAGGCCATTACAAGGGCAACTTTGGCAACCTTTTGTTCATTTGGGACATCATTTTTGGTTCTGCGCACATCACGCGCAAGTACCCCAAACAGGTGGGCTTAAAAGATGACCAACTGTTTGGTCAAGAGCACTGGTATCACCAAATGTTCTTTCCTCTGTTTCAGTCTAAGCGCGAATTTTCTGCCTTGAAGAAGGGTGGGAAAATTTACTCAGAAAATGAATGAATTGCCATGCGCCATTTGGGCGCGCGGCTTATTCTGACATCAGTCTTTTTTCTGAAGTTTGTCTTGGGTGTTCAAAAGAAAATCGCTTGCATCATGGCGTTCGTGCAACTGAGTTTCTAAGGGCCCCATCACCCGGTTGACCATGCGACCGCGTTGTACAGCAGGTCGNGCTTCTATTTCATCAGCCCAACGAATCACATGTGTGTATTCGTGAACTTGTAAAAATTCGCCCGAGTCGTAGCGCTCGCCTTTGGCCAAGCTACCATACCAAGGCCAAATAGCAATGTCGGCAATAGAGTAGTCATCGCCACCCACAAATCGGTTATTGGCCAACCTTTGGTTCAAGACATCAAGTTCACGCTTCGCTTCCATCGCGAAGCGATCAATGGCATATTCAATTTTGGTGGGNGCATAAGCGTAGAAGTGGCCGAAGCCGCCACCNAGGTAAGGTGCACTTCCCATTTGCCACATGAGCCAAGACATGCACTCGGTGCGTTTGGCAATATCGGTTGGTAAAAAGGCTTTGAATTTTTCGGCCAAATAGAAAAGGATCGATCCCGATTCAAACACACGTTGTGGTTTTGGCGTGCTGTAGTCAAGCAGTGCTGGAATTTTGGAGTTTGGATTCACGCCCACAAAGCCGCTGCTAAATTGCATGCCTTCGTTGATGCGAATGAGCCAAGCATCGTATTCAGCGCCTGAATGCCCAAGAGCCAGCAACTCTTCTANCATCACGGTCACTTTGATGCCATTGGGGGTGCCTAATGAATAAAGTTGCAGGGGGTGTTTGCCCCGCGGTAGTTCTAGCTCGTGTGTGGCGCCTGCTACGGGGCGATTGATATTTGCAAACCGGCCACCATTGGCCTTTTGCCAAGTCCAGACCTTGGGCGGAACGTAGGGCGTATCAGACATGCTTTACCTCATATAAATTGTTGCTAAGCCTACACGAGATCGAACAATATTCAAACATGGAAATCACCGGGTCTTTAAGGACATGCTGCGGACAGAAAGTTCTGGTTTGCACATGTTGCAGCTTCAAGGAAAAACCTTGTTGCCTGTTGTTCAGTGGCTTCTTTAATCAAACATCAAACTGAATGCCTTGTGCCAAAGGCAAACTGTTGCCATAGTTAACGGTGTTGGTGGCTCTGCGCATATAGGCCTTCCATGCATCTGATCCTGACTCACGCCCACCGCCAGTTTCTTTTTCGCCACCAAATGCCCCGCCAATTTCTGCGCCGCTGGTGCCGATGTTGACATTGGCAATACCGCAATCGGAACCTATCGATGAAGTGAATATCTCTGCTTCACGCAGATCTTGAGTGAACACAGAAGAAGACAGACCGTGCGATGCTGCATTGTTCATGGCGATGGCATCATCAAAATTGTCGTAAGGAACCACAAACAAAATAGGCGCAAAAGTTTCGCGAAGCATGGGCCCAATCTGTGATTCAAATTCAACGATCGCAGGGCGAACGTAATAGGCATTGGGCCCCCCCACATCGCATCGATTCCCGAAATGAACTTTGCCCCCTAGCTCTTTGGCTTCTTCGATAGAGGCCTGCATGTTTTGAAAAGCTGTTTGATCAATGAGAGGTCCCACCAGAGTGCCGGTTGTAAGGGGGTTGCCCACAGGCAGTTTTTCGAATACTTTTTGCAAAGATGAAATCAGTTGTTGGTAAACAGAACGGTGAACAATGAGTCGCCGCAGTGTTGTGCAGCGTTGACCTGCAGTGCCAGCCGCTGCAAAAACCACGCCGCGTGTGACCAATTCTAAATTGGCGCTAGGGCAAACAATGGCGGCATTGTTGCCGCCCAGTTCTAACAATGATTTTTTGAAAGTCGTTGCACAGGCCATGGCAACTTGGCGTCCCATGGCTGAAGAGCCGGTGGCACTGACCAGTTTGACGTGAGGGTTTGCAACCATGGTTTTCCCAACTGCTTTGTCTCCTTGAATCAGACTCACCAAACCTTCAATTGCCATGCCTGATTGTTCTGCAGCTTTCAAAAGAAGCCCAGTCAAAGCCAAGGCACTCAAAGGCGCTTTTTCTGAGGGTTTCCAAACGAGGGTGTTGCCACAGACCAAAGCCAAAGCAGCATTCCATGCGAAAACTGCCATCGGAAAATTGAAGGCGGAAATGATGCCCACAACGCCTAGCGGATGCCAAGTTTCAAGCAATTTGTGATCGGGGCGTTCGCTGGCAATGCTCAAGCCATAAAGCTGGCGCGAAAGGCCAACCGCAAATTCACAAATGTCGACAACTTCTTGTACCTCGCCCCAGCCTTCCTGCAGAATCTTCCCTGTTTCATGAGAGATCAGTTGACCAAGGGGCTCTTTGTGTGTCGCACAAGTTCGCCAAATACACGTAGCAACTCTCCTCGCTTGGGTGCTGGTACTTTGCGCCAAGCAAGCGAGGCTTGGTTTGAAAGTAAGATTTCTGCACCGATTTGAGCCTCTGTGTGAGCCGTGACTTTTGCAAGCAATCTGCCGTCAACAGGAGATTTGACCTCAAAACCCTGTGCATTCAGGTGTGGCAATGCGAGGTTTAAGGACTTGAAAATGACTTGAATTTCAGTGCAGTAACTCATGATTTACTCTTAACGTTCGATCATTGAGTTTACGTGGCTTTATTGAATTTTCATAATTAACTTCATTCAAAATGAAACTCAGTCATGCAAACAGGCACTTTTTTTAATGCGCCAGTCGCTTTAATTGGGCCTTCAATTTTTTGATGGTTTTTCGAATTTCAGCTGCCTTGTCTTTGTCTTTTGCCTTGCGAGACTTTGGCTTTTGGGCCAACAAAGTTTTTCGACATTTTGGGCTTCCACACCAGCATGGGTATTGGGCAATTAATTTTTTGGTGATGGGTTCGTCAATGATGAGGCCATAGTCATAGTTCAGCTCCTCTCCTGCAACGATGTTTTTCTTGGCCTTGATAAAAACTCGACCTTCATCTACTTCAGGTTTGCAATTGGGTGTGCAACAGTGGTTGATCCAGCGCGCTGAATTCCCACCATGCAAGGCATCGATCACACGATCTTCATCAATTTGAAAATAAAAGGTGTGGTTCGGATCTTTTGGATCGTGCGGGTGCCTGTCTTCTGCTTCTTGCGCTGAAATGATTTGCCCAAGGTACTCAATGATCGTTTCACCTTTTAAGATGTCTTGGCGTGCAAAAACACCTTTTCCGTGGACGCCAGACTGTCGAACTTGGATTCGATTGATAGAAGGTTTTTTGGCTGAAGTTGAACTTGAATTTTTCATAAAAGGATGTTGCCATAAAACGACTTAATTTCGCCTTAAAGCAATGACAGCAACTCATTTATTGCAATCATTTTCGTCATAAATATTTCACAATAATGAAATCTTGGTGAAACCCGTCGCCTGCATTATCAACTTCCAAGTTAAATACAACTTGGGAGACCATGATGAAAGAATTGCCAAGCCCGACTTTTCCGATTTCGCAAATCGCTTTGCCTCGGGGGTCGCTTCATCAAAGCCTTCAAAATCAAAATACAGCCAGTAACTCAAAAATTTCGAAATCTGCCGTCGAAGTTAGCTGGGCTAAACATCAAGACGAAGTAAGAGAAGCACAAAGGCTGCGCTACGACGTTTTTGTCAAAGAAATGGGTGCCAGGCTGCCACAAAGCTTGCCTGGGCACGATATTGATCTCTTCGATGATTATTGCGAGCACCTCTTGGTCCGTGATGGGGCATCGGGTGCCGTGATTGGTACTTACCGTGTCTTAACCCCAGCCCAAGCCAAACGGGTGGGTGGCACTTATACCGATACAGAATTTGATTTAACACGTCTGCGCTTCATGCGCGAGCGCATGGTGGAGTTGGGCAGAAGTTGTGTTCACGCCGAACACCGCCATGGCGGTGTCATTCTGGCCCTTTGGGGGGCCTTGTTTGAATTCATGGCACGCAACCAATTGGACACCATGATTGGCTGTGCCAGCATCCCCATGCTGCACAACGGCATTGTGAGCGGCGATGCTGCAGCCAGCATGTGGAAGCAGCTTTCGAAAACGAATTTGGCATCTATTGAGTTTCATGCGCTACCCCGCTTGCCCCTTCCGATCGAAGAACTGGACTCAGACCTGCCGGTGGAGCCGCCCGCTTTAATTAGAGGCTATTTAAGACTGGGTGCCAAAATTTTGGGTGCACCCGCATGGGACCCTGATTTCAACACGGCTGATTTGCCGATGCTGATGCAAGTGAAGGACCTTCCAAATCGATATCGCAAGCTTTTTACAGTCACATGATGATGTTCAAAGATGTTCAGGAATTTATGCACGGGGAGAGCTCCCCGACGAAGCATTACCGTGCCATCTTTATTTCTGACCTTCATCTTGGAACACCAGGTTGCCAAGCTGAAGCACTCTTAGAATTTTTGAAAACACACACCTGTGACACTCTTTATTTGGTAGGTGACATCATTGATGGATGGCAATTAAGGCGCAAATGGTATTGGCCTCAAGCACACAATGACGTGGTGCAAAAACTGTTGCGAAAAGCTCGCAAAGGTTGTCGGGTGATTTACGTGCCAGGCAACCACGATGAATTTGCACGAGACTTTTTAGATCACTCCTTTGGCGGTGTTGAAGTGGTGGAGCACGCCGTGCATATCACCGCCGATGGCAAAAAGCTGTGGGTGATTCATGGCGACTATTTTGATGGTGTCATTCAATTTGCCAAATGGCTTGCCTACTTGGGTGATACCTTGTATGACTGGGCCCTCAAAGCCAACCGCCACTTGAATTACATGCGCGGACGTTTGGGAATGCCTTATTGGTCTTTATCCGCCTACCTGAAATTGAAGGTCAAAAAAGCCGTGAATTTCATTTCTGACTTCGAAGTAGCGGTGGCACACGAAGCTAAAAAATTGGGTTATGACGGCGTCGTTTGTGGTCATATCCACCATGCTGAAATTCGCAACATTGACGGCGTGCTCTATTGCAACGATGGTGATTGGGTGGAGAGTCTAAGTACTTTGGTAGAACACCANGACGGGCGCTTGGAAATATTGACGTTTGACCCTTATTCTGAAGAAAAAATCGCGATTAAACCCACGACGCTGGTCAGCGCTTGAAGTTCTTAAAAGCCATAGAAAGAGTTCAGATACTTGTCTCGTTTTGAGGGTGACTCAATTGATCATCTTCAGCCATTGCGGCAATGCCATTACAAAAAATGGAAACCAAGAGAGAATAACGGTGCCAATGAAAATGGCCAGCAGCGCAGGCAATACAGATTGGATAATCTCCTTCAACGGCTTTTTAAACACGGCGCTTGCAAAATAAATATTCATCCCTGCCGGCGGGCATAAGAATCCCATCTCCAAATTGGCGAGGAAAATGATGCCAAAGTGAATTGGATCAATGCCATAACTCATAGCAAGAGGCAGCAGCAAAGGTACCAGCACAATGATGGCGGCATAGATTTCCATCAGTGCGCCTGCAAAGAACAAAAATATGTTCAGTGCCAGCAAGAAGACATAAGGGTTGGTTGTAATACCTTGAACCCAATCAGATGCCATGTCTGGAATACCGACGTCAATCAGATAGTTGGTGAGGCCAAGGGCCATGCCCATGATGAGCAAAATACCACCGATTATTTGCGCTGATTGATAAAGGCAATGTAAGAGTGTGGCGTATTTGAGTTCACGGTGAATGAAGCCCTGCGTGATCACTGCATACGCTACTGTGATTGCAGCGCCCTCAGTCGGTGTGGCAATGCCTGAAATCAAGGTGCCTATGGCAATCAGAGGAGCGATCAGTTCCCATTTGGCAGCCCACATGGCAGTTTTCAATGAAACAGCATTCTTAAGGGGTGCCGATTCAAAGAGTTTGAAGTTGGCAACTTGATTAGAAGTTTGAGTTGTTCTTAAAAAACCACCAAAAATCAAAAGCGATAAAACCATGAGTGCGGCAGGTATTAGTCCAGCAACAAACATGGTGTTGATGGGCACCCGCGCCATGATGGCATACATGATCAGGGGCACTGAGGGTGCTAACAAAACGCCTAAAGAGCTTGCACTGGTAATCAAGCCAATGCCTTTTGTTTCAGGATAGCCCACTTTGAGCAGGAGTGGCAACATCAATCCGCCCAATGCCAGTATCGTGACGCCGCTTCCACCCGTTAAGGCCGTGAAGCAACTGCAAAGACAGGCAACCGCTAGGACACTGCCCATTTGTCCCGAGCCAAAAAGGCTGCTGAACAATTGACTGAGACGCTGTGCCGCTTGGGTATTCGCAAAGACAAGACCCGCCAGGGTAAATAAGGGCAATGCTGGCAAAGATGGGTTGACTGTAATTTGGTAATGCGACAAAGCCAAAGAAGCCATAGGAATGTTTTCTGAAGAAAACAAAATCCAAGACAATCCACCCAAAACCAAAAACACGGGTCCGCCTAAAGCGAGAAAAATGAACAGCAAGAAGCACAGCCAAGGCGTTGGAATGGCGACAGAAGCCAGCCATGGACTGGCTTGCCATGATGCCCCAAGGACAAGAAGAGTTCCCGCCCATTGAATCACAAAATGATCGCTCCACTTTGGGCCAAATTTGAGACCCAGAATGCCAAATCCTAATGGCATTGCGCACAAAAAGAGCCACGTTGGCAATCCGTAGGCGATGGTATGTCTGGCCTCAATTTCAGTCATGACCAGCTCATAACTGGCTTGTGCCAATACCCCGCAGATCAGTGTGGAACCTAAAAAAACCCAAGCACGTGCTAGCTTTCGAGCCAGAGGGTTTTCAAGATCACGCCATAAAGAACCAAGGCTGGTGAGGTGGCCGGTTCTTTCAGCATAAACGGCGCCTGCCAGTGAAAATAGNAAGCCCAAGTGCTGAACCAAAATTGGCGCATTTTCAATGCCACTGCCTTGCATGGGGCGTAACAAAACTTCAATGACGGGTATCAAAACCATGCCACACAGGGCAAGTGCAGCAAAACCCGCATCCCAATTTTGAAAGAGGTTGCGACTGCGCAGAGCTTGCATCATGGGGTTTTGGAGGCGCGATAAGCCTTGAGGTGTGCAAAAACTTCATCAAATGTTTCTGCTGGCACCATCTTGCCCCTGATTCGAGGGTAAAGGGTTTCACTTAAGGCACGCCACTCTTTCATTTGTTCTGCATTGGGCTTGTTCACTTGAAGCCCTCGCTTCTTCATGGCGTCTACAGCTTCTTCGACTTCTTTGCGTGCTTGCAAGCGAATGACACTGCCAGCTTTGTCGGAAGAAGTTCTCAAGACGGCTTGCGTTTCTGGCGACATTGCATCCCATGATTTTTTGGAAATCACAAAGGCTCCCACAATGGGAGCCCAGTTGATTTCCAGCATATTGGGCGCAGTGTTGTAGATTTGCGATGCCAAGGCAAAGTAGGGTGTTGAGGGCACTACATTGATCATGCCGGTTTGAATCGACGGCAGAATATCAGTTGGTTCTAGTGGCACAGGTGTGTAGCCCATGCTTTTCATGATTTCTTGTTGCTCAGCTTCTGCGCCCCATGCAAAAAATTTCATTTTTTTATAATCGTCTGGACTGAACGCCGCTTGTTTTGAAAAGAAACGCACCCAGCCTGCATCGCCCCAGGCCAGTACCACGTAGCCTTTATCCAGAAACTTNTTCTCCATGCCAGGCCGCATTTTCTCGCGCACGTAATCCAACTCTTCCCATGAGCGAAAGGCCAGTGGCAAATTTTGTAGTGCGGCAATGGATGGCTCAATTTCGCGCAAACCTACAACGGACAGCAAAGCTGCTTGCAATTGACCAATGCGCATCCGGCGAACCATNTCTGCTTCGCCGCCCTGACTGCCATCGGTGAAAACATTGAAGCGAGGTGATCCTGATTGACTCTTTTTCCANGCTTCNCCNACTTCCATCAGTTGNCGGTGGTAAAGCGAGTTTTTGGGAACCAATGAGCCAATTTTCAATTGAGGATCGGCGGCATAGGAGGTGGCAGTAAATACAGAAGCCAGAGCGACTACAGCAAAGAGATGGGCAACTAAGCTTTTGAGACGGATGGTAGACATAGGCATGAATTGAAATTAAAAAAGGTTGTCTGTACTCTCAAGCAACCATTGAGCTCTTCGGCGCATGACAGTATTGGTTAAATCATTTTGCGATTTTGAAAGCTCAATGGCTTGGATGAGCAATTGAGTGAAGGCTTCTTTATTTTGTGTTGCAACTGCCCAATTTTCGGCTTTGGCAATCAGGGGTGCAACTTGGGTGCCTCGCCACTCAATGGCAAGATTGAAATATTTTTCTGCAGCTTCGGGTTTGCCACCTGGCTTTGCAAGCTCCAAGGTACCCATCATGCTGGCCAATGCGCCTTGATCGAACTGAGGATGGGCTTGCCACGCCAGTTCTGCCAAGCGCAATACCTCTGGCAAGTCTGCAACCACATCGGGGGAGTCTTTGGAAAGGGAAATGGCACCAGCCCATGCCGCCATAGACCAATAAACCAAGCCTGCATCTTGCTTGGAAATCGTGACAGGCTTGTTTATCCTGTTTCCTCGCAGTTGATCCTTCAGATCCGGGTACTGCCGTAACAAGCTTTTAAGACCTGCTGATTTTGCACGTGTCAGCATCTTGGCTGCGCGAGATCTGAGAACACTTGCTTTTTGAATACTTGCTGACTCTACGCGATCTGCTTCGTCCATTAAGAAGACGAATGCATACTGTGTGTAGCCTCGTGTCACAGATTCTGCGAGTTTCAAGTGATCAGGAATCTCTTGCAACAAAGACTCTGAAAGTTTCAATTGATACGCACTGGCGTGCATCAATAACTCTAAATCATCGTCTANAGAAACGGTCTCTGCAGATAACAAGTCGCCGGCGCGATTGAGAAGCTGATGCTGTACCGAGCACCCTGTCAGTAACGCAATAAGCAAGCTGGCAGTCAAAGAAAGCTTGAAAAAATTGATTATTTGAACCCAATTCAAAGTAAATTTTCTTAAGATCAAGGCGCTAATGTTCATGCTAATTTTTCCAACAAGGCCTGCCCCATCTTGATGCGCTGACCTGTTGAAATACCATCTGCCAGTTTGAATCCTTTAGGCACAAAAACCAAAATGGTGGACCCGTGTTGAAACCAACCCAGTTCTTGGCCCTTATAAGTTTGGATGGCACAAGGAATTTCATTGGGCCCCGTGTAATCGACATGGAACAACAAATTCACAGCATGCAAGCGCAAACTGGCGACCAAAATGGCCGCTACGGGCACCATGACCATGGGCGTACCGTCAGTTAGCTTGAAATTCAGAACAGCCCGTTCATTTTTGCAAAAAAGCTGTTCCACTCGTTTAAGAGCAATGGGGTTAACGTTCCATGTATCACCGGAAATATGCGTCACGTGTGTGAGGGTTGCATCCACTGGCGCATGGAATCGGTGGTACATACTTGACGTTAAGCGCAATGTCACATAAGTGCCATTTTTCAATGACTCAACCAACTCGCCTGTTCTGGGCGTGAAGCCCATCAAGCTGGAAAGACTGTACGGGAAGCCCTTGGCTTGGAAAACTTGGGTGTGATCAATGGTGCCGCATTCGCCCACAATGGCATCACAGGGGCTGCTTAAGATTTCATTGCGCATGTCAATGGTCCTAGAGCCTGGCTTTAGCTCCCGAACAAAGCAGTCGTGCATGCTGTCAAACTTGGTTTTTTTGGCTTCGCTTAGATCAAGATCTGAAAATAACTTCCAAGTTCCAATCGACAAGTCCCTGATGATAGGGTTTTTAATTTGACTCCACCAACCAATGAAACGAGTGAGAGTGATACGCGGAATTCGATTCGTCAACAGGAAATTCAGGTTCTCGTGGGTGCTGATTCTTTGAATTAATTGTTTCATTTTCATTTTCCTGTCACGAAGTTTAAATAAAAAGATGACTTCAACCACTCATCTTCGGATTCAACGTGTCTGTACAACTTGCTTTGACCCTTGGTGCAATTGCTCTTTTGCTCCCTTTTGTGAAAAGACGTTTGGAACTTTCGTTTGCCAAACATCCCTCCTTAACNGGACACTCCAGAATGGCAAAAAGAGTGGTGTCATTTTTGCCAGGCTATGAATTCAAGGAAGATCAATTCTTTTCATGTGACGGCGCTCCAGAGCCTGTGGTTGCAAATCGACGTGCAGCTTTTTACCAGTTAGCAAATTTGTTGCAGACGCGTCATGCCAAAAGCATTGAAATGACATCTGAAGCGCGTGAAATCATTTCTGATTTGCAATTCACGGGTGCTTACCGCGTCCCATTTCAATTCAGCCCACTGGTGAGACAACACTTGAAAGTTGGTGCCTTTATACAGTCGGCAGATGGCGTATTTGTGACAGACCAAGATGGGCAAAGGTTTTACGACTTAACAGGCTCTTACGGTGTCAACGTTTTTGGCGCAGATTTTTACAAAGAGTGCATGAAATTAGGGTCTGCGAAGGTTGAAGACGTAGGCGCAACTCTAGGGGCCTATCACCCCTGTGTAGCTTTTAACGTGAAGCGATTGAAAGAAATTTCAGGCCTCGATCAGGTGTCTTTTCACATGTCGGGCACGGAAGCCGTCATGCAAGCTGTCAGACTGGCAAGGTACCACACAGGCCGTAAAAACCTGGTTCGTTTTTGCGGTGCCTACCACGGCTGGTGGGAAGATGTGCAGCCCGGACCCGGCAACCCCATGCCGCCCCGTGAAACATACACACTGAGGGACATGCATGAAAACTCTCTCAAAGTGCTGCGTACCAGATCAGACATTGCGTGTGTCCTGATCAACCCCTTGCAAGCGCTTCATTTGAACCAAGGCGCTCCCGGCGATTCTTCTTTGGTCGATAGCAGTCGCAAGGCGACTTACGATCGAGAAGCTTATACAGCTTGGTTGAAAAAGCTGCGCGAAGTTTGTACCGAACGCAACATAGTGCTCATATTTGATGAGGTTTTCTTAGGTTTCCGTTTGGCAAAAGGTGGTGCTCAAGGGTATTTTGGTGTGCAAGCTGACATGGTCACTTACGGCAAAACTCTGGGGGGAGGTTACCCAGTGGGCGTTGTGTGTGGTCGTGCTGATTTGATGAAACGCTTCAGATCTGAAAGACCAGCAGATATTTGTTTTGCGCGCGGTACGTTCAACGCCCATCCACACGTCATGGGCGCCATGTCAGTATTCTTAGAGAAAATTGAGACGCCAGAAATATCAGCTGTTTATGACAATCTGGACAATACTTGGAATGGAAGGCGTGAACGCTTTAATCGGGTCATGACTGAAAAAGGACTGCCATTGCGGGCAGCCAACATGTCCAGTGTTTGGAGCCTGTATTACACGGACGCAAGCCGCTACAACTGGATGCTTCAGTACTATCTGCGTTCTGAGGGCTTGGCGCTCAGTTGGGTTGGCACTGGGCGTTTGATTTTCAGCTTGAACTACACGGATGCTGACTTCGAAGAAGTCTTGCGTCGATTTGTGGCAGCTTGTGAATCTATGAAATCAGCGCAGTGGTTTTGGGCGCCGCCTCAGCTGTCCAACAAACTAATTCGAAGATCGATTTTGAAAGAAATGTTTCAAAAGAGGCAGGTGGCGAAAATTTAATAACCAATACCTTAAGTTTGGCGGTTATGTGGCGAATGTCCCACCACTGTGAGCAATCACATGCGTGTCTTAATTTACAACGGCTATCTTGATCACAGTTTTTGGATTAAGGACATATCCAGGGCATTCATACCTCTCAATGTCTTCGCCCGAAATGGGAAAGGCACCGCAATTCGATAATTTTCTAAAAGGCGAGTTGTAGATGCCGCATTGGAACTTGTCCTCCGGTATGGCCTCTAGAAAAAAACACTGTTGATTCAAGCAGCAGTTGCCACATTGGGTGCAGGCGCCTGAAATTTGAGTGGATTCATTTAAACGCACGGCAAAAAATGATTCAAAGTACCTTTGCACTGGCCCCTGTGAAAGGGCCTTGTGGTGAATTCTTAATTTCTGAATTGTTTTGCGATAGTTGAGGATGTACTTGGGTTTTAAAAAAATAAAACCAAAAATAAAAGGCAAAACTGGCAAGGCGACTTTGGCTAGGAGCAACAATGCTTTGGCAGGAACTTGAATGAATGTATTTTTCAAAACAAAGCTTTTTTAGTGACGATTGGATGGAAAACTTATGAAAATTCTATGCCCCTCGTATTTCAAAGCGATGACGAGTTGTTGTTTTTCCCCGATCAGGCAATGGAGTCAGTGATCAGCGTTTGAAATACAAAATACCAATCTGGCCAGATGCAATTTCGTTAGGGCCTGAAACTCTTTTGAGCTCAGCAATGGGTTGGGAGATGGCGAATGAAGAATACCAAGCCCAATGTTTTGAAAGTGATTGCTTGAAAGTTAAGCCCGCACTGACCTTTTGAAAACCTGTAGTTACAAGGTTTAATGACGCCGTTTTGAATTGAGAACCAGAATTTCGCCAATGTTCTGCTGTGGCCCAAGTACTGTCAGCATGAAGAATCAACTCACTCTGCTGGAACACTGGCCAAGCATATGACAATCCTAGGTTTAGGGTGGTGCCGTCCCCTTTGTTCAAAACATCTTGTGTCCAATCTGCATTGAATCGCCAACGTTGATTGATCTTGCGGTGTAGCATGACGCGTGTTCTCAAAGTGTTTTTACCACCCTCGAAAACATCAAAAGACTCACCCGTGCTCACGTTGTGAACGCGCATCGAAAGACCGATGTTGAAATCATGTTCATCCATGACTTGATAACTGAGTGTTGGCTCACTACCAAACTGGCCTAAATTCCGCCATGCGCGACCATCGCCTATACCCAGTTGCCACTTGCCGTAGCGCAGCCCAATCACGGGTCTGACGCGAGCCGTGTTTTGCCAATCACCCATGTCATTGGACTTCAGTCTTGTCCCAAGCGTGTAATAGAGTTGATCGGCTTCACCAATGATGGTGGAAGTTTCAGTTGAGTTGTTTTGCGCTTTTGCCGAGCACGGCAATAAGGTCGTGCTCAAAATGATGAAAACCAAGCAAAGTGCATGTAGGTTCATTTGCTTTGTGGCATGCGTCGGGTGAATCATTAAGTCAGTTTTACTCCTGCAAGGTTAAATTCATGTGAAAAAATGAATTATTTGGAAATTCAATTGAAGTCATGAATTTGCCATCAAGTAACAAGATGATGAAAGCTTAGGAGTCAAAATATGAACCAACAAGCCCAAATCGATGCCGAGCAAATGCGCAAAATCCGTGAAGACATTCTGGATTCCATTGACGAAGAACTAGAGATGGCCCTTGAGGATGGTGTCAATGAGAATGACCCCCTGGCCAGTGCTGAAGAAAAAGTGGCGCGTGCTCACTATTTTCGCGAACTTCTTCGATTGCAAGGGGAGTTGGTTAAGTTGCAAGACTGGGTTGTTGCAACCAAGCAAAAAGTTGTCATTTTGTTTGAAGGCCGTGACGCGGCTGGCAAAGGTGGCGTAATCAAACGCATTACGCA
>JGI25910J50241_10000219_pt1 | contig 18477 bp, 20 predicted proteins | sample LauGreSBDMM110SN_3_FD_50241 | JGI IMG/M metagenome (IMG submission 50241) | reverse complement strand
AGACCAAGAGAAGATCTTCTAGCTCTTAATTGCTTTCCTAAATGTTGATTTAATTCTAGTGACATTGATCCCTTTATTTAAATAATAAAATCTGATTAAACGTATTTTAAGTAAATAAATCAAGTCAAAAAATTTAAAAAAAATTATAATGTTAAATTCTGTAGTTTGGTTAAAGGATGACTTTAGAACTATTAATAATCCTGCAATTTCAAGCTTAATCGATGAAAAAAAGGGCACAAAAAAAATTATTTATATATATGATAAAGATAAATATCATAAGCAAGAGGCACAAAGGTGGTGGCTTGCAAAATCCCTAGAAGTTTTCCAGGAAAAATTAAAAGAATTAAATATTACGCTTGACATAATTTCTGGAAATGCCGAAAAAATAATAAAAAATTTAGTAATTAACAAGAAAATCGATAAAATTTATTGGAATAAGTCCTGCCATTTAGATGAAAACCGTACTGAACTTAGTGTAAAAAAAATATTAGAAGAAAATAATATAATCTTTAGAGAGTTCAGCTCTAATTTATTAAATCCTGTAGAAAAAGTAAAAAAAGATGATGGTACACCTTTTAAAGTTTTTACTCATTATTGGAAAAAAGCTGAAAAAATTTATCAAGAAAATAATCAAAAAATTGATGAGAGAATTAGCTCTTATTCCAAAAAAAAAAAAATTAATAAAGATATTGAGGCTATTTATCCAGAAAAAAATTGGAATAAAAAATTTGAAAAATATTGGGATCCTAGTGAGGAGAAGGCAATTGAAATACTAAATAATTTTATAAAAAATAATATTGAATATTATGCAACAAATCGTGACATCCCGTCATTAAACGGCACATCAAAATTATCACCATATTTAAAATTTGGTCAAATTTCTGTCCATCAAATAATGAATAAATGTTTAATGATTAAAAGTAAAAAGATTGGTTTTAGAAAATTTATAAATGAAATTGGTTGGAGAGAATTTTCTCATTCTTTACTTCATAACTTTCCAGAAATGGAAAAAAATAACCTTAGAAAAGAATTTGATAAATTTAATTGGATTAAAAATGATGAATTTTTAAAAAAATGGAAAAAAGGATTGACAGGTTATCCAATCGTTGATGCTGGGATGCGAGAACTTTATGAAACAGGCTGGATGCATAATAGGGTAAGAATGATTACCGCTTCTTTTTTAGTAAAACATTTAAGAATTCATTGGAAAGAAGGTGAAAAATATTTCAGAAATTCCTTACTAGATTTTAACATTGCAAATAATGTTTCCGGTTGGCAATGGGTGGCGGGTACAGGAGCAGATGCCGCGCCCTATTTTAGAATCTTTAATCCAATTTTACAGGGAGAAAAATTTGATCCCAATGGTGAATATGTCACTAAATGGTGTCCAGAATTAAAAAATGTACCTATTGAATTTTTACATAAACCTTGGGAAATGCCTGAACAAATGCAAAATCAAATTAATTTTAAATTAGGACACAGTTATCCGTTACCAATTGTAAAACATGTAGAAGCACGAAATTCAGCTTTAAAAGCTTTTCAAGATTTAAAGAAATGAAAAAAAAAGTTGCCATAATTGGCAGTGGTATTTCTGGATTGACTGCTGCTTTTGAATTACACAAAAAATATGATGTCCATGTTTATGAAAAAAACACATATCTAGGTGGACATACTCATACTCACGAAATATTTGAAGGTAAAAAAAAATATTCAATTGATAGCGGTTTTATAGTTTTTAATAATAAAACGTATCCAAATTTCATTGAATTTTTAGATAGACTGGGAGTGGCTAAAGAAAATACAAATATGAGTTTCTCTGTAAACTACCCAACAGAAAATTTTGAATGGTCTGGTAAAGATATAAATAGCCTTATTTTTAAAAATAAGAATTTTTTCTCGATAAAATTTTATAAAATAATTATGGGAATTTTGAAATTTAATATATTAGCAAAGATTAATATAAAATCATTTAATGAACTTAAAATAGATAAATTTCTTAAAAAATTTAATTTTAGCACTGAATTTAAAAAATACTATTTATATCCCATGTGCTCATCAATTTGGTCAAACCCAATCAATAAAATTAAAGATTATAAAACGCAATTTTTAATTAAATTCTTTATCAATCATGGCTTAGTAAATATTTTATTTAGACCTCAATGGAAAGTTATTAAAAATGGAAGTAATCAGTATATTAAGAGAATTATAAGCAACTTTAAAATAAAATTTTTTTTAAATTTAAATATAGATTCAATAAAAATTGATAAAAAAAAAATTATCATTAAAAAAAATAGCAAAACATTAATTTACGATTTTTTAATATTTTCTAACCACACTGATGAAATAAAAAAAATACTGCCAAAAANTTATATAAAACAAAGAANAATTCTATCTTTAGTTGATTATCAATATAATGAGGCATGCCTTCACACAGATAATACTTTNATGCCTAAAAATAAATTTAACTGGTCAAGTTGGAATTTTATAAATTCGGATGATAATATTCCAAGNCTAACTTATTGGATGAATTATTTNCAAAATTTAAAAAGTAAAAAAGATTATTTCGTATCNATAAATTCTAATAATTTGATTGANCAAAAAAAAATTATAAAGAAAATGAAATATAGCCATCCAGTTTTTAAATATAATAAGGAATTTGTATTAAAAAAGTTAGAAGAAATACAAGGTATTGATAACATTTATTATTGTGGAGCATGGTGTGGATATGGCTTTCATGAAGATGGAGTTGTATCTGCAAAAAATGCTGTAAAAAATTTAATTTAATGGAAAGTACCCTTCAGCCAGGCTTAGTTTTTCATCAGAGACTAAGTCCAATAAATTATAAGTTTAACCATAAAACTCTTTTGATTTTAATAAACTTAAATGAATTAAAAATAATTAACAAGTTATTTTTTTTTTCAGTAAATTCTTTTAATCTTTTCGGCTTTAATTTTAAAGATCACGGAAAGAGAAAAACTGATAGTAATCCAAAGAATTTCATTGAGGAAAAAATCTTAAAAAAATTTAAAGATAAAAAAAAATATACAATTTTTTTATATTGTTCACCCTCATTTCTTGGATATGTTTTTAATCCAATATCAATTTACTTATGTAAAAATGAAAAAAATAAAATTAAATATTTATGTTATGAAGTCAAAAATACTCATCATGAACAACATTGTTATTTTATAAAAGTTAATAAATTGCATAATAAAAAAATTTACTCAGAGCTGGATAAGAAATTTTATGTATCTCCATTTTTGCAAATGCAATTAAAATATAAATTCTATTTGGAAAAGGAGAAAGAAAACTTTTCACTTAATATTGATGCTTACAAAAAGAATCAATTAATATTAAAAACTGGAATTAAATCCAAATCAAAACCACTATCTAATCTGTCTTTGATCAGTGAACTTATTAAGAATTTATTTTTTTCACAAAAAATAATGATTTTAATACATTATCAAGCAATGAAAATATTCAAAAAGCAACGATCTTTTTTTTTAAAGCCTGAAAAAAAACATGATACAATATCTTTCTATGGATAGTTTATTAAAAAAATATTTAAATTTTAAATTCCAACATATTAAATGGGGAGAAATTAAAGTAAATTTTAAAAATTCTTATGAAAAAGTATTTAAAGCACATCAGGGAGATTTAGCCTCAAATATTGTTATAAAAGATAACACTTTTTTTAGCGATGTATTTCTAAAAGGTGAACTTGGCTTTGCTGAGTCTTATATAAATAATAAATGGGAAACTTCTAACCTTACTAACTTATTAAAAATATTACTTAAAAATCAACAAATAAAAAGAAAAAATTGGGCAGATAGTTATTTATCATTACTCATTGAAAAATTTAAATTTTTATTAAAAGCAAACTCTATAAATCAAGCAAAAAAAAATATTTATTACCATTACGATNTAGGAAANAAATTTTATTCATTTTGGTTGGATAAATCTATGACTTATTCATCTGGAATCTTTAACACAGAAAATGATGATCTGTTTGCATCCCAAATTAATAAGTATGATAATATAATAAAAAGTTTAGATATTGAAACTTCTGATACTGTTTTGGAAGTTGGTGCGGGCTGGGGCGGTTTTATAGAAAGAAATTCTCAAACTGTTAAATCTAACATCGAAGGACTAACGATTAGTGAGCAACAATATAATTATATTGAAAATTTAATTAATCATAAAAAATTAAATAATAATTCTAAAATTTTTCTTAAAGACTATCGAAAACTTAATTTGAGTAACACTTACGACAAAATTGTTTCCATTGAAATGTTTGAGGCAGTTGGAAAAAAGTATTGGGATCTATATTTTAAAATATTAAATAATGCGCTTAAGAAAAATGGTAAAGCATGTTTTCAAGTCATAACAATTGACGACAAAGAATATGAAAATTATATAAATCAAGTTGATTTTATCCAAAAATATATTTTTCCCGGCGGCATACTTCCATCTAAAAAAATTTTATATAAACTTTTTAAAGATAATAATTTTGAATTATATGAGGAAAAATCTTTTGGTAATGATTATGCAAAAACTTTAAAACTTTGGAAAGAAAGCTTTAATAACTCTTGGGATAAAATTTCAAAACTTAATTTTGATTATAAATTTAAAAATTTATGGAACTACTATTTAAGTTATTGTGAAACCGGATTTGCAACTGGGCATACTAATGTTAGCCAGTTTTTCGTAAAAAAAGTTGCATAAATTAATTTAAATTTTTTAATTTATACTCCCAATCTCCTTTAAGTGTAAATTTCATATCAACCCATTTAAGGTCTTTTTCAGTATAACCAATATTTATGTCAAGATTATCACCTTTTATATTATAAAAATTTACTACCTCATTTTTTTCATTAATTTTTTTTGTTTCCTTTTTTAAAAAAGTTATTTGAGTTTTTAAATTTCTACAACCCTGCCCCAAGACGTAATTATTGTTTAGTAAAGATTCATGATTCCACCAAAGCGCTGGATAAAATTTTTCAGTCAGCTCATAAATGTATTTTTTATTTTCTGTCATTCCATCAAATGAGTACTTTCCATCTGAAATTTTTTTAATATTACAATAATCATTGTCGCTGCCATCTTGTGTTTTTGATTTAAATTCTATCAATTCTTCATTTTTATAAGTCTCAACCCCGTAAGATTTATACGTATGGACCTTTATTCCAAGGATTTTAACCTCAATTAATATATCTGTAATTATCTCTTTTGTATTATCGCCTTTTTTTTTAACATTTACTTTGTGATATCCAACAAGATCATTATTTCTATAAATATCAAATTCAATCCGCTGTAAATTTTTATAATGCTGAACATGCGTGTTAGCAATTGTTGGAAATAAAATATAACTTACTAAAAAGATAAGAAGACGTAGCATTTTATTTATCGAAGAATCTGACTTAAAAAAAGTTTTGTTCTATCACTTTGTGGTCTCTCAAAAAAATCTTTGGTTTTTTGCATCTCAATAATCTTTCCTTCGTCCATAAATATTACTTTATCTGCAACAGTTTTGGCAAAACCCATCTCATGCGAAACTACAACCATAGTCATCCCTCCTCTTGCAAGATCAATCATAATTTCTAGTACTTCTTTTATCATTTCCGCATCTAGAGCAGAAGTTGGCTCATCGAATAACATAATTTTTGGTTGCATGCATAATGCTCTTGCTATTGCTGCTCTTTGTTGTTGACCACCAGATAATTGTCCTGGATATTTTTTGGCTTGTTCCGAAATTTTAACTTTTGTTAAATATTCCATTGCAATTTCGTCTGCTTTTTTTTTTGGTATTTTTTTAACCCAAGCAGGAGCTAATGCGCAGTTATCTAAAATTGATAAATGTGGAAATAAATTAAACTGTTGAAAAACCATTCCAACTTCGCCACGAACCTTTTCGATATTTTTTAATGTTTTATCTAATTCAGTGCCCTGTACGAAAACATTGCCTTCCTGATGTTGTTCTAAACCGTTAATACATCTGATTAAAGTTGATTTTCCCGAGCCTGAGGGGCCACAAATTATTATTTTTTCACTTTTATTTACATGAAAATTTATCTCCTTAAGAACTTGAAATTTCCCATACCACTTATTGACATTTTTAAATTCTATTACTTTTTCAGTCATTAGTGTTTTTCTGTATTATATTTTTTTTCTAAGCTTTGAGTGTATTTACTTAATGAAAACGAAAAAACAAAGAATATAATCGCAACAAAGACATAACCTTCAGTGGCCAAGCCAAGCCAATAAGAGTTAGATTTTGCTAAATTAATCATGCCTAATATTTCAAGCAATCCAACCAAAATAATCAATGGGGTATCTTTGAATAAAGCGATGAAAGTATTTGTAATTCCAGGTATTACTGTCTTAATAGCTTGTGGTAAAATAATTAAAAAATTCATTTTCCAATAACCCATTCCAAGAGACTTAGCAGCTTCATATTGCCCCTTAGGTAAAGATTGTAAACCTCCTCTGACTACTTCTGCAACATAAGTCGCTTCGAAAATACTTATACCTATTGCAACTCTTAACAGCTTATCTACATTAGAATTTGCCGGTAAAAATATCGGAAACATTATCGCGGCAGCGAAGATAACTGTAAGCAAAGGAATTCCCCTCCAAAATTCAATAAATAAAATAGAAAAAAACCTAAAAATCGGCAGCTCAGATTGTCTTCCTAATGCTAACAAAACTCCAAGAGGAAAAGCGACAATAATGCCGAAAAAGGTAAGTATAAAAGTTAAAGTTAAACCTCCCCATACTCTGGTTTCAACACGCTCTAAACCAAATCCACCATTTATTAAAGTAAAACCTATTAATGGAAAAATAAAGATCAAAAAAAATAAAATGTAAATTTTAAATTTAGATTTAACAAAAAAAGCTAAAGTCACAGTAGAAATTAAAATTAAAAAAGCTAAATTTACCTCCAAATTTCTTTTTCAGGGTAAAATCCATAAATTAATTTTTCAAACCAAACTTTGATGAAGACCCAACAAGCTCCTCCCGGTTGACAATCAGTTTTTGAATTTCCGATAAAAGTAGCTTTTATTAAAGCCCAATCTAAGAAAGGAGGCAAAGTAATTAAAAGTAAATAAAAAATGAATAATGAAATTAAAGAATAATACCAATTAGAAAAAAGATTGTTTTTTAACCAATGTTTTATATCACTAATATTCATTTATTATCTTTCAACTATTGCAATTTTTTTATTATACCAATTTAAAATACTAGAAATTATTAAACTGATAGTTAAATAAGTCATCATTACCATAAAAATTATTTCTATAGCTTTCCCAGTTTGCGAAAGAGCTGTTCCTGCAAAAACTCCTGCAAGATCCGGATATCCTATGGCAGCTGCCAAGGAAGAATTTTTGGTTAAATTTAAATATTGATTAGTTGTTGGAGGAATTATTACACGAAGTGCTTGCGGTATAACTATCAGTTTTAAAGTTTGAGGATTATTAAAACCTAGAGATTTTGAAGCCTCTTTTTGACCTTTGCTTATTGCTAAAATTCCAGCTCTAACGTTTTCAGCTATAAAAGCAGAAGTATATAAAGATAATGAAAATAACAGTGCTAAAAATTCAGGAACTAATTTTACACCGCCAACATAATTAAATATTCCAAAATTTTTAACGAGTTTTGGGTATTCAACTAAAAGACTTACATCTCCAATAAAAGAAAATATAATCGGGAAAATAATAATTAATAATAAAAATATCTTAAATACAGGTATAATCTTTCCGCTTTCATAAAAAACTTTAGTAGCATAATATTTTACTGCAAAAGTTGCTAATAAAGCTAAAAACAAACCATAAAATATATATATAAAATTACTAAAAATAAATTTTGGGATGTAAAAACCTTGAAGGTTTATTATTAAAAAATCTAGTATAACCATACTTTTTTCAGTACTTGGCAATGATCTAATAACAACAAAGTACCAAAAAAAAATTTGTAGCAGTAATGGTAGATTTCTAAATAATTCTACATAAATTAATGATAATTTGTTAACTATCCAATTTGGAGAAAGTCTAGATATACCAACGATAAAACCTAAAATTGTTGCAAAAATTATTCCAAAAAAAGAAACTAATAAAGTATTTAGAAGTCCTACAAGGTAAGATCTAAAATAACTAGAAGATCCATCGTATTGAATTAGACTAAATTGAACATCAAAACCTGAATTTGTATTTAAAAAGTCAAATCCAAAATTTAAATTTCTCGCAGCTAAGTTTATTTGAGTATTTTTTGTAAAGAAATAAACAATATAACAAAATAAAATTATAAGAAGAAGTTGCGGTAATAATTTTGAAAGTTGTAAATTTTTTCTTAAACTTGTTTTAAACTGAGAAGTTAAAAACATAAATTTATGAAAAAGGGCCGATAAAATCGGCCCTTAATAATTGAGATATTAAATTATCTTACTGGTGGAGCGTATAAAAGTCCGCCATTTCTCCAAGAAGCGTTTTGACCTCTAGCTAGTCCTACTGGAGTTTTTGGTCCAACGTTAGCATTATAACTTTCAGCATAATTACCAACTTGCTTGATAATATTATAGCTCCAAGTATTTGCTAAACTCAGATTTTTTCCAGTTTCGCCCTCTAGACCAAGTAGTCTTTTGATAGCAGGATCTTCTGTAGATTTAAGACTGTCAATATTTGCTTGAGTAATTCCATACTCTTCAGCCTCTATCATTACATTTAAAGTCCATCTTACAATATTTGCCCAGTTTTCGTCATTACCTCTTACAACAGGTCCTAACGGTTCTTTAGATATTGTTTCTGGTAAAATTAAATGATCAGCTGGATTTTTTAATTTAGTTCTATTTGCAGCTAATCCTGATTTGTCTGTAGTGTAGACATCACATCTTCCTGCGTCATACGCAGCTACAGCTTCATCTGCTTTTGTGAAAGCTACCGGTTCATATTTAAGTTTTTGTTGTTTAAAGTAGTCTCTTAAATTTAGCTCAGTAGTAGTCCCTGTTTCTACACAGACTTTTACGTTATTAAGTTTTTTTGCTGAATTGATATTTGCAGCTTTTCTAATCATGAAACCTTGTCCATCATAGAAATTTGTTCCAACAAAATCTACTGCAAGTCCACCATCTCTAGATAATGTCCAAGTTGTATTTCTTGCTAAAACATCTATGTCACCAGCCTTAAGAACTTCAAATCTNTCTTTAGCGCTTAANGGTGAGTACTTTACTTTATTTGCATCACCTAAAACTGCTGCAGCNACTGCTCGACATAAGTCAACATCAATACCTGCCCATTTTCCTGATGCATCAGCATTAGAAAACCCCGGCACACCTTGAGAAACTCCNCAATTAAGCGATCCACGCTTAATTACATTTTCTCTAGTTTGATTTGCATTAGCATTAAAAGTTGTAAATATAAAAGTTACAACAAAAGCTAAAACTGCAAATGAATTTATTTTAATTTTTTTCATTTTTTTTTTAGTTAAGTTTAATTGCAGATTTATACTTAATTAAAAAATCACTTTAAAGAATATTTTAACTTAAACAATTTGGGGTTGTACTAATAAACTTATTTATTATGTCTTTTCGAACTTTCGGTCTTTTTTTAATTTATATTCAAATTGCATAGCATTTTTTTTTGAAAGCATTTTTTTTTTAAAAATTAAGATCCATTTTCTACCTCTAGTAAATTTAGCTCCCTTACCGCTGTTATGTAGTTGAAGTCTTTTTTTTAAATTATTTGTCCAGCCAACGTAAGTAATAATTTTTTTATTACTAGAATTTGCAATCATATAAACAAAAAACTTTTCTAACACTTATGCAAAAAGTTTTTTATCGATTTTAAATTTAGTGTTATTTAGTAGAGCTTTTATAAAAGTAGTCATTAAAGGAAGTTCTTTAACTTTAAAATCTTTAATAATTTTATTTCCAATATCAAAAATTAAATCAGCACCNTCAACTGTTTCTTTTGGCATTTTATTTTTTTTTGCATTTTTATATGTCATTCCCATTCCAATAAATTTACCCATTTTTGAGTTTCTGCCTCCTGTGCAACTGACATATAAGTCACCAACGCCCGCTAAATTCATTACAGTAGATTCTTGACCACCTATTTTTTTAATAAAATAACACATTTCTTTTACTGACTGATTAAATAAAGCAGCTGCGGTGTTAAGATTTTTATTATCTTTTTCATTTTTCGCATTAATCCCCATAGACGTTCCAATTATCATTGCATAAATATTTTTAATACCTCCGCAAGCAGCAACACCCTTTACATCGTTTGAATATTTAATTTTATAATAAGTAGTAGATAGAATATTAGATAAATGTCGAACTACAGAAATGTCTTTATTTGCAAAAATTACATTTGTAAGAACTCTGTTAGATAAATCTGATGCTAAACACGGTCCTGCAGCAACTGAAATTTTTAAATTTTTTATTTCTTTTTTTAATAAAAAATTTTTAATAGTATCTGGATAAACTTCGTATCGTTTTTTTTTATTTACATGCAATCCTTTTGTTAAAATTAAAATTTGCTGATTATTTCTAATGCCTGTTAATTGCTCAGAAGCCCAATTAATTCCTTTTGAGCTAATGCCTAAAACTATTAAATCCGCATCTTTTAATAAATTATGGAAACTACTAAATTTGTAAATTTTAACGTTAATTGGAATTTTAGATTTTAATACTGGATGAATTTTTTATTAGCTTTAATAATATCGATAAAATTATCTTCTAAATGAGTGCCTACAATTGAAACTTGATGATTATTATCGCTGCAAGGAAAAGCAAATGCGGTGCTCATTGAGCCTGCACCTAAAATTAAAATTTTAGCCATAATTTATAATATTGGCGCGCCCTAAAGGATTCGAACCTCTGACCCTCGGTTTAGAAAACCGATGCTCTATCCAGCTGAGCTAAGGGCGCAACTAAATTTAAAGTAGTTTTAACAATTATTTTTTTTTAATCAATTTGTTAATGATTTACGCATTCATTAAAGCAATAGAAGTATCTAGCATTCGATTTGAAAAACCCCATTCATTATCGTACCACGCTAAAACTTTAGCTAGTTTACCGTCGCTTGATACTCTTGTTTGAGTTGAGTCAAAAATACAAGAATATGGGTTGTGATTAAAATCTATGGATACTAATTGTTCAGTATTGTATTGAATAATATTTGCATAACTACTCTTTGCTGCGGTTTTAATAATTTCATTAATATCTTTAGCTGATGTTTTTTTCTTTGCTACAAAAGTTAGATCTACTAAAGAAACATTATTAGTTGGAACTCTTACTGATAATCCGTCTAATTTACCTTCTAATTCAGGTATAACCAATCCAATAGAAGTTGCGGCACCAGTCTTTGTTGGTATCATAGATAAAGCTGCAGCTCGTGCTCTTCGTAAATCATTATGATAAGCGTCATTTAATACTTGATCATTAGTATAAGCATGAATGGTGTTCATGATTCCAGATTCAATTCCTAAACTATCATTTAATACTTTTGCAATTGGAGCCAAACAATTAGTAGTGCAAGAAGCATTGGATACAATTGTATGATTTTTTTTTAATATTTTATGATTAACCCCATATACAATTGTTGCGTCGACTTCTTTTCCTGTTCCCGGTGAATATCCAGGTCCAGAAATTAGAACCTTTTTTGCACCTGCTTTAATATGTAATTGAGCATCATCTCTTGAAGTAAAGCGACCTGTACATTCTAAAACTAAATCGACACCTAAGTCTTTCCAAGAGGGTAAATTTTTTGGATCTTTCTTATTTAAAATTTCAATTTTATCTTTATTAATAAAAATACAATTTTCTTTTGAAGAAACATCTTCATTAAANTTTCCATGTGTAGANTCATATTTTAATAAATGAGCATTATCATCTGCATTACCNGACCCATTTATCGCAACAATTTCTAAATCATGTTTNTTTTTATTTTCATAATGAGCTCTTAAAATTGTCCTTCCAATTCTACCAAAGCCATTAATTGCAACTTTAAATGTCATGATTAATTAATACCTAAAGATTTTAGTTTTCTATGTAAAGCACTTCTTTCCATGCCAATATAATCTGCAGTTTTTGAAACATTTCCATTGTGTCTATTGAGTTGAATTTCAAGATAATTTTTTTCAAATTTTTCTCTGGCCTCTTTTAATGGAAATTGAAATGCATCTTCATTATTATTTTCTTTAACCGATGAAATTTTTAAAGATTCTGACAAGATTTTATCTACATCCTCATCTTTGCCTGAAGCTAATATAACAACTCTTTCAATTAAATTTCTTAATTCTCTTACATTTCCTGGCCAATCATAATCATAAAAAACTGTATTTTTTGAATTTATAAAAATTGGTTTTAAACCGTTGCTGTCTGAAATTCTTTTAACAAAATATTCAATTAAAAAAGGGATATCTTCTTTTACATCTTTCAAATAAGGGGTTTCTATTGGAATGACATTTATTCTATGAAAAAGATCTTCTCTAAAATTGCCATGCGCAATCTCTTCTTTTAAATTTTTGCTAGTTGAACAAATGACCCTGATGTTTACGCTAATTTCATTAGCTCCATTTACTCTATGAAATTTTTGATCAGATAAAACTCTTAAAATTTTACCTTGAGTTTCTAATGGAACATCAGAAATATTATCAATTAGCAATGTTCCATTATTAGATTTTTCAAAAACTCCTGTGACAATTTTGTCATTATTTTCTGAACCAAATAATTCAAAATCAAAATGATTTGGGTCTAAAATAGCTCCATTAATTACTTTAAATGAATTATTGGATCTTAATGAGCCTTCATGAATAAGTCTGCAAACCAATTCTTTTCCAGACCCAGCAGGTCCAGAGATTAAAATACGACTGTCTGTTTTTGAAAATTTATCTATAGCATTTCTTAATTTTACTATTGTAGAAGATTTTCCAATTAGTTCATTAGATGAATAAAGATTTTTTTTTAAAGACTTGTTTTCTTTTTTTAAAGAAGAAGTTTCAATTGCTCTATTAACAAAGTTTAATAATCTATCTTTATTGAAAGGCTTTTCTAAAAATTCAAAAGCCCCAAGTTTTATTGAATCAACTGCAATTTTAATATTTGCATGACCTGAAATCATAATAACAGGAACATCAGCATCAATTGATTTTATAAATTTTAATATGTCTATTCCGTCTCTATTTTTTTCATCTAACAAAACATCCAATATTACTAAATCTGGTAATTTTTTTTTTATCTCCGATAATGCTTTTTCAACAGTGTCAGCTTCTCGAACGAAAAAATTATTTTCTTTTAAGATTTCATGAACTGCAAATCTTATATCTTTTTCATCGTCTATTAATAAAATTTCACTTCTCATTAATTAATCTTAATGCTTAATTTAATTTTAGCTCCATTACTTTTTTCTATAAAATTTAAATCACCACCATGCTCATGTAATATTTTAGATACTATTGATAATCCCAGTCCTGATCCACGTTGTTTTGTTGTGGTTAAAGGGACTATTAAATCTTTTGGTGTTGTTTTAAAACCAACGCCATTGTCTTCAATTATAATATAAATAAAATCATTATTATTTTCGATCAATATATTTATTTTTCCTTGTAAATTTTTATCTAATTCTTGTTTTTCATAAATAGATTCTAATGAATTTTTGATAATATTAATCAAAACCCTAGAAATCTGATTTAGATCGAATTTAAATACATCTTGGGTGCTACTATAAACTAAATTAAAAATTACTTTTTTTTCAGATAATTTATATAAACTTATACTATCTTCTATAAGTTTTTTTAAATTATTAGATTTTTTAATGGGATTTGGCATTCTTGCAAAATCTGAAAACTCATTTGCTAACTTTCCTATGTCCTCAACTTGCCTAGATATTATATTTAAATAATTTTCAAAGTCAGCCTTATCAACATTAATTTGCTTTGAATACCTATCTTTAATTCTCTCCAATGAGAGTGTAATTGGTGTTAAAGGATTCTTAATTTCATGCGCAAGTTTTTTTGCTACCATTTCCCATGCCTGATATCTTTCTGATAAAGCAATTTTATTTTTTTGCGCCTGTATTTCTTGAGTCATTATATTAAATGTTTGATATAATTTTTTAAAATCATCGTCTTCTTCTTCATATTTTAATTTAACTTCTAAATTTCCAACGGAAACTTCTTTTGCGGCAAAAATTAATTTAATAATTGGTCTTGAAATTTTATTAGCTATGTTAATTGCATACATACTTGATAACAAAATTAGCGAGCTAACTATTACAATATAAACAGCAGCAAAAGTAATTTGGAGACCAAGACTGTTTGATTTTAATTTATAGTAGAATGTAGAGGCTTCTCCAGTATTTTTTAAAAAATTAACAGTCTCAGGATCAACATATCTAATTGTATATAAAAAAATATTCTCATTACTGCTTAATTTTACTAAAGCATTTGTTTGATTCTTNTTTGCATCAGAGATTAATATNGTTTGTCCATTTTGAGCCATATCAATAAAAGTTTTTAACGGAGCAATAAAATTATTCTTATTACTGAAGGATGTTGAAAACAAAAGAAGACCATCTTTATTTATTAAATAAGATTCTTCAATTTTTCTAAATCTAGATTGTTGATCAAAATAATTTTGAAATATTTGTTTGTTTTCAGAATATAGATTAAAATTACGATTTAGATCATTTGCCATTGCTAAAATTTCTCCTTTTATAGAGCTCTGATTCTCTTCAAGATAATTTCTAGCAACTTCAACTGAATTATTTACAACATCATTAACTTTTTTATCAAACCACTTTTCAATACCAAGGTTAAAAAGCATTAAAGAAAATACAGCTACAAAAATTGATGGTACAGCTGTTACAAAAATAAAATATTTAATAAAATTTAAATTTGTACTCAATCCTGAGATTACTTTAGACTTATAAAAAAAAACTATAAGTTTTCTAATAATTAAGAAAAGCAAAACACATATGATGGATATGTTTATTATTAATAGAACCTGAATGTTATTTTCATTTAACTGAATAAAACTTGTGCCAGAAAATGTATAAAGGGTAAAAATTCCAAAAATGATTGAAAGAAAAGTACTAATGTATAAAAGTAAATTGGAACTTAATATTTTTTTAATCATTTTTTTATGAGTTACTGCGCTATAATTCTAGCTGCTGGCAAAGGTCATAGATATTCAAAAACTATACCAAAGCAATATACAGTATTTGATAATGAATTAATAATAAATTACTCTATTAAAATACTTTCTGAAATAAACTCAATAAAAAAGATAATTTTAGTAATTAACAAGCCTCAGTTTATAAAATTTAAAGATCAGGTTTATAAAAATAAAAAAGTTAAAATAATTCAGGGTGGCAAGGAAAGGAAGGATTCAGTATTTCTTGCTCTTTCAAAATTAAAAAGAACTAATTGTAATAAAGTTTTAATACATGATGCTGCAAGACCATTTTTAAAAAAGAAATTAGTAAACAAAATTATTAAGCTTTCTAAAAAAAATGAAGCTGTAATTCCTTATATAACAAATACTGATACAATAGTTTTTAAAGATAAAATTCTAGACAGAAAAAAAGTTTTTTCGATTCAAACCCCACAATGTTTTTCTTTTAAAAAAATATTTTCTTTACATAAAGAATATAAAGGCAAAAAATTTACTGACGAATCTTCTTTATTTTTTTATAAAAACTTAACTGTTAAAAAAATACTAGGCGACATTAATAATGTTAAAATTACTCTTAAGAATGATTTAAATAATAATAAAAAAAATTCATACGGAATTGGCTATGATATTCATAAATTGGAAAAAAATTATAAATTATACTTAGGGGGAATACATATACCCTATTCAATGGGTACAGTAGGTCATTCTGATGGGGATCCTGTAATTCATGCCTTAGTAGATTCTCTCTTAGGGTCTAAAAAATTAGGTGATATAGGAACTTTCTTTCCAAATAATAAAAAATTTAAAAATAAAAGATCAACATTTTTTTTGAAAAAAATTATTAATCTTCTTGAAACTAAGAATATTAAAATTAATAATATTGATATTAACATTATTGCTCAACAACCAAATCTTAAAAAATATAAAAAAATTATATCTAATAATCTTTCTAAAATTTGTAACATTAGTGAAAAACAAATAAGCGTAAAAGGCAAGACAACTGATAGACTTGGAAATATTGGAAAAAATAAAGCAATCGCATGCGAGGTAATAACATCTGTATCAAATAATTAATTTTAACAAAAAAATTTTTACTTTGTTTGGAATTGGTTATTTACCTATTCCAGGAACAATGGCGTCGCTTATTACTGTAATTATTTATTATTTATTTTATAATTATCTTAATATTTTTTTTTTTATATTTTTTCTTATTCTTATTTTATTTTATTCATTCTACTTTTTAAATAAAACAATAAAGAAATCTTTTCCATCATCTGATCCNAAAGAAATTGTAATTGATGAATTTATNGGACAATCAATACCCCTGNTTATATGTGAAAATAATTTTTTTTTGATAATACTATCTCTTTTATTATTTAGACTTTTTGATATCACCAAACCATGGCCAGCAANTTATTTTGACTTNAAAATAAAAAATGCAACTGGAGTAATAATGGATGATGTCATCGCTGGTATATATACATTTTTAATCATTTATTTATGCATATAAATAAGAAAATAAAAAACTTAACAACAATTCTAAAAAAAAAGAAAATTAAAATNTCAGTAGCAGAATCCTGCACGGGCGGGTTAATTAGTTATAACTTAACTAAAATTCCTGGGGCATCAAAATATTTTGAGATGGGAACCGTTTCTTATTCAAATAAATCAAAGATCGACTTTCTAAAAGTAAAACAAAAAACCTTAATAAANCATGGGGCNGTAAGCGCAGAAACTTGCAAGGAGATGTGTAAAAATTTACTTAAAAGCTCCAAAACAAATATTGCAATATCTGTAACAGGTATAGCTGGACCAGATGGTGGTACTAAAAAAAAACCTGTAGGACTTGTTTATATTGGCATCTGCAGTAAAAAAAAAATGGAAATAATAAGGTTTAATTTTAATAAAAAATTAACAAGAGCAATTATCCAAAATAAAATTTTGATAGAAACTGTTAAATTAGTGAAAAACCATATTAAAATTTTATAGTTTCTTTTGCTCTCCGCTCAAAAGAATTTAAAATTTTTTCAAAACCATAATTAAAAAACTTATTAAATAAAATATTAACAATAGGATTTTTTAATTCGATATCTATAAAAAAAATTACATTGCAAGACTTTTTGTCAATTTCTTCAAATTCCCAAATATTTAATAAATTTTTAATATTTCCATTTATAGATGTTACTTCAATTTTTGAATTTTGATTAATATAAATAACTTCGCTTGTGTAAATTTCTCTAAAAGACTTAAAGCCTATCTCCAAATCCGCTGTAATTTTTAAGTCTTTTTTTTTTTTATTAATTGTTAAAATTTTTGAATTAATGCACCAAGGTAAAAAAAATTTATAATCATCAATTTTTAAAACTAATTCTATAAGATCTTTTTTAGAATAATTAAATTTTTTTATAATTTTTTTAACTGGCAATTTAAATTAGCTTGTTAATTCTTTTTTTTTTCAAAATATCGAAATCTTCCGACGCATGATAAGAGGATCTTGTTAATGGACTTGAGGAAACTAATAGAAATCCTTTTCCTTCTGCGATTAATTTATAACTTTCAAACTCCTCTGGTGTTATAAAATTTTTTATTGGATAATGTTTTGTGCTCGGTTGCAAATACTGACCAATAGTCAAAAAATCTACTCCTGCTATTCTTAAGTCATCCATAACCTGCATGATCTCTTCTTTGGTTTCACCTAACCCTACCATTAGACCTGATTTAGTAAAAATTGTAGAATCATAATCTTTAACTTTCTTCAATAAATCTAAAGATTGAAAATAACGAGAACCAGGTCTTACTTTTAAATAAAGTCGAGGGATAGTTTCCAAATTATGATTAAAAACATCAGGCTTTGCATCAGCAACAATTTTATAAACATCGCCTTTTCTTAAAAAATCTGGTGTTAAAACTTCAATTGTTGTTTTATTATTATATTGCTTAATTTCGGAAATAACATTTGCGAAATGTTTTGCACCNCCATCTTCTAAATCATCTCTATCAACAGACGTTATAACTACATGTAATAAATTTAAATCCTTAACACTTTGTGCAATTTTTTTAGGCTCTAGAAGATCTAGTNCTAGAGGAATGCCAGTTTTAACATTNCAAAAAGCACAGGCTCTAGTGCAGGTATCCCCCATAATCATAAATGTTGCATGTTTTTTACTCCAACATTCATTAATATTAGGACAGGAAGCTTCTTCACAAACTGTAAAAAGATTATTTTTTTTAAGAATATTTTTAGTCTCTGCATATTCTTGGGAGTAACTAGCTTTTACTCTAATCCACGCAGGTTTTTTTTGAAT
>JGI25910J50241_10000214_pt1 | contig 18554 bp, 19 predicted proteins | sample LauGreSBDMM110SN_3_FD_50241 | JGI IMG/M metagenome (IMG submission 50241) | reverse complement strand
CAAGGCAATTTATTTTCATCCGGCTTGCTGGCCGGTGCGCATTCACTCACAAAATAAGCAAGCTGCGCCAGATTGGATTGTACTGGGCAAAATGCGCGGAGTAAAAACAGAAGGTACACCACACTCTCAGCGCATTTAAATTTTGAACTACTTATACCAACCAGGAGTGTTACATTTAAAATTTAACAGTTGTCAATATTACATTTCTCTGGTACAGTCACCAGTACTTCAAGAATCTTGCGCCCCGAGGCGCTTCGATTATGGTCGAGTTCGAGGAACTTTCTGACCTTCCCCAATTTACAATTAATTCTATTTGTCAACGCGCCGGCGTGCTTCCTGTGACGCTGCGCGCTTGGGAGCGGCGCTACGCGGTTGTGACGCCTGCGCGCACCGCGGGCAACTACCGCATGTACACAGAAAAAGATGTGGAGCTGGTGCGCTGGATGAAAATGTGCACGGACAGCGGTACACCTGCCGGCACCGTGGCGCTCGAACTGGCAGCCCTGCGCAAGGCCGGGCAATGGCCGGCGTTGATGCCATACCGGCCTCCACTAACTGCTACCAGCGCGAACCGCATAAATTCCGCAGCGCTCTCCAAAAAACTTTGGCGCGCCTTGATTGCCGGCGCTGATGAGCAAAGCACGCTGCTGCTAAAACTCGGCCGGACTTCTTACGATTTGAGTGAGTTATGCCAGGAAGTGATCGTGCCGGCACTCGTAGAAATAGGCCGGGCGTGGTACGCCGGCGAAATCCGCGTTACCCAAGAGCACCATGCGAGCATGTTTCTGCGCGCCTGGCTGGACCACATCTACAGCGCACTGCCCGTGAACCGCGGCGCACCGCGGATTATTGTGGGGGGCGCACCCCGCGAACGCCATGAGCTCGGACCGTTGATGCTTGCGCTGCTTTTGCGCAGGCGGGGCTACTCTGTTGATTTTGTTGGGGCCGATGTAGTCCTTGACGATCTGGTGGCGTATGCGCGCAGCCTGCCGACCCGCCTTGTATGTTTGGCTGCCACCATGGAAGAGTCGGCGCGCTGCCTGCACAGTATGCAGGCCAAGCTGGCAACGCTGCGCCCGAAACCGCTCTTCGGATTTGGCGGGGCAGTATTTAATCTGAAGCCAGCGCTCCGTGCCAGCACCAGCGGCATCTTTCTGGGGCAATCGCTGCACGAAGTCTGTAGCACTATTCAACGCCTGATCCCAATCTAATCGGTGGCGCACGCACACCGTGCGCGCCGCTGACCGCAACTTGCATGCAGCATGTGTAACCATGCGCTGCGCGCGCACAATCCAGCTGGAATTCAGCTATTTCACATCTAGTTAAAGGGATTGTACAAATACGTGACAAGCAGCCTTGACGGCGATATATTTGGCGCGTGGATGTTTCAAATAACTTCTCTGGCGCACATCGGCCCCATTTCAATGTAAAAGCAGTGGCAAACTTGGTGGGTGTGGCACCGGTTACTTTGCGCGCTTGGGAGCGGCGCTACGGGCTGCCAACACCGCAGCGCGGCGCGCAGGGCTACCGCCTGTATTCTGATTATGACGTGCGCACGCTGCGCTGGTTGAAGGCGCGCACGGCGGACGGCATGTCCATCAGCCGCGCTGCAGAGCTCCTGATGCACTTGCGGAGCTCCGGTGCCGACCCCGTCGCAGACGCTGCGCCGTTAGAGCGCGGTGAAGGAACCCTGTTGATGCCGGGGATGGCCGCGCCAAATATCATGGTGCAAAATTCGCGTGGCGAACCGCTGGAACTTGCATCACTGTGGAGCACGTCCAATATAGTCATCAACTTCATGCGCCACTTTGGCTGCATATTCTGCCGCGAGTGGCTGTACAAGTTTGAGCGCTGCGTGCCGGCACTGCGGGCAGACAACATACTGCCGCTGGTGCTGGGGATTGGCGACGCTGAACACGCGCTGCCCGTTGCCACCCAACTGGCGCCCAGCGCAGTTTGTCTGATATCTCCAGAAACTACGGCGCACACGGCTTATGGAATTACACGCGGCTCGTTGATGCAGTTGGCCGGCCCTAGCGTAATTGCTTCAGTGGTGCGCGCAGCGCGCAGCGGCCAGATGCAGGGCCAAACCACAGGGGACTACACCATGCTGGGCGGCGTGTTTGCAGTGGACATGAGCGGCGTGGTGCGTTACGCGTTTTACGGCAGCCATGCCGGCGACCATCCGGAGCCCGACACATTTGTGGCTTCGGTGCGCAGCGCATTCGGCATCAGCTGACAGCAGAATTATGCCCGCCAGCAGTGAACTATTCGGCTCCGGTGTGCCCCGCGTGGGGAGCCAGGCGCCCAGCCTAACCTTACTGGATGCGGCGGGTGCGCCGGCGGTCTTGTCGGAGCTGTGGGCAGCGGGACCGCTGTTGCTAACATTTTTGCGCCACTATGGCTGAATGTTCTGCCGTGAATGGCTGGCCCAGTTGGGCCGGCATCAAGCTGAAATTGAAGCCGCTGGTTTGCGCGTGGTTGCCGTGGGCATTGGTGAACCCAAGCACGCGCAGCGCTACTGCCCGCAGCTGGCGCCGCGCGCCAACTGCGTCTCGCTGCCGGAGCCGCTGGCGCATGCCGCGTACGGCCTGACCATGGGCACACTGAAGGACCTACTGAACGCGCAAACTATCAAAAACGGCTGGCGCGCCATGCGCAGCGGTCACACTCAATCACTGGTATCAACCGGCAATGAGCGGCAGCTCGGCGGTACATTTGTTGTCTCGCGCGCGGGCATTGTGGAATTCGCGCAAGTTAGCGCCGTCGCCGGCGATCATGCAGATATTCCCACCGTGCTGGCCGCGCATCGCGCGTGGGAAGCGCGCAACGCATGAGCACCGGCTTCACGCCGTCTCGATACGCGTTCCGGTTGCTGATTGGCAGCAACCAGCTGCGCGCGCAAATTCTGCCCCAACCCCAATCGCTTTTCAGCCTGCTCCGTTAATTTACGCCGAGGTTTACATATGAATAAGCGCTTGATACCCATCTTCTTGGTTGTATTTATAGATTTGGTAGGCTTTGGATTAATCATTCCGCTGCTGCCCACTTTTGCCATATCGTTTGGCGCCAGTCCGCTGGCAATCGGGCTCTTGACCGCATCGTATTCTGCGATGCAGCTGATTGGTGCGCCCGTGTTGGGCAGGCTGTCCGACCGCTTCGGCCGCAAGCCACTGCTGGTCATTTCGCAGCTGGGGACATTTGCGGGCTTTGTACTGATGGGTTTTGCAAACAGCCTGCCGATGCTGTTTGCCGCACGCATTTTGGATGGCTTCACCGGCGGCAACCTGTCCATCGCGCAGGCAGCCATTGCAGATGTGACCGAGGAAAAAGACCGCGCCAAATCCTATGGGTTGATTGGCGCTGCCTTTGGGCTGGGCTTCATTCTGGGGCCGGCTTTGGGCGGGCTGCTCTCGCGCTGGGGCAACTCCGTGCCGGCGTTTGCCGCAGCGGCAATTTCAGCCAGCTCCATCGTGCTCACTATTGTGCTGCTGCCGGAGACGCGCCAGGTCAGCACGGCACCTGCAGCGCGGCGCGGCTTTACGCTGGCGGCGCTGCGCCAGACACTGTCAAACTCATTGCTCACGCGCTTGCTGGGCTACGGCCTGGTGTTCAACATTGGCTTTGCAATTTTCCAGACCACCTTCGCGTTGTTTGCCAAAGAAAAGTTCGGCTTCAATGTGGAACAAACCGGCTACATGCTTGGCTACGTGGGCATCCTGGTTGTGATTGCGCAGGTGGGGATTCTGCCGCGCATGGTAAAGCTCTTAGGCGAGCAGCGCCTGATCTTTCTCGGCTCGGCCACGCTTGGGCTGGGGCTGCTGGGCGTGGGCCTGCTAGAGCCATGGTGGGCGCTGTTTGGCACGTTGATGTTGACGGCTTTTGGCGGCGGTGTAGTCAATCCCTCACTGCAAAGCCTTTACACGCGCACAGTCAGTGCGGAAGAACGCGGCGGCGTGCTGGGCTTGTCCGCGTCAGTTGATGCGTTCTCGCGCATTGTGGCGCCCGTCTGGGGCGGCTGGGTACTGGGCGCGGCGGGCGCTGCCTGGCCGGCGTTGAGCGGGTCGCTGTTGATGCTGGGCGTGCTCATTTACGGTGCAGCGGCGCTGGGCACGGTGGCAGTGCAGCCGGCGGTTGCCATTGAAGCGCCGACCGTAAAATGATTTTTGATTACGCGTTTACGGTGCGCGCGTCGCTGGCCGCAGTGGCGGACTTTCATCACGATGCGCGCGCGCTAAAACTGCTTTCGCCGCCGCCGATTATGGTGCAGCTGCATCTGGTGGAGCCCATGGCCAACGGCTCGATTGCGGAGTTCACGCTGTGGTTTGGCCCGCTGCCCGTGCGCTGGCGCGCCGTGCACAGCAATGTGGTGGCGCAGCGCGGCTTTACAGACACGCAGGCGCGCGGCCCGCTGCGCGCGTGGCAGCACACGCACAGCTTTAGCGTTGTTGCCGGCGGCGTGCGCGTACAAGAGCATGTGGAATACGAGCATGACAGCGGCTGGCGCGGCATGCTCAGCCGGCTGCTCTTCAACGCGCCGGCGCTGGCATTTTTGTTTTGGTACCGGGGCTGGGCCACGCGCCGCGCACTGGAGAAATGAGCAGCGCAGGCGCTGATGCGTAGCGCCAACGCGCGGCGCATTGTGGTGGTCGGCGCCGGCATCGGCGGCCTGACAACGGCTGCGCTGCTGGTGCGCAGCGGCTATCAGGTAACGGTGCTCGAGGCGCATGTGTATGCCGGCGGCTGCGCCGGCACTTTCTATCACAAGGGCTACCGTTTTGATTCAGGCGCGACGCTGGCCGGCGGATTTTCCGGCGGCGGCCCGCACGCCCAGGTGGCGGCTGCCCTAAACCTGCAGTGGCCGGTGAGCGCGGTGGATCCGGCGTGGGTGGTGCACCTGCCCGGGCGCACCGTAACCCAATGGGCGGATGCCGAACGCTGGCGGGCCGAAAGCCAGGCCGCGTTTCCGGGCAGCGCCGGATTTTGGCGCGCACAAGAACAACTGGCAGATATATCGTGGGACATTGCATCGCGCCCTTTTCCGTGGCCGCCGGAAAGTGCGCGCGACTTGGCTGCCGTGGCAGCTGCCGTGCGGCCGCGCACGCTGCTGGCGCTGCCGCATTTGCTGCGCACGGTGGCGCAGCTGGCCAGCGCACACGGGGCCAGCGCCGAGCTGCGCACATTTCTGGATGCGCAGCTGCTGATTGCCGCCCAAACTGTTAGCCACAGTGCACACGCGCTGTACGGCAGCGCCGCACTGGATTTGCCGCGGCGCGGTGTGAACCATGTGCACGGCGGCATTGGTGCGCTGGCCGGCACCCTGGCAGACTGGCTGCGCGCCCACGGCAGCGCGGTTCTCTACCGCCACACAGTTGAACAAATTGAAGTGCGCAGCGGCCGTGCGGTTGCCGTGCGCACCAGCCAGGGATTGCGCGTGCCGTGCGATTACCTGGTGGCCAACCTTACGCCATGGTCATTGCGCGCGCTGCTGGGCGCAGCTGCGCCCGCCGCACTAACACGCGAAGTGCAGCGCCGCCCGGACACCTGGGGCGCGTTCACGCTTTACCTTGGCCTGGATGCGCAGGCGCTGCCTGCCGGGCTGGCTGACCACCACCAAGTAGTGGTGGATGCAAGCCGGCCGCTGGGCGAGGGCAATTCCGTTTTTGTTTCATTGTCGGATGCGCAGGATGCGCGCCGTGCACCGGCCGGCATGCGCGCCGCCACACTCTCCACGCATACCGCAATTGCGCCGTGGTGGCAGCTGCACCATGCCGGCGGCAGCGCATATGCAGAGCGCAAGGCGGCCTACACGCAGCAGCTGCTGGCAGCTGCAGAGCGGGCGGTGCCCGGCATTTCACGCGCCACGCGCCTGTGCCTGGCCGGCACACCGCTCACGTTTGAGTATTTCACGGGGCGCGCGCAAGGCATGGTTGGCGGCTTTGCGCAAACGTCGCTCTTCAATGTGCGCGGGCCGCACACCGGGCTTGCCAATGCTTGGCTGGTGGGCGACTCAGTGTTTCCGGGACAGTCCACCGCCGGGGTGACACTGGGCGGCATGCGTGTGGCACGCGCCGTCATGGCGGCAGCCGGCCCGGTAAGCCAGCAGCTGCCGCACAGCCAGCAAACTGCTGCCAGCTGGCACATCCCTTCCACGCAGTAGCAATATCACGCGCATGCCCACTGCACTTAACACCAGCAGCGCCACCCGCTACGAGCTGCCGCCGGAGGGCATCTCACTGCTGGGCTATGTGGTGCGCCGCATGCACAAGACCAGCCGCCTGCAGGCAGCCGGCGCGCTGCTGGCGCAGCATTTGTATGCGGAGGCGCTGGCGCAGATTGCGCAATACGCTGCGGGCGCGTCATCATCTTATGGCCCGGCTTATTACCAGCCGCGCTTTAACCGCGCGGGTGAGAGCGTGGCCGAGGCCGACCCGCAAACTGGTGCGCTGGTGAATGCGCGGCTGGAGGCGGAGCGCCCGCACCTGCGCATCGCTTATGCGGCCAGCCTGCCGGCGCTTGGCGAATTTAGCGGCACGGAAGAAATAACCGGAACCACCGTGAGCCTGTTTGGGCTGGGCATGCCGGCGCCATCGCGCTTTGAGTTTCAGAGCGCCGACGGCAGCTACAGCGCCCGCCTCTCCGGCATTATTGTGAGCGAGCTGCTGCCGGGCTTCCTGCGCCAGTCGCGCATTCGTGCGCACGGCAGCCTGCAGCTGGAAGACAACATGCACAACCGCGGCAAGCTGGTGCTGCGCCGCAACGGCAGCTGTGAAGCCAGCATCGGGCGCGCGGACGGCAGCCGCCACACGCTGGCGGTGGCGTGGGCCTAAGCTGCGCCAGCGCGCATGCGCAAGCTAGTGCGCCGCGTCCTGCTGGGCTGCGCTGCCGCCGTTGGGCTGGCAGTGGCCGCAGCCATGGTGTGGCTGGCAGTGCCGGCGCCGCTGCTGCCCCAAGCCGCTGCTGCGCTGCAGTCCAGCGCAGCCGTCAGCGTCAAGCAAACCGCGCAGTGGATTGAGTTTCTGCCGCTGCAAGCGCCGGCAGACACGGCGCTGATTCTTTACCCGGGCGGACGCGTGCCCGCTGCAGCTTATGCGCCCGCGGCGGCGGCGATTGCGGCGCAGAACTTTCCGGTGTTCGTGGTTTTTATGCCCNTAAACCTGGCTGTGTTTGGCAAAGAGCGCGCGGCTGCCGTGCAAGNNGCCCACCCGCAAGTGGTGCATTGGGTGATTGGCGGGCACTCGCTGGGCGGCAGCATGGCGGCGCAATATGCAGCCGAGCATNCGGGCGCANTTGCAGGCGTGGTGTTNTGGGCCAGCTATTCACCGGCGGATCTTGCAAAGCAAAACCTGCAGGTGCTTTCAATTTATGGCGAGCTCGACACAGGCGCGCGCACGTTCACCTCTGCCGCAGCGCGCGCACTGCTTCCGCCCGGCGCGCGCTTTATTGCACTGGCCGGCGGCAACCATGAGCAGTTTGGCTACTACACGGGCCAGCTGGCAGACCCGCCGGCCAGCATTGCCCGCGCAGACCAGCAAGCCCAAATTGTGGCAGCCACTGTTGCCCTGATGCGCAGCGCGGCGGGCAACTAGCGCGTGATGCTGCGCCGCAGCCGCTTCTGGATCAGCCTGATTTTCTTTGTGCTGGTGGTGCTGCCGTTCCTGCTGCCACTGCCAGCGCAGCCCGACAAATCTGCCGACGCGCTGCTGCCCGCCGGCGGCCGCTTCGTTACCGTTGCGGGGCTGCGCACCGTGCTGATGGAAGTGGGCAGCGCCGGCCAGCCCGCCGTCGTGCTGCTCCATGGCTTTGGCGGCTCCACTTTTTCATGGCGCTACACGCTGCCCGCTTTGCAGGCCGCCGGCTTCCACGCCATCGCGTTAGACCTGAAAGGCTTTGGCCTGTCAAACAAAACTTTCAACACGGATTACGGGCATGCAGCCCAGGCGGATTTTGTTGCGGATGTGATGACGGCCGCGGGCATTGAGCACGCCACGCTGGTGGGCCACAGCATGGGCGGCAGCGTGATTGCGCACTTTGCCATGCGCCATGCGCAGCGCGCGGACCGGCTGGTGTTTGTAGATGCCGCAATTCTGGACCGCGCCCAAACCCCGACGCTGCTGCAGCGCGTGGTGCCGCTGCTGCTAACGCTGCAACCCGCACAGCGCTGGGGGCAGCTGGTACTGCGCAGCTTCATTACCCCGCAGCGCACTGCGGCCATTGCCCGCAGCGCGTACCACAACCCCGCCCGGCTGACGCCCGAAGTGGAGCGCGCCTACTTGGCGCCGCAAACGCTGCGCGGCTGGGACCTGGCCTTGCTGGGCATTCTGCGCGACGCCCTGCGCAGCACGCTGCCCGCTGCCCTGCAAAGCATTTCCGTGCCTGCGCTGGTGATCTGGGGCGAACATGATAATTGGATTCCGCTTGCAGCCGGCGCGCACTTGCGCGATATGCTGCCCGCGGCGGCGTGGGCTGTGGTGCCGGACGCCGGCCACTTGCCCATGGAGGAGCAGCCGGCTGCTTTCAACAAAATATTGCTGGACTTTCTGGCAACAAGTCCGCGCCGCTAAGCCAGCGCGCACCGCAGCCGGAATGGCGCGCGCAAATATTAAGGCTTCTTGCCAAGCGCTTAACCGCGCATTAAACTGGCAACGCTAAACTTAACCTATGCAAAAAATATTAGTAATCGAAGATGAGCCCACTGTGCGCGAAATGCTGGTGCTCAACCTGCGCGCGGAGGGATTTGAGGTGCTGGAAACCGGCGATGGTGTTGAAGGCCTGAACCTGGCGCGCGAGCAGCTGCCGGACTTGCTGCTGCTGGACCTGATGCTCCCCAGCCTGGACGGCATCTCTGTCTGCCGCATGCTGCGGCGCAGCTCCAAAGTGCCCATCATCATGCTCACTGCGCGCGGCGCAGAGCTGGACCGCATCATGGGGCTGGAGAGCGGCGCGGATGATTATGTGGTGAAGCCCTTTAGCCTGGGCGAGCTGCTGGCGCGTGTGCGCGCCCTGCTGCGCCGCACCGACCCCGCGCAGCGCGACAACGGGACCCAACTGCAAAGCGGCGACCTGCACCTGGATCTGCTGGCACAGCGCGCGCAACTGGGCGAGCAAGAGCTGCGCCTCACTCACCGCGAGTTCACGCTGCTGGCCGAGCTGATGCGCCACTGCAACACGGCCCTCTCCCGCGAAGGCCTGCTCTCAAGCGTCTGGGGCTACGACTTCCCCGGTGACACGCACACCGTGGATGTGCACATCCACTGGCTGCGAGAAAAAATTGAACCGGACCCCACGAGTCCGCGGCGCATCGCCACGGTGCGCGGCGTGGGATACCGCTTTGAGGGCTGAGCCGCCATCAACGCTGCTGCCAACCCGCTAACTCTTGCCTTTGCAGCGGCTGCGCTTGCACTGGCTGCGCTGTGGTGGAGCGCCCGCCGCGCACAAACTGCAGCGCAGCAACAACTGCAACACGCGCACAACACCGCAGCCGCAAGCGCGCTGCTAAGCGCCCAAAACGCAGCGCACCTGCAAGCAGTTGCCAGCGCGGAAACCGCTGCGATTTTGCTGCTGGCGCCAAATGGCACAGTGATGCAGCTCAACCAGCCGGCGCAGGCATTGTTTGCCAGCGCAGCTGCCGGCCACACGCTGCTGCAAGCCACGCACGTGCCGCAATTAAATGACCTGCTAACACAAGCACTAGCAGCTGGCGCACCGGCCGACCGGCAATTGCAAATTAATGGGCAGCCGCACCACGCCTATGTGGCGCTTGCCGGTACTGCAGGCGAACACGGCGCCGTGCTGCTGATGCACGACCTTACTGAGCTGGAGCGCCTGGGCCGGGCGCGGCGTGATTTTGTCGCCAACATCTCGCATGAGCTGCGCACGCCCATCACTTCCATCCGCCTGATCGCCGACACAATGCGCCACATGCCCGATCTGGACAGCCAGCGCCAGCACAGCCTGCTCGGTAAAATTGTCTCTGAAACCGAGGCGCTCGGCCAGCTCTCTGGCGAGCTGCTGGACCTGGCGCAAATTGAATCCGGCCGAATGCTGCCAAAATTCGAACTTGTGGCCGTGCACGATTTGCTGGCGATTGTGCAGCAGCGCCTGCACGCACAAGCCAGTGGCAAGACATTGCGCATCCAGATTGAAGCCAGCCCGGCACTGCGCGTGCGCACTGACCCGCTGCTATTGGAACGCACGCTGGTGAACCTGCTGCACAACGCCGTCAAATTCACGCCCGCTGGCGGCAGCATCACACTGCTGGCGCGCGTTGAAGAACCGCAGCTAGTGCTGGGTGTGATCGATAGTGGCAGCGGCATTGCGCCACTGGAGCTGCTGCGCATCTTTGAGCGCTTCTACCGCGGGGATCCAGCGCGCAGCAAAGGCGGCACCGGCTTGGGTTTGGCAATTGCCAAACATGCGGTAGAGCTGCTGGGCGGAAAAATCTGGGCCGAGAGCAGCGGAATTCCCGGCGCCGGCGCAGCTTTCTACATCAAACTGCCGTTCCCCTGAATCTGCCTGCGGTTGCAAGCAGCAACACCGCGCTGCCAAACAGGCGGCGGCCGGTGGGAACCCGGGCGCTTCCCAGTTATGGTGGGGGCTGCGCCAGCGCTGTGTGCGGGTCTTATTGGGTAGTGGTGCGGGTTGCGGGCAGGCCCAGCGTAACGGACCAGCAACCGAGCAAGAGGACTGCGGAACCTATCAGGCAGGCAGCGAGGCCGGCCCAAGCGTACAGCAGCCCGGATAACAATGTGCCTGCAAAACGCCCCGCCGCATTNGCAGCGTAGTAGAAGCCCACATCTTCCGCAGCTTTTTCCGTACCAGCATAAGCAAGCACCAGATAAGAGTGAACAGAGGAGTTGACAGCAAAAGCAAAACCAAATAATGCGAGGCCGCCCACAACCACCCAGTCCGGCCGCGCCACATTCCCAAGCAGTGCCGCTGCCAGAAGCGCCGGCACCAGCGCCAGCAACAGGGACCACCAGCGTGCCGCCGGCACTTCGCTGCTAAGCCCGTCCGGGCTGCGCTTTACCAAAGCTGGTGCAGCGGCCTGCACNAGCCCGTACCCAATCGTCCACACCGCCAGGAACCCGCCAACCATTGTGAAGGTCCAGCCCGACGCATACAAGAATACGGGCAAGCCAACCACAAACCAAATGTCGCGCGCCCCGAACAGCGCGACGCGGGCGGCAGCGAGCAAATTCACGCCGCGATTCTTTGCAAACAATTCTTTTGCTGACTTGGACGCTTTGGCCTTGCCCAGCAGCGGTGGCAACAAGGCGCTGACCGCCACAAGAATGCAGGCCAGGGCAGCGGCCATGGCCCACAGTGCGCCACGGAAGCCCGCTGCTTCCAGCAGCAGGCCGCCCAGAAAAAAGCCGCAGCCCTTCATTGCGTTTTTGCTGCCAGTAAACCAAGCCACCCATTGGAACAGCCGGCCGGATGCATCACCAGCCGTCAGCTTGATTGCAGACTTGCTGGCAGTTTTGGTCAGATCTTTGGCAACACCGCAAACCCCCTGCGCAGCCACCACCCATGTAATTGCTAGCAGCGGGCTCCAAGCTTCAGACAGGGCAGAGAGCATCAGGAACCCGGCAATTTGCGTGGCAAGGCCCACTGCCAGCATGCGCGCAATTCCAAAGCGGGTGGCCAGCCAACCGCCAATCAGGTTTGCGCCAACGCCTGCCAGCTCATACAGCAGAAATAAAAGTGCCAAAGTAAATGGCGAGTAGCCCAGGCGAAAGAAGTTCAGCAGCACTAGCATGCGCAAGGCGCCATCCGTAAGCGTGAAGCCCCAGTATGCGGCGGTCACGATGGCATAGTTCCGCGCGCCAGTGCCGCCCGCTGCCGCCGACACGGTTGTGGTGCGCATCAGATGCCCGCCGCAAACATGTGGCAGGCCAAATCCACCATGCGGCAGGCGTAGCCCATTTCGTTGTCGTACCACGCGTATACCTTGAGCAGCGTCCCGTCCGTCACCATGGTGGCCGGTGCATCCACAATGGAACTGCGCGTATCGCGCGCATAATCAGCTGAGACCAGTGGACGCTCTTCGTAGCCCAGAATGCCAGCCAGCGGCCCCGCCGCAGCCGCAAGAAACAGCGCGTTTACCTCTGCGGGTGTCGTTGCGCGCTGCAGTTCGAACACGCAGTCGGTAAGGGACGCATTCAAATTTGGGGCGCGCACGGCATGGCCGTTCAGTTTTCCATTCAACTCCGGATAGATCAGCCCGATTGCGGTGGCACTGCCGGTTGTTGTGGGCATCAGGCTCAGCAGCGCACTGCGTGCCCGGCGCAGATCTTTGTGGGGCGCATCAGTCACCATATTGGTGTTTGTGGGATTGTGGATGGTGGTAATCTGGCCGTGGCGAATGCCAAGGGCCTCGTGCACCACTTTTACCACCGGCGCCAGGCAATTGGTGGTGCAGGAAGCTGCGGTAACTATTGTATGTTGCGCCGGATCATAGAGCAGATGGTTCACTCCCATAACCACGTTTAGCACAGCTGCTTCATTAATCGGCGCAGCGACAATCACGCGCCGCGCACCGCTGCTCAAATGGCCCGCCAGTAACGCCGGCGTCAGCAGTTTGCCAGTGCACTCCAGAACGACGTCAACGCCAAAGTCACCCCATGGGATATCATGCGGGGCTGCGTGTGTCGAAAATGAAAGCTGGCGCCCGCCAACCTGCACTGCTGCGGCGCCTACAGCTTCTATGCGTGCTCCGCGCCAGCGCCCTTGCACACTGTCAAATTCCAGCAGATGCGCGCAAGCTGCGGCGCCGCCCTTGATCTCGTTCAAGTGCACAACATCGAGGCGGTTGCTGCGGCGCGGGTCATCTGCCTGCCGCTCCGCCGCACCCAGCGCTGCGCGCAGCACCAACCGGCCAATACGGCCCATGCCATTGATGCCCACACGCATGTCAGTAGGCACTCACGGCTGAAGCAGCGCGGGCGCGCCCGCTCAGTTGCGGACTCAATTTAAGCATTTCGGTGGCGAGCAGCAAATGGTTGGTTGTGAACGCACGGCGGCCGCAGCTTTGGTAGCGTGGCAACGCCACCGCTAGTAAGCTAAAGGCAAACATTCGAAGCGAGTCCCGCAACCCGAATTCTGTGAGAGCGCCGCAGGCCTTCAGCCGCAGACAATGCAGCGCACCGTTGATTTATGTAGCATGGNATGTAGGCGCGCACGCGCTGTNTTTACCATAATACCCGCGCCAAAAGATTATGCGATNGTTAAATTAATTNACCGTTGTGTTATTTGGGCGGCACGCTGTAATTTCAGCTGCCTTGCAGGTGGAGCCATGTGATTCTTTCGATTCACCACTGCCGGCCAGGCAACGCGGCCAAAGCACGGTTTCTGAAGAAACATTAGCAATAAAGCAGCGCGGGGCGACATGCCGCGACAACTACTGCGGCACCAGTTCGCCCCGCCGCTGAGGCGCTCACATCGGCGCCACTAAATTCCAGCCGACGCACACAAAGCGCGCAAATAAAGAGGCGCCCTCACGCAGCCGGCAACTGCGCCACAATTTTTTCTGAAGCGTCCCACAAGCGCCCAGCCAGCTTTGCGTCATACGCATCCGCACGCGCCTTCGCCACATTGCAATCCGCAAAATAAGCACCGGAGATGCGGGCAGCATCCGGATGAACCGCCGCATACACCCCGGTAGCCGCACCCTGGGCTGCATTCTTAAGAAAGAGTGGCCCCGCAACTCCAAACAGCGCTGTCGCAATTGGATTCATATGCCGGCTGAGATTGGTCTTGATCACACCGGGATGAACTGCATTCGCAGTTTTTGCGGTGCCCGCAAAACGCCGCGCCAGTTCACCAGCAAATAGCATGTTGGCCAGCTTGGATTGCCCATAGGCCATCCACGCTGAGTAGCTCTTCTCGCCCGCAAGATTGTCAAATTCAATGCCGGCCCGCGGTGCCATGGCATGCGCAGCACTGCTCAGCATTACCACGCGCCCCTGTTCAGTAAGCTGTGGCAGCAAGCCAGTCACCAGCATAAAGTGGCCGATATGATTGGTGAAAAACTGCAGCTCAAACCCGTGCCCCTTTTCCAGCCGCGGCAAGGCCATGATGCCCGCATTGCAGATGAGCGCGTCCAGCTTGATCCCCAGTTGCATCACATTCGCAACGCAAGCGCGCACGCTGGCCGGATCCGATAACTCGCAAGCCAGCGCCACATTATTTGCACCCACGGCCACACATGCNTCGCGCGCCTTNTCAANGGTGCGCGCAGTGCCCACCACCCGCGCGCCGCGCAAAGACAATACACGCATTGCCTCCAGCCCGAGGCCAGAGTTGCAGCCGGTTACGAGCACGGTCTTGCCTGCCAAGGACAGCCCGGCCGTCACTTCTTCCGCTGTGGAGCCGTAGCCAAAGCCACTGGGCCCATTAGACATAAGCAATTCGATTAACGACATTTCCGCACTCCTGAGTTACTAAAGCACAAGCTCCGCGAACTCCGCCAGTGTATCTCTGCGCAGGTACATTGGCATTGGCCGGTGCTTTATCAACCACGCCGAGCTTAGAAGAACAGACCACCACCTAATCCGCCATATATTACGGCCACGTGCCACCCGCGCCTGCCGGACCCTTGGTTAACAGATCTTAAACAATCCTTAATCGTCCCATTACGCAGGGTTCGTAAACTTTGCGCGTTACTAATCAAACTTAGGAGAAAAAAGAAAATGAAACGTTCTGCACATGTCTTGGTCTATTTGGTTTTGATGCTGGCGATTGCAACACCGTACCGGATTGCATCCGCCGAAGAGGCAACGCCCCCAGTCGGATACACAAACTACACAGTTGTAGCCGGTGACAGCCTTGCAAAAATTGCCGACAAAACCGGTTCCTCAATTGAAAAGCTCAAAGAGGTAAATCCGTCGCTCAAGTCCGACATCTTGAGAATCGGCCAGATTTTATTGGCCCCCGGTTACGTGGCGCCGTCAACCACCGCCTACGTGCGCCCGGCTGGCCTGCCGGCGGGTTCCATTGCAATCAATGGCACTGGCGCCACCTTCCCGGCGCCCATCTATGCGTCGTGGACCTACACTTACCTCACTGTTGATCCAGTCGCTGCCATCAATTACCAGCCAACCGGGTCAGGTGCCGGCAAGAAGGGAATCATTGACCGCACCGTGGACTTCGGCGGCTCTGACTCTCTGCTCAGTGCGAAGGAGTACACCAGTGGCGGTGACCTGCAGATGTATCCGATGGTGGCGGGGGCGGTAGTCCCGGCATTCAACCTCACGGATGCGAAGGGCAAGGCAATCACCAAGCTCACGCTTAGCCGCGACACTCTGGCTAAAATCTTTCTCGGCAAAATCACCAACTGGAACGACGCGGCCCTAGTCGCCTTAAACCCCAAGGTGACGCTGCCCAACAAACCCATAACAACTGTGCACCGGTCAGACGGCTCTGGTACAACCGAGATCTTCACCAAGGCACTATCGTCGTTCAGTGACGAGTGGAAGACCAAGGTCGGCGGCGCTTCAACCGTTCAGTGGCCAAACGGCTTGGGCGGCCCCGGCAATGCCGGAGTGGCAGCTGCAGTCAAAAACACACCTTCATCAATTGGGTATGTTGAACTCTCGTATGCAATTGAAAATAAAATACCCTACTCAATGATGGTCAACAAGGCTGGCATCACGGTCCAAGCTTCCGCCAAGACTTTGCAGTCGGCAATGTCCGACTTCGCGGGAAAGTTTGACAGCAACCTGACAGTGACGCTGGTGGACGCGCCCGGCCGCTTGAGCTGGCCGATTGCCGGTTACACCTACGTGATTGTGCACACCAAAACGATGACCGATTGCAACAAGGCTGCAACCATGCTGGGATACTTCAAATGGTCCCTAACTTCTGCAGCTGCGGCAAGCGCCGCAACCAACCTGGGTTACGCCGTATTGCCCGGTGAGGTTCGCAGCCAGACGCTGGCGAAGCTTGCTGAAGTAACGTGCAACGGACTGCGGGTACTGCCCTAAGATCGCAGCCACTAACAGCCAGTGCCGGCCACTGGTACAGCGCCCAAAACGCTGTATCAGTGGCTTTTTTTTCCGAAGCACCAGCACCACTTTGCGCCGCGCATGGAAACTGAACTTTTGCATGCGGCCGCACCCGCCGAGCGCCGAGCTGATGGCCCGCCGTCCCGCAGCGGTACGCGCCAAGTGACGCAAGAATCCAACCCCTCAACGGGGTAGAATCCAGTTTATTCAACACGCGAACGACCCAACCAACGATGCGATTAACATCTTCCCGACAAGCCACTCTCTTGCGGAGCAGGCCACAAACATTTCTGAACCACGGCGACCGGATTTGGAATTTCGGAATCGCAGCGATGGCTGCACTCGTGTTGGTGCTGATTATTTCGATTGGCGGTTTGCTCTGGGTCAGTTCCCAGGCGGCCCGCGCGAAATTTGGCTGGGGGTTTGTGCTGCCAACATCCGAGTTTGCGTGGAACCCCGTGACCGAAAACTTTCAAGCCTGGCCGTTTATTTACGGTACGCTGCTGACCTCCCTGACCGCGCTTGTATTTGCTGTGCCGGTTAGCCTGGGTGTGGCAATCTTCCTGGCTGAGCTCAGCCCGGCATGGCTGCGCAATCCGGTGAGCTGGATGATCGAATTGCTGGCGGCAATTCCAAGTGTGATCTACGGCTTGTGGGGAATCTACGTATTCCTGCCGGCAGTTGTGCGGCCCATCGGCGTCTTTCTTGGCGCCCTGGGCAGCGTGCCGTTTGTGCAGATATTTTTTGAAGGCCCGATGCCTGAGAGTGGCTCCAGTCTGCTGGCTGCCAGCATCGTGCTGGCAATCATGATTACACCAACAATCTCCGCCATTACGCGCGATGTGTTTCTGGCAATTTCTGCGGACCAGCGCGAAGCCTCTTTGGCGCTCGGTGCCACACGCTCCGAGACAATTCTGCGCGTTCTTGTGCCATATGGCGGATCAGGAATTTTGGGCGCCATCGTCCTGGGGCTGGGGCGCGCATTGGGCGAAACCATGGCTGTGACGATGGTTATCGGAAACAGTATGCTGGGTTCGTACTCCATGCTGCAGCCGGGCTACAGCATGGCAAGCGTTGTGGCCAGCCAGTTTCTTGAGGCCACGGAAGAGCTGCATGTTACCGCGCTGATCGAAGTGGGGCTGGTGTTATTCTGCATCACGCTGCTGCTCAACATCTTTGCCCGCTGGCTGGTCAGCCGGATTGACCGCAAGAACGCCGTAACAGCCGGCGCATGATGAACGCGGCCGCCGCACCCGCTGCCGACACTCCGCCCGCTGTGCATGCGCGCCAATTCATTCAATCTATATCGGGCAATAGCAGCCGCCGCGCCGCCGATATTGCGCTGCAAGCGGTGGCGGTTCTAATGACCGTGCTGGCCCTGATCCCACTGTTGTGGATCATTGGCTATGTCATCTATCAAGGCGGGCAATCCATCAACCTGGAGCTGTTTACAGAGATGCCCAGGCCCGCCGGAATGGAAGGCGGCGGTGTGCTGCACTCAATTCAGGGCACACTCATCCTTACCTTGCTCGCTTCCGTCTTTGCAATCCCACCCGGAATCTTTGCGGCTTTCTATGTGGTATATCGGCCGCATACTGCGCTGGGAACGGCCGTGCGCTTTTCCACCGATGTACTGTCCGGTGTGCCATCCATCGTTATCGGATTGTTCTGTTACGCCCTGCTCGTAAAAACCACCGGGCACTACTCAGCGCTGGCGGGCGGAGTTGCAATGGCAATATTGATGCTGCCAACGATAATTCGGACCACCGAAGAGATGATCAAACTAGTGCCCAGAACACTGTATGAGGCGTCAACAGCGCTCGGCGCACCCGAGTGGAAAACTTCACTGAGTGTCATGCTGCCTTCCGCCGTGAATGGCGTTGCCACCGGCATCATTCTGGGTGTCGCCCGCGCCTCCGGTGAGACCGCCCCGCTGCTGTTCACCGCACTGGGCAATGACCGCTTTAACGCCGGGCAGATCTTTCGCGGCAGCCGGGCACTGGGTGCCAGTGTGCCGCAGGCATTGTTCAATATCGTGAACCAGCCGGTGGACTCGCTGCCACTGACCCTGTTCAAATACGCCGCGCAGCCCTCTCCAGACCGCGTGCAACAGGCATGGGCAACAGCGTTTGTGCTGCTGGTCCTCGTGCTGCTGATAAACATAGCAGCGCGCTTCTGGGTGGCGCGCCAAACTGCGCGGCAGCGCGGACGCTGATGAGCAACGTCGACCCAGCGCAAGACCCGTCAGCCGCGGCCAGCGCGCAAGCGCCGCTGGCTCCACCCCGAAACAAGTTTGAGATTACCGATCTCGCTGTGTTCTACGGCGCGTTTCAAGCGATAAGCGGCGTCACCATGTGGGCCCCGCTGCAACAAATCACTGCAATCATCGGCCCATCAGGCTGCGGAAAATCCACCCTGCTTCGCTCATTGAACCGGATGAACGACCTGGTGCCAAAAAGCCGCATCCAAGGCGAAGTCTGCCTCGATGGCACAAACATCTACGCACCGGGCGTGGACGTGGTCGATATACGCCGGCGGGTGGGCATG
>JGI25910J50241_10000213_pt1 | contig 18564 bp, 16 predicted proteins | sample LauGreSBDMM110SN_3_FD_50241 | JGI IMG/M metagenome (IMG submission 50241) | reverse complement strand
CGGCGACCGTTTTGCTCGACGATGACCGATAAAGACAGTCGCACCAAAGGCCGCACATCAGCGGCCAAGGTGCCGTCTGCACGGGCCACCATGACCACGTCGTACTCGCTGGCCAGACCAGCCATGACTTGCACCACTCGCGGGTCTTTGGCTCGGGCTTGCTTTTCCAAACGCTCGAGCAACTCAACTTTGGCGGTGCTGTCCAAACTGCCGATAGGGTCCACACCCATGTAGAGCGAACGGCTGGGCGCAATCACTCGGGCTGGCACCTTGGTGCTGGCGCTCAAGCCAGCCGTCGCAATGCTGCGCACCGTGTGAGCAGCGTCCATGAGCGAAGCCATGGAAATATCGTCGGAATAGGCAAAGGCGGTTTTCTCGCCACTCACTGCCCGCACGCCCACACCTTGGTCGATGCTGAAAGAGCCCGTTTTGACAATACCTTCTTCCAAACTCCAGCCTTCCGAGCGGGTGTATTGGAAATACAAGTCGGCATCATCGACCTGGTGGGCGCGAATGGCCGACAAGGCTTGGGTGAGATGGGATTCGTCCAAACCATAAGGGGTGAGGAGCAGGTTTTGCGCGATGGTCAATCGCTCGAGGGTGGGTTCGCGTGAAATCATGGCGCTATTGTAAGAGTCGACCAACAACCCTTTGGATCGCGGGTTGAGGCGCGGCTATGACTGCACCAGTTGCTTGGCTTTGGCAATAGACAACAAAATACCTATGCCAAAACCCAGTGTCACCATGGCTGTACCGCCGTAGCTGACAAACGGCAAAGGCACGCCCACCACAGGCAGCAGACCGCTGACCATGCCCATATTGACAAAGGCATAGGTGAAAAATATCAGGGTTATGCTGCCTGCCAACAATCTGGCAAACAGTGTCGGCCCCTCCAGCGCAATTGCCAAGCCACGAAACACCAAGACCAAAAAGCCACCGATAAGCAGCATATTTCCAAGCAAGCCAAATTCTTCGGCATATGCGGCAAATACGAAATCGGTGGTTCGCTCGGGGATGAAGTCGAGTTGGGCTTGGGTGCCTTGCATCAAACCCTTGCCCCAAAAACCACCCGACCCGATGGCGATCATGCCTTGGATGGTGTGAAACCCTTTACCTAAGGGGTCGCGCCCCGGGTCAAGCAAGGTACACACCCGCTGCTGCTGGTAGTCGCGCAAAAAGGGCCAGTCCGCGCCAGGGACGCATAAACTGGGCTCAAACACCACCAGCAAAACAACTGACACCACGCCCAGAATCAGCGGTGGGATGATCAACCACCAACTCAAACCAGCAAAAAAAATAACGTACAAGCCAGCGGCCATGACCAAAATGGCGGTGCCCAAATCGGGTTGCTTGACAATCAAGGCCACGGGTACGAGCAGGATCAAGCCACCCACAAAAAAGTCAAGTATTCTTAACTGGCCTTCACGTTTTTGAAACCACCAAGCCAGCATCAGTGGCATACCAATTTTCATGATTTCGCTGGGTTGAATGACGATACCCACATTCAGCCAGCGCTGCGCCCCTTTCTTGGTCAAACCAAACAAAGCCACTGCCACCAGCAGCGCCAAACCGACGGTGTAAATGGGCACGGCTAAAGCCATCATGCGTTGGGGAGGTATTTGCGCCACCACAAACATGATGGCGCAGGCAATCAACATATTGCGGCCATGGTCTACAAAACGCTGTCCTTCACCATAGCCGGCTGAAAAAATAGACAGCAAACCGATAGCGGCCAACAGCAAAACTGCAAAGGCAATGACATTATCAAAGCCTTTGACCAGCGGCGTGATGCGCTGGAACACACTGTATTTACCAATTTGAGTTCCCATGCTCAAAGTTTATCGGAGCGCCATGGGAGAATCCATACCTATGTATGCACTTTATGAAGAAGGCGGGAAATTCCAAACTGGGCGGGTTTTGTCTGAGGCTGAGGCGTCGGCGCAAATCGAGCTTGACAGCGGCAAGCGGGTCAAGGTCAAAACCGCGCAATTGCTGATGAAATTTGATAAGCCTGCGCCTGCTGAGTTCATGCGGGCCGGTCAAGAAGTTGCCCACGGTATGGAAGTCGAGATGGCCTGGGAGTTCGCCCCCGAAGAAGAATTTGGGTTCGCCGACTTGGCCCGCGACTATTTCTCTAAAGACGCCAACCCCAGCCAACAACTGGGCGCTTTGCTTTGCCTGTTTGAAGCGCCTCATTATTTCCGTCGCGCTGGCAAAGGTCGCTTTCGCAAAGCCTCGGCGGAAATTGTGCAGCAAGCCCTCATCGCCATAGAGAAGAAGAAGCAACTTCAGCAGCAAATTTCCGCTTGGGCACACAAGTTGATTGAGGGCCAGTGTCCGGCCGAAGTACAGACTCAGCTTTTCAAAATCCTTTTCAAGCCCGATAAAAACGCAGCTGAATACAAGGCGGTGGTTGAAGCCTCGCGTGAAAGCCAAACCGCGCCTTTGGTTTTGCTGCAAAAGGCTGGCGCCATTCGCTCGCCTTATGAATTTCACTGGCAACGCTTTTTGTTTGAGCATTTCCCCAAAGGCACGGCCTTGCCCGACTTGCTTGCCCCGCCGATTGAGGCTGACCTGGCCTTGGCTGATGTGCGAGCCTATTCCATCGATGACTCACAAACCACTGAGATTGATGATGCTTTGTCGGTACAGGCTTGGGCAGCGACTGCATCACTGTGGGCATTCACATTGCCGCGCCGGCCTTGGCGCTGCAGCCTGCAGACCCCATTGACCAGTGCGCCCGTGCACGTTTGTCGACGGTCTACATGCCAGGACACAAAATCACCATGCTGCCCGACAGCGTGGTGAAAACCTATACCTTGCAAGAAGGTCGCGCCTGTCCCGCTTTGTCTTTGTATGTGAGTTTTGATGCCCACACACTGTCGGTACTGAAAACCCAAACTCGCTTAGAACAAGTGCCCATCGTCGCCAATATGCGCCATGATCAACTCGATAAGGTGGTCACCGAAAGTTGGCTGAGCCAAGACGCTCTTGAGCCCCAGGCCACCCCAGAAGTCGCCATGCCGCATGCTGAATTGGCATTTCTCTTTCGCCTGGCCAAGCATTTGAAAGCAGCCCGCGAAGTTGTGCGTGGCAAGCCCGAAACTTTTAACCGACCTGATTACAACTTCCGCCTGCAAGATGTTCCTGAAAATGGCCCGATTGGCGATGAGAAAATCCTCATCAGTGTTCGCCAACGTGGCTCTGCACTCGACCTGATCGTGGCAGAAGCGATGATTTTGGCTAACAGCACATGGGGCCAATGGTTGGCCAGTTTGGGCGTGCCAGCCATTTACCGAAGCCAAGCCTCCTTGTCGCCTGGCATCAAAGTACGCATGGGCACCAAGTCCTTGCCGCATGCGGGTATCGGCGTGCCCAGCTATGCGTGGAGCACCTCGCCCTTGCGACGCTACACCGATTTGGTCAACCAATGGCAATTGATTGCCTGCGTGCGGCATGGCGCTACCGCCGCACTGGCTGCGCCGTTCAAGCCTAAAGATGCCGAGCTGTTTGGCATCATCACCGGATTTGAATCCGCCTACAGTGCTTACAACACCCAGCAAGCCAGCATGGAGCGGTTTTGGACTTTGCAATACTTGCAGCAACATAAGCTCACCGAGCTTGAGGCCACCGTCATCAAATCTTTTCCAGGTGAAGCCCCGTTGGCACGCGCAGACCATTTGCCGCTGGTTTTTTCAGTGATGGGTTCGCCCGCACTTGAAAGAGGCAGTCGGTTGCGGGTTCGACTGGGTGAAATGGATTTGATTTCGCTCGATATCCGTGCACAATACCAAGAGTCTTTGTTAGAAAAACAAGATACTGGCGACTCCGAAGACGAAGAAGACATATCCACCGGTACGCTGACCATTGCGGTCAACTTAGATGATGCAGATGAAACCTCCACAGCGCCTGCCAGCACTTAGGGACAAATACTTTTTATCGCTATGCGAATGCTTGCCGTCAAAATTAACGCCGACAAACTGCTGCCCTTGGCTTTGGGAATTTCATTGACCGTGCATGCTGCCGCGTTGGCAGTTCGGCTCAGCCCTCCAGAGGCTATTGATCGATTGGTGCGCGACGCGGGGTTGGAAGTTATTTTGGTCAATACAAACTCGGACGAAAAAGCGCCAGTCAAACCCAAAGCCTATTGCACAAACCCATCTTGCGGGTGGCGGTGAGACAACTAACGACCGATCCACATCGCCACTGCTGAACTCACCCTCGACCCGCTCTGGTCAAGCCGATGATCAAGTTCAACAAAAATTATCAGCTAAAGAGCGTGAGCAAGCCGAGCTTTTGACACGCACCAAACAAACCCTTGCCAAGCTCAACACCTCACACAGCGACAACAAAGACCCGGCGATCGAGCGTCAACGCCAACAACTCATTAATTTACTTGCACAAATTGAAAAACGAATACAAGAAGAAAATGCTCGCCCGCGAAAACGCTATGTCAGTCCCAGCACGCAGGAGGCTTCTTACGCCAAGTATTACGACCTGATGCGACGCAAAATTGAAGAACGCGGAACGCGGGAGTTTCCTCAACACCAAGGTGATAAGTTGTACGGCAGCTTGATTATGGTCATCACGATTGATGCGCGTGGGCAAATTCTTTCGGCTGATGTTTCTCAAAGTTCTGGCAATCCATTGCTTGACTTTCAAGCCAAGCAAATTGCTAAAAATGCTGGTCCTTATGGCGTCTTTAGCGACAAGATGCGGCGCGAGATGGACCAACTTGCTTTGGTCACGCGCTTTAGTTTTGACCACAACAATATGTTGAAAACCACACTGCAAGCAGAATGACTTTGCACCTGCGTCGACATCCTTTTTGGCAGGCTGGACTTCGCTGGCTGATTTTGCTGATCTTGTGTGCTTTGGGTTTGCAAGTTTTTTTTCTAAGTCGCATTTTTTTGATGCGCTATATAGACCCCGCTTCCACAGCTTTTCAAAGGTCTGAGGTTTGGCGCATCAGCCACAAAAAACATGATTTACGTTGGTCTCAGCGCTGGGTTTCCTCTGATAAATTTCCTACACAAATCCAACGCGCTGTGATTGCATCCGAAGACGATACTTTTGCTACGCACACGGGGGTGCAGTGGGCAGCGCTGGAGCGTGCTTGGAGCAAGAACTCACGCGCGCAGGCCAGAGCGCAAGCCAGAAATCAAACACCCAAAGTGGTGGGTGGTTCAACCATCACCCAGCAGCTGGCTAAAAACCTTTTTCTCAGCGGTGAAAGAACTTTATTTCGCAAAACCCAAGAGCTGATTTTGACCTTGGCTTTAGAGCAATTTTTAAGCAAACAACGTATTTTGGACATTTACCTCAACAGTGTCGAATGGGGTGAAGGTGTGTTTGGCGTCGAGGCGGCTTCAATCCATTACTTTAAGCAACCTTCTGCGCAATTGAACGCTTGGCAAGCGGCCAGACTCGCCGTCATGTTGCCGCGCCCTAAATACTATGAAAAATTATCGCGTTCGCCTTATTTGAATGAACGTGCAAGCGTCATTTTGAGTCGCATGTCCATGGTCACTTTGCCATGAGTCAAACCGTTCGTATTTTGGGTATCGACCCAGGTTTGCAATGCGTCGGCTTTGGTGTGGTCGACATGACGGGTCATCAATTGCTCTATGTCGCCAGCGGAACCATCACCACCACCCATTTGCCGCGTGAAGATTTACCCGCTCGCTTAAGCGTGATTTTCAAAGGTATTGTTGAAGTGGTGAAGCGCTATGAGCCGCAAGAAGCGGTGGTTGAAATTGTCTTTGTGAATATGAACCCACAAGCCAGTTTGTTGCTAGGACAAGCCCGAGGGGCTTGCCTCACCTCCTTGGTTCATCAAGATTTACCTGTGGCTGAGTACACAGCTTTGCAAATGAAAAAGGCGATTGCGGGTCATGGCAAAGCGGCCAAAGCGCAAGTGCAGGAAATGGTTAAGCGCTTGCTCAATCTTCCTGGCTTGCCAGGGCCAGATGCAGCGGACGCTTTGGGCCTAGCGATCACGCATGCGCATGCGCGTAACAGTGCGCATATGCGCGCACTTGGGGATCAAGCTACCAAGCCGGCGCCAACTGGGCAAGTCCGCGCGGGGCGCGACGCTCATCGTCGAAGCTGACGATTTCATAGGCTTGGGGTTGGCTGAGCAACTCGCGCAGCAGTCGGTTGTTCAATGCATGGCCAGATCTGAAGGCACTGTAGGCGGCTAACAATGGACGCCCCAGTAAATACAAGTCCCCCATGGCGTCCAATATTTTGTGTTTGGCAAACTCATCGTCATAGCGCAAACCATCGCTGTTGAGGACTTTGTAATCATCCATCACGATGGCATTGTCTAATCCACCTCCCAGAGCCAAGCCATTAGCGCGCATATGTTCTATGTCTTTGGAAAAACCAAAGGTACGCGCTCTGGCAATGTCTTTGACATAACTGCCGGTTTCGGTATCAAACTCAACACGTTGGCCAGTTGCGTCCACTGCTGGGTGCTGAAAATCGATTTCAAAACTCAACTTATAGCCATGGTGGGGGGAAAGCTTGGCCCACTTGCGGTGCTCTGCTTGACCTTCAGTGACAGATACTTCACTTAAGAGTCGGATAAAGCGCTTGGGTGAATTTTGTAAAGCAATGCCCGCACTTTGCAAAAGAAACACAAAGGAAGCTGACGAGCCATCGAGTATGGGCACTTCCTCGGCTGTGATGTCGACAAACAAATTGTCGATACCCAGTCCCGAGCAAGCCGACATCAAATGCTCTACCGTGTGTACTTTGACGCCATGCGCTGAAATGGTTGATGCCAGCCGCGTGTCTGTCACCGCAGTGGCCGTCACCGGGATATCAACAGGATGGGTTAAATCGATGCGCCTGAACACCACGCCTGTATCGGGTGGCGCTGGGCGCAGACACAATTCAACACGCTGGCCGCTGTGCAGACCAACACCCACCGCACGGGTGAGGGTTTTAAGGGTTCTTTGCTTTAACACGCAGGGGATTTTAATCTGCTTGTTTGCGTAAGAACGCTGGTATTTCGTAGTTGTCCATTCCGCCCGAAGACATGGCGTCGACTTTGGCCGCGGCTTGGGTACGGTCACGCGTGCGCCAAACTCTGGGCACATTGACATCGCCATAGTCTGTGGGTGTTGCCATGCTGGGCGTAGTGCTCACCATGGCGCCGTTACCGGACACACCACTGCTTGGCATGATGGCTTGAGGGGCATAGCCCACATTGTCTGTACCGGTTCTTTGTATGACCGTCAGCGGTGGGGCGACACGCTTGCCTGCCTGGGCTAAACCCGTGGCAACAACTGTGACACGAATTTGGTCACCCAAGGACTCATCGTAAGCCGTTCCATAAATCACATGCGCCTCAGCAGAGGCAAAGGCCCGAATGGTGTTCATGGCTTCACGTGATTCAGCTAATTTCAGTCCACCTTTGGCCGCTGTGATGAGGACCAGCACGCCTTTGGCGCCCGTCATATCGACACCTTCAAGCAAGGGACAGGCAACGGCTTGTTCTGCTGCGATGCGCGCACGGTCTGGTCCGTTGGCCGTGGCAGTTCCCATCATGGCCTTGCCTTGTTCGCTCATGACGGTACGTACGTCCTCAAAGTCGACGTTGACCAAGGCCTCTACATTGATGATCTCGGCAATGCCACCCACAGAGTTACGCAGCACATCATTGGCATAAGCAAAAGCTTGGTCTTGTGTGACATCGTCGCCAAGTACATCCAGCAGTTTTTCATTCAACACCACAATCAATGAATCCACGTTGGCTTCCAACTCTGCCAAACCCGCTTCTGCATTGGTCATTCGGCGTCCGCCCTCCCAATCAAATGGCTTGGTGACCACACCGACCGTGAGAATTCCCATCTCACGTGCAACACGTGCCACCACTGGGGCAGCACCGGTACCCGTACCGCCGCCCATGCCCGCAGTGATGAAGACCATATTGGCGCCTTCGAGCACCTCTCGAATGGTTTCAGTCGCAGCTTCAGCAGCCGACTGTCCACGCTCGGGCTTGCTGCCTGCGCCCAAACCGTTGTCACCGAGTTGAATCACACGGTGTGCTGAACTGGCACGCAGGGCTTGGGCATCGGTGTTGGCGCAAATGAATTCAACACCTCTCACACCGCTCTTGATCATGTGCTCTACCGCATTGCCGCCGCCACCCCCTACGCCAATAACGCGGATTTGGGTGTCAGAGCTAAATTCGTTTTTTTCAATCATTTCGATGTTCATATATTTCTCCGATGTCTGTGATTTTGTTTAACCGTTAAGTTGTTGTGTGTGGCTACAGTCCTAACTGGTGGGCGGCGCGCCTCCTGCACAAGGTCGCCATCGGCGATGGTTGCGGTATCCATTGGGGACTCTTTTAAATCCGTAAGCGCTGTGTATTTTCATCATCAAAAATTCCCCACAAACCAATCTTTTACACGNCCAACCGCTGTTTTCATTGAGCCATTTTTTTGCGCGACTCTGAAACCTCTCAAGCGAGCCAAGCGCGCTTCTTCCAATAAACCCATGACAGTGGCTGCGCGTGGGTGGGAGACCATGTCGGAGAGCGCACTGCTGTAGCGGGGAACACCTCGACGGACCGCTTTTAAAAATATGTCTTCACCGAGTTCGATCATCCCCGGCATCATGGCACTGCCCCCCGTCAACACAATGCCAGAAGAGATGACTTCCTCGTAACCAGAATCACGCAAGACCTGCTGGACCAAGGAAAAAATTTCTTCGATGCGAGGTTCGATCACGCCTGCCAAGTTTTGACGGCTTAGCATGCGCGGTCCCCTGTCGCCCAAGCCCGGCACTTCAACTTGCACATTCGGGTCGGCAAGCAGTTGCTTGGCAAAACCAGACTCCACCTTGATATCTTCAGCATCTTTGGTGGGCGTGCGCAGTGCCATGGCAATATCGCTGGTGATCAAGTCACCCGCAATCGGAATCACCGCAGTGTGGCGAATCGCCCCATTGGTGAAGATGGCAACATCTGTGGTGCCAGCGCCAATGTCTACCAAGGCAACCCCAAGCTCGCGCTCATCTGCCGTCAGTACAGAGTGACTGGAGGCCAAGGGATTGAGCATGAGTTGCTCCACATCCAATCCGCAACGCCTGACACATTTGATGATGTTCTCTGCTGCGCTTTGTGCACCCGTGACAATATGCACCTTGGCTTCGAGTCGGATACCGCTCATGCCAATCGGCTCTTTCACATCATGCCCGTCAATCACAAATTCTTGTGGCTCAACCAACAGCAAGCGCTGGTCGGTTGAAATATTGATGGCCTTGGCGGTCTCCACCACTCGGGCCACATCAGCGGCGGTGACCTCATGGTCTTTGACCGCCACCATGCCATGTGAATTCATGCCACGTATATGGCTGCCGGTGATGCCCGTGTAAACACGGGTGATCTTGCAGTCAGCCATCAACTCTGCTTCTTTCAAAGCTTGCTGAATACTTTGCACAGTGGCATCTATATTGACAACGACTCCTCGCTTCAAGCCGCTGCTGGGTGCAATACCAAATCCAGCAAGCTTTAGCTCTGCCCCTGGCAATACTTCGGCTACAACCACCATCACTTTGCTGGTGCCTATATCCAAGCCTATGACCAAGTCTTTGTACTCTTTTGCCATGGAAACCTCTGTTTNATTACCTTGTTGGGGGTGATGTCAACGTACTCACCCCGCGCAAGCGCAAGGCGTATCCATTCACATGTCGCAAATCTGCCGCTTCAAGCGCTTGTGTTTGTCGTCCATATCTTTGACTGACTTGTGCCAGTGTCATCGTCATTTGCTGAACGCGAGTCATGACTTCTTCCTTTGCACCCCGTCCCAACTCAATGTGTGCACCCCCCTTGAGAACTGCACGCCAACTGCCTCTGCCNGTCAACTCCAAGCCTTTTATCTCTAACTGAACTTTGCTTAGCTCTGGTTTTAAAATTTCATACATCTGCAATACTTGGGTTGATTCTGTGTCTGGCCCGCTTAAGTGAGGCAAGTTTTCATCATCTAACTCTCCAAAATTTGCACTGAATACTTCTCCTTGCTGGTTAAGCAAGCGTGACTCTGACTCATTGCCCCAATAGGCCACAGGCTGGTGCTCCTCTAGAAACACACTCAGTCGATTTGGAAACTCTCGCCTCACCAAAGCTTGTCGAACCCAAGGTACTTTTTCAAAAGCTGTGCGCGCTTGCTCCAAGTCGACCGTAAAAAAACTTCCCTGCAAACTTGGCACCACATTGGCGCGCAAAGTCACGGCATTGGTATGCCGCACATCCCCTTGAACCGAAATAGCGGAAAGCGCAAAGACAGGGTGACGAAGCATCCACCACAGCAATACGCAGACCAACACCAATGACAACATCATCAACAGCAATGCGCTGGTCATATTCATCAAACGTATATCCAAGGCCAAGGGCGTGGGCGTGGACTCGTTTGCATACATGGCGTCGCGTGCTTTCATACCGCATCCACTCCGGCAACGCTGTCCAAAGCGGCTGTAGACAAGATCTTTAGACACAGTTGCGGATATGAAATACCAGCAGCCAAGGCTGACATGGGCACCAATGAGTGGCTTGTCATACCGGGACTGGTATTCATTTCAAGCAAGAAGGGTTGGCGGTCGCTGGCACGAATCATCACGTCCGCTCTGGCCCAACCTCGACAACCCAATGCCTTGTAGGCGGCCACGCTCAAAGCTTGTATGTTTTTTTCTTCTTCTGCTGGCAAGCCGCTGGGGCAGTGGTAGCTGACCGCATCGGTGAAATATTTATTTTGATAGTCATAGGCCCCCTGTGGCGCCACAATTTTGACCACCGGCAAGGCCACGGCATCTTCGCCTTGGCCTAGCACCGGACACGTGACCTCGTCCCCTTCGATAAACATTTCACACAACAGGTCAGCGTCATATTTTGTTGCCAAGGCAATGGCAGGCAAGAGTTGCGCTTGCTCAGTCACTTTCGATATGCCAATCGAAGAGCCTTCATGTGGCGGCTTGACCATCAATGGCAAGCCTAGCTGTTTGGTGATTGCGTTGATGTTGTCTGCTGTTTGCTGGTGAGGAGCCAGCCATACAGAAGAGGGGGTGGACAAATGCTCGGCTCGCCAAATACGTTTGGTCATGTGTTTGTCAATGGCAATCGCTGAGGCCATGACACCCGAACCGGTATAAGGAATACCCATTAATTCCAAGGCACCTTGCACCGTGCCGTCTTCTCCGTGACGCCCGTGCAAGGCAATAAAGACATGGGTGAATTTTTGCTCTTTTAATTGCGTGATGAGCTGTTGTGCCGGATCAAAACTCAGTGCATTCACACCGACGGATTGCAGTGCTTTCAAAACCCCTTGCCCAGACAACAAAGAGATCTCGCGTTCTGCTGATCTCCCACCCATGAGCACGGCGACTTTACTGGTGCCAACATTGAAAGTGCTCATGCGGCCACCACTTTCAAAGGCGTTTGGTCTGCCCTACGCTGTGCCACTTTGCTTGGCAATGACCCTATAGAGCCGGCTCCCATACACAACACCACATCGCCATCTCGGGCGTTCTCCACAATCAGATCTTCTAGTTGTTTTAAGTCTTGCGCAAAGACCAGTTGCTGCTGCCCCGCTACTCGCACCGCATGGGCCAGTGCGCGACCATCTGCAGCGGCAATGGCTGCTTCACCTGCAGCATAGACCTCGGTCAACCACAAAACATCCACGCTTTGCAAGACTTTTACAAAATCTTCAAAACAATCGCGTGTTCTGCTGAATCGGTGGGGTTGAAAGGCCAACACCAATCGCCGGCCTGGAAATGCACCGCGTGCGGCTTCAAGCGTAGCCGCCAACTCCACAGGATGGTGTCCATAGTCTTCTACCAAGGTGAATGTTCCGCCTTGTCGGGCAGAAATTTCTCCATGTCGCTGAAAGCGCCGACCCACGCCGCTGAAGTTGGCCAGCGCCGCAACCACCGCCTCGTCTGGCACATTGAGCTCAACCGCAATGGCAATCGCAGCCAAGGCATTGCGCACATTGTGAAGGCCAGGCAAGTTCAAATCTATTTGCATATCCGGCAACGTCACGCCGTTGCTGCGCTTGACCAAGAAGCGCATACGCGCGCCCTCAGCTCGTACATCGACGGCTCTGACTTGGGCTTGTTCTGATAAGCCATAGCTGGTGATAGGACGGGACACTTGCGACAAGATGCTGCCAATCACAGGATCATCTATGCATAAAACCGCCGCCCCGTAGAACGGCATGCGATGCAAAAATTCGATGAAGGCGGATTTCAATTTGTTGAAATCGTGGCCATAGGTTTCCATGTGGTCTGCATCAATATTGGTGACCACCGACATAATGGGGTTCAAATTTAAAAACGACGCATCCGACTCATCAGCCTCGACCACGATGTAGTCGCCAGCGCCCAGCTTGGCATTAGCGCCCGCGCTGATCAGCCTTCCCCCAATCACGAAGGTGGGGTCTAAGCCGCCTTGCGCCAGCACACTGGCGACCAAGCTGGTGGTGGTTGTCTTGCCATGTGTGCCGGCAATTGCAATGCCTTGCTTAAGCCGCATCAACTCTGCCAACATCACAGCCCTTGGAACCACCGGTATCCATTTTTCATGCGCCGCCATCACTTCTGGGTTATCAGCTTGTACGGCGGTTGAAGTCACCACCGCATCTGCACCCATGATATTTTTGGCAGCATGCCCCACTTGGGTTTGAATGCCTAATGCAGACAAGCGCTGCATCACAGGTCCATCATTTAAATCCGAACCCGATACCCGATAACCCAAGTTATGCAATATTTCTGCAATGCCGCTCATGCCTGCACCACCAATACCGACAAAGTGAACATGGCTGATGGCGTGTTTCATGCCAACACCTCCGTGCAGGCCAGAGCCACTTTTTGGGCAGCTTCTGTTTGTCGCAATGCATAGGCCTTATTGGCGACTTGCAGCAAGCTCGCACGGTCTACGGTTTGCAAATGCCGCGCCAACCATTCTGGTGTCAATTCGTTTTGTGGGATTAACCATCCCGCCCCTTGGTCTGACAAAAATTGGGCGTTCTTGGTTTGATGATCATCGACCGCATGGGGAAACGGCACCATCCATGCAGCCACGCCCACAGCTGACAGCTCACTCACGGTGCTTGCACCTGCTCGACAAATCACCACATCAGCCTGTGCCATGGCTTGCGCAGTGTTGTGAATNAATGCAGTGAGCTCTGCCTCGACATGGGCTTTTGCATAGGCAGCTTTCAAATCTGCCAAATGCTTTTCACCGCCTTGGTGCATGACAATCGGGCGGTCTTGTAAAGGAATCAAAGCCAAAGCTTCGGGCACTGCTTGGTTAATCGCTTGTGCACCCAAACTCCCGCCCATGACAAGCACGCGCAAAGGCCCTTGGCGTTGTGCAAATCTTTTCAAGGGTGGCTCTTGCATCAAAAATTCTTCACGAAGCGGGTTTCCCACCCAAACCGCATGGGGCAAGGCCTGGGGAAAACTGCTAAAGACCCGTTTGGCAACTTTGGCCAGCCAAGTGTTTGCCATGCCAGCCACCGCATTTTGTTCATGCAAGATCAGAGGCTTGCTGCAAACAACGCCCATCAAGCCGCCTGGGAAAGTGATGTAGCCGCCCAAGCCCACCAACACATCGGGTCGCAATCGCCTTATCAACATCAGACTTTGGCTTAATGCTTTGAATAGTCTCCAAGGCAATACCAGTGCAGCGCCCAAGCCTTTGCCACGCACACCACCAAAATGCACTGACTCAAATGCAAAGCCCTTGGCTGGGACCAGCGCTGACTCCATGCTCGGTGGGGGCGCTCCCATCCAATGCACATTCCATCCTTGACTGCGCAAAACCTCAGCAATGGCCAAGCCTGGAAAGATATGTCCTCCGGTCCCACCGGCCATGATCAAGGCGGTAGGACTGCTCATACACGCCCTCCATGCATCATCAGTCGGTTTTCATAATCCACTCGCAGGACAATCGCCAAGGCAACCAAATTAAGCAAGATGGCTGAGCCGCCATAGCTCATCAGCGGCAAGGTCAGACCTTTGGTAGGCAAAGCACCCAAGTTCACACCCATGTTAATGAACGCTTGAAAACCAATCCATATGCCAACGCCCTGCGCGACCAAGCCAGCAAATACGCGGTCCATGGCAATCGCTTGGCGACCGATAAACATAATGCGTCTGGTCATCCACATAAAGACGCCAATCAAAATCACCACACCTATCAGACCAAATTCTTCGCCTATGACTGCAAGCAGAAAATCGGTATGCGCTTCAGGAAGCCAGTGCAATTTTTCAACACTTCCACCCAAACCCACACCGAATATTTCTCCCCGACCAAAGGCAATCAAGGAGTGGGACAGTTGATAGCCTTTTCCGAGTGCGTATTTCGCACTCCAAGGATCGAGGTAGGCAAAAATTCGCTCGCGCCGCCATTCCGATAACCCAATGATCAAACCGAATGCAATCAGCAGCACAAAGGCCATCAACACAAACATTCTGGCGTTGACACCACCTAAAAACAGTATCCCCATGGCGATCACCGCAATCACCAAAAACGCCCCCATATCAGGTTCGGCCAGTAGCAATGAACCCACAATGCCAATGGCCACTCCCATGGGCGTCACAGCTGTAAAAAATTTTTCTTTCACATCCATTTTGCGCACCATGTAACTGGCTGCATACAAGAGTGTTCCGAGTTTGGCCAATTCGGAGGGCTGGAAATTTAACAGGCCTAGGTTTATCCAACGTCTAGCACCATTGACGCTTTTCCCCACGAAAGGCAGCAGCACCACGATCAATAAAACAATCGAGACAATAAATACCCATGGCGCTGCTTTTTCCCATGTATTCATGGGAATTTGAAATACCAACAAGGCTGCAGTAAACCCTATGACCAGGGCTACAGAGTGACGCACCAAATACTGAACTTGTGAGAACCCTGTTGACTGCGGCCCATCGTTGAGTGCGATCGATGCGGAATACACCATCACCAACCCCCAAAGCAATAAACTCCCAATCGCCCAAGCCAAGGCTTGATCAAATGCTTTGATTCCTGCGGGAACAGCGCGGGTTCGACCATACTCACGCCCATGCACCCGCACGGGCAATGCGTCGGGTCCTTCACTGGGGGCGCTTGGCCACCAACTTCTCATGCGTTCACCCCAACTGGACAACACGGCTTGGCTCATGCGTGCCCCTCCTCAAATACCAAGGCGTTGACACACTCACCAAACACGTATCCGCGCTCTTCATAGTTTTTGAACATATCCAAACTTGAACATGCGGGTGAAAGCAATACCGTGTCAGCCGTTTGTGCTTGTTCTTGTGCTTTGCTAACCGCACTGGCCATGTCGCTTGCATGAAGCACGGGGAACGCAACACCAGATAAAACTTTTTCAATCAGGGGGGCATCTTTACCTATCAAAACAACCGCTCGCGCAAATTGTTTCAGTGGTTTGAGCAGCGGGGTGAAATCTTGTGCTTTGCCCTCACCGCCCAAAATCACGACCAGGTTTTTATCTGTTCCCAGACTGCCAAGGGCAGCAAGCGTTGCCGCCACATTGGTTCCCTTGCTGTCATTCACATACTCAATGTCATTGACAACACCCACCGACTGCATGCGGTGCGGCTCACCTCGGTATTCGCGCAATGCATGCAACATGGCGGCCATTCCTGCGCCACAGGTGCTTGCTAAGGCGAGTGCTGCCAATGCATTGACAGCGTTATGCTGTCCCCGCAAGCGCAATGCATCGGCAGGCATCAAGCGTTGAATGTGCAATGCCTCTGCTACCTGCCGCTTACCCTCGGTTTCAGGCACGTTCAGACGAACCAGCCATGTCATGCCGTTGGTTTTTTCAAGACCATAGTCACCGGCTTGTTCGGGCAAATCATTCCCAAAACTGATGACCTGTCTTTGTAACGATTTNTTCTTGATTGAATTTTTGGGCAATAAGGCCAGCACCGCCTCATCATGGCGCGGCATCACAGCAATGGCTTGCTGTCCATACACGCGAGATTTGGCCAGGCCATAACTGGCCATATCTGCATGCCAGTCCAAATGGTCTTGTGTCAGGTTGAGAACACATGCAGCCGTTGGCTCAAAGCTGTCTTGCGTCAAGCTGAAAACTTGACAGTTCTAAGACCCATGCTTGAGGTAACTCTGGTAAACATTGACTTAAGGTATCCAATAAAGTCGGGCCAATATTTCCCGCCATGGCCACACTCAATCCAGCACGCTGCAGCAAAAGTGTGGTCAATGCAGTGACGGTGGTTTTGCCATTGGTCCCAGTAATGGCAATCACTCGCGGATGGTAGGCATGCTCTTTTGCCAAGTGTGCCAAGGCATGTGCAAACAAACTTAATTCCGTACCTAGCCAGATACCTTTTTGCTTGGCGCCATGCCACACCGATTGAACTTGCGTGGGGGTCAGTCCTGGGCTTTTGAATACGCCTTGTATGGTTTGATCTTCCAATAGCGCGGCATGGAAGTCCCCATGAATAAAAGTAGCCGACAGACCTTCTGCTCGCAAGCTGTCAAGACCTGGCGGGTGTTCGCGGGTATCGACCACGGTGACTTTGGCACCCTGCGACTCACACCAACGCACCATGGCCAGTCCTGAGTCGCCAAGACCCAGTACCAAAATGTGCAAATCGGGCAGAATTTTCATCATCACCGCAGCTTCAATGTGGACAAACCCACCAAGCACAACAACATGGTGATGATCCAAAACCGCACCACCACCTGTGTTTCTTTCCAGCCAGATTTTTCAAAATGATGGTGCAATGGGGCCATCTTCAATATGCGTTTACCCACGCCGTATTTGCGTTTGGTGTATTTGAAATAGCTCACCTGCAACATCACCGACACCGCTTCAGCCACAAAGATTCCACCCATGATGGCCAAAACAATTTCTTGTCTGACGATGACGGCAATGGTTCCCAAAGCAGCACCTAAACCCAGCGCCCCAACATCACCCATAAAGACTTGCGCAGGATGGGTGTTAAACCATAAAAAAGCCAGACCCGCTCCTGCCATCGCCGCACAAAACACCAGTAATTCACCAGAACCCGGTATGTAAGGGAAAAACAAATACCGCGAATAAACAGCTGAACCTGTGACGTAGGCAAACACCCCCAAAGCTGAACCCACCATCACCACAGGCATGATGGCGAGTCCATCCAAACCATCGGTCAAATTGACCGCATTGCTTGAACCGACGATCACAAGATATGTCAATCCCACAAATCCCAAGATGCCCAAGGGATAGCTGATCTCTTTGAAAAAGGGTAAAAACAAGCCAGCTTTGGGTGGCAAATTCACATCAAAGCCAGAGCGCACCCAGCTGTAAAAAAGCTCTACGACACGCAGGTTGCTGACCTCGGAAATACTGAAGACCAAGTACAAAGCAGCGAGCAAGCCAATCAAAGATTGCCATAGGTATTTTTCGCCTGAAGGCATTCCCTCAGGGTCTTTCCTCACGACTTTTCGCCAGTCATCGACCCAACCTATTGCGCCGAAACCAAGGGTTACCAACAGCACAATCCATACAAACCGGTTGGACAGATCTACCCATAGCAAGGTGGACAAGGAAATTGCCAACAAAATTAATATGCCGCCCATGGTGGGGGTACCGGACTTGACCAAATGTGACTCAACGCCATAGCCTCTGATGGGCTGGCCTATTTTGAGCTCTGCTAATTTTCGAATCACAAAAGGGCCCGCTATCAAACCCATCAGCAGTGCGGTCATTGCCGCCATGACTGCTCTGAATGTCAGGTATTGAAATACCCGTAAAAATCCATAGTCGGGTGACATGGCCTGTAGCCACTGGGCCAAGCTCAAGAACATGATGTCTCCGCGGCAGAAGATGCTTGTGTATTGACCCAAGACTGGACTGCTTGAACCACGCGTTCCATGCGCATGAAACGCGAACCTTTAACGAGCACGGTTGCGACAACNGGCAGATGGGCTTGTACTTGTGCATAGACTTCATCGATGGTTTGACAATGTCTTGCATTGGAGAAGACTTTGGCTGCATGTCGACTCAGCTCACCTAAAGTGATGAGNTGCTCGATACCGCTGGCTTGTGCGTAGCGTCCAACTTCAGCATGAAATTCTGGTCCTTGGGTTCCCACCTCCCCCATGTCCCCNAGCACCAATACGCGGGGTTCAGGCGACTGTGCCAAGAGATCAATGGCAGCGCGAACCGAGTCCGGGTTGGCGTTGTAACTGTCGTCAATCAACACCAGCTGTCGGTTGTGCAAAGTCAATACCCATGAGCGCGATCTTCCTGCGACAGGTTCAAAAGCAGCCAGTCCTTTTTCAATCAGATTCAAAGGCACTTTGGCGGCTAGCGCACAGCTGATGGCAGCCAGTGCGTTGTGAACATTGTGCTCACCCGCTATCGATAAATTTGTTGTCAATGGGCCAAGCGGCGTATGCACACTTAGCTGCCAATGCGGGTGAGCCCAAGTGCTGCTCAAGAGATGGACATCCGACTTTGCGTTGCGACCAAAACTGATCACCTCTTTTCCAGCAGCCAAGTCTCGCCACACCGTGGTGTAAAAATCATC
>JGI25910J50241_10000212_pt1 | contig 18568 bp, 19 predicted proteins | sample LauGreSBDMM110SN_3_FD_50241 | JGI IMG/M metagenome (IMG submission 50241) | reverse complement strand
AAAACAGCATGCGGCGCAACCGGCACCCCGCAGGCCACAAAGTGAGATTTTTCAAGGGCGCGGTCTTGCGCCACCGATACCGGCTCGGCGCTGGGTGCGCAAGGCAGACTCAAGCCAAGTTGGCGCAAAGCCTCTGCAGGCACGTTTTCAAATTCGGTGGTGATGGCTTGGCATTGGCTGGCCATGTGCGCCAAAGCAGTGGCGTCCAAATAGTCGGCACACACATGCACATGGCTGATCAAGCCAGCCGGGCTGTTAGGGTCGGGGTCGAGCACCGCGGTGCGAAAACCCATAGCCTGCGCGGCGTGGCTCCACATGCGACCCAGCTGACCGCCACCCAAAACGCCCAAGGTAACGCCGGGCAACAAAGGCTTCACGCTGAAGGGGGCAGGCGCATGGCGCGAGCAGCCTCGGTTTGTTTGTGGCGAAAGGCTTGTAGGGCATTGTGCAAACTGGGGTTGTCATGCGCCAACATGGCCACCGCAAACAAAGCCGCATTGGCAGCTCCTGCTGCGCCAATCGCGAAGGTGGCCACGGGTATGCCCTTGGGCATTTGCACAATGCTGTGCAGCGAGTCCACGCCTTGCAAATGTTGACTGGCAACCGGCACACCCAACACCGGCAGCGTGGTTTTGGCCGCCAACATACCTGGCAGATGCGCCGCCCCGCCAGCGCCGGCGATGATGGCCCGCAAGCCCCGCGCTTGGGCACCCTCGGCGTAGGCAAACATATCGTCGGGCATGCGGTGGGCTGAGAGCACGCGCGTCTCAAAGCCCACGCCAAAATCCTGCAAAATTTGCGTGGCATGCTGCAGGGTGTCCCAGTCAGAGCTCGAGCCCATGACCACACCGATAAAAATAGGGTTCATAAAAAGACGCAGTGAACTGCGGGTAAGCTTACGGTTGAGAGAAAATATATTTTATTCCCCTGGAACACTGCCCCATGATTGATGTGACCGTTGCCAATTTTGAAGACGAAGTAATCGCCGCTTCTACCCAAGTACCTGTGCTCGTTGACTTTTGGGCCCCGTGGTGCGGGCCATGCAAGTCGCTGGGGCCGGTTTTAGAAAAACTGGAGGTGGAATACGCAGGCCGCTTCAAGCTGGTGAAGATCAACTCAGACGACGAACAACCCCTCTCTCAAGCCTTTGGCATTCGCAGCATCCCCACCTGCGTGTTGATGAAGGACGGCAAGCCCGCCGATGGTTTCATGGGCGCTTTGCCGGAGGGCAAGCTGCGCGAGTTTTTAGACAAACACCTGCCAAACGAGGGCGAGTTGATCGCCCAAGAAGACTTGAGCGAAGCCGAAGCCTTGCTGGCGCAAGGCGACACCGACTCGGCCTTGGCCAAGTTGCAAGAGGCTTTGGCCATCAACCCCGCCAATGACGACGCGCGTTTTGATTATGTGAAATTGCTCATGGCCATGGGCGAACTCGAGCAAGCCCAAACTGCACTTGCACCCGCATTGGCGCAAATTCCCTTGCAGCTTCGTTTTGAGGCTTTACGCCATTGGTGGGAGGCCTTGCATTTCGCCACCACCGACGAGCGAGCACACTGGACCTTGCAGCAGTTTGATGACTTGATTGAGAAAAACAAACGCGACTTCGATACCCGCATGGCCAAAGCCCGTTTGCTGATGGCTGCTGCCGAGTGGACCGCCGCCATGGATGAATTATTGGAAATCGTGATGCGCGACAAAGCGTGGAGCGAAGAAGCCGCGCGCAAAAACATCGTGGCTATTTTGGAGTTGCTCACCCCGCCTAAAACCAAAGGCGAGCAGCCCGTGCCTGGCAAGTCTGCTGGCGGCATCGAACTCACCGGCAAAACCGCTGCACTTGAAGACCCTCAGGCCGAGTTGGTGTCTAAATACCGCCGCCGTTTAAGTATGGCTTTGAATTAGAAAAACTTTTCAAAACGGGGGATGCCATGAAACGCCAATGGATCAGCTCAGGCTCTATTTTTGAAGAGCAAATAGGCTACTCACGCGCAGTCGTGGCGGGTGACTGGGTGTTTGTCTCGGGCACCACCGGCTTTGACTACGCCACCATGACCATTTCCGAGGATGTGGCGACGCAGGCCGAGCAGTGTTTACAAAACATCGCCACGGCTTTGGCGCAAGCTGGGTGCACCTTAGACGATGTGGTGCGGGTGAACTATGTGTTGCCCGACGGCAAAGACTTTGAAGCTTGTTGGCCATTGCTGCGAAAGCACTTCGGCAAAGCCAAACCTGCTGCGATGGTGATCACAGCAGGCTTGCTGGACCCGCGCATGAAAATTGAAATTGAAGTGACTGCGCTGAAAAGCACCTCGCCATAACAATCTCAGTCGCGCAACCTTGCCCACGCCTCTTGGTATTTATCGGCGGTGAGCGAAATCACCTCAGGCGGCAGGGCAGGCGCCGGTGCTTGCTTGTTCCAAGGCGCGCCATCCACTTGTGCCGCGTCCAGCCAGTCGCGCAAATACTGTTTGTCAAAGCTGGGCGGGTTGACGCCTTCGCGGTAAGCGTCGGCGGGCCANTAGCGNGATGANTCNGGCGTGAGCACCTCGTCCATCAGCACCAAGGTGCCCTCGGGGCTCAAGCCAAACTCGAATTTGGTGTCCGCAATGATGATGCCCTTGGCCGCGGCGATGTCGTAGGCCGCTTCATACAAAGCGATGCTGATGCTGCGGATACGCTCGGCCAAGTCTGCACCTATCATGGCCACGGTTTGCTCGAAAGAAATATTTTCGTCGTGCTCGCCCATCGCGGCCTTGGCCGCCGGCGTGAAGATAGGCTCGGGCAAGCGAGACGCATTTTGTAAGCCCGCTGGCAGTTTCACACCACATACCGATGGGCTCTCTTGGTATTCCTTCCAACCACTGCCAGCCAAATAACCGCGCACCACGGCTTCCACGGGAATGGGTTTCAAGCGGCGCACCAGCATAGAGCGTTGGGCCACAAACGGCTTTTCTGCATCCGACACCACGCTCTCGGGCGCGTCGCCTGTCAGGTGGTTGGGGCAAATAGGGCCCAGCTTGGCAAACCAAAACAGCGCCATTTGCGTCAGCAGCGCGCCTTTGCCAGGAATGGGCTCACCCATCACCACATCGAATGCGCTGATGCGGTCCGACGCCACCATCAAGATACGGTCGTCGCCCACCGCGTAGTTGTCGCGCACCTTGCCACGCGCCAAGAGGGGGAGGGAGCCTAGGGTATGGGTGTGCAAGGTGGGGTTCAATGCACCACCTGAGCCAACAAACCTTGGCCGTACTTGGCCGCCATCATTTGCAGCGGCGTGTTTTTGATTTTGGCGCCTTGGCCTTCGCAGCCAAACTCTATGTAGCGCTGTTTGCAAATCAGCTTGGCCGCTTCGCGCGCAGGTTTGAGCCATTCGCGGGCATCGAATTTATCGGGGTTTTCATGCAGAAATTGGCGAACGGCGGCGGTCATGGCCAAGCGGATGTCGGTATCGATATTGATTTTGCGCACACCAAACTGGATGGCCTTTTGGATTTCAGCCACCGGCACGCCGTAGGTTTGCTTCATCTTGCCGCCAAACTTATTGATGGTGGCCAGCAGGTCTTGCGGCACGCTGGAGGAGCCGTGCATGACCAAATGCGTGTTGGGGATGCGTTGGTGAATGGCTTTGATGCGGTCAATGGCCAAGATGTCGCCGGTGGGCTCGCGGGTGAACTTGTAAGCACCGTGGCTGGTGCCGATGGCAATCGCCAAGGCGTCTAGCTGCGTGGCTTGGACAAACTGCGCTGCTTCTTCGGGGTCGGTAAGCAACTGCTCGCGGGTCATGGTGGCGTCCGTGCCGTGGCCGTCTTCTTTGTCGCCCTTCATGGTCTCCAAAGAACCCAAGCAACCCAGTTCGCCCTCAACCGTGATGCCCAATTTGTGCGCCATCTCCACCACTTCGCGGGTAACTTTCACGTTGTAATCAAAGCTGGCGATGGTTTTGCCGTCACCTTCCAAGCTGCCGTCCATCATCACCGAGGAAAACCCCAGTTGAATCGCTCCTTGGCAAATGGCGGGGCTTTGTCCATGGTCTTGGTGCATCACCAGCGGCACATGCGGATAGGCCTCCACCGCAGCTTGAATCAGGTGCTTGATGAAGGACTCACCCGCGTATTTGCGTGCGCCTGCACTGGCTTGCAAGATAACCGGCGCGCCCACCTCATCGGCGGCCGACATCACGGCTTGGACTTGTTCCAAGTTGTTCACATTGAATGCGGGAATACCGTATTGGTGAACTGCCGCATGGTCAAGCAACTCACGCATGGAAACTAAAGCCATAGCTTTTCCTAAGGTCAGTACAAAATAATATTCTAAAGCTAAGACCCACAAGCTCAAGCGGGTCTACACAACGCGGCAGATTTTAGCATATTCGTGCCGCCTGGCGAGCCCATGGGTTCGCCACAGGTGATGGCATACACATCGCCCGAATGAACAATGTCGCGGTCTTTTAAATGCGCCTCGGCTTGGGCCAAAGCGGTGTCACGGTCGGCGCTGGTGTCCATCAACATGGCCCGCACATTGCGGTAAAGCGCCATGCGGCGTTGCGTGCTCAGTTGGGTGGTCAAGGCATAAATCGGAATGCGGATATGGTGGCGGCTCATCCACAAAGGCGTAGAGCCCGACTCGGTCAAAGCCACAATGGCCTTGGCGCCCAAATGGTGGGCGGTGAACAGCGCGCCCATGGCGATGGTTTGGTCGATGAAAGAAAAAGTTTTGCCGGTGAAATCTTTATCCAGCACGGTCTCTTCGGCTTCTTCGGCGGCAAAGCAAATTTGCGCCATTTGCTGAACGGTTTCCAAGGGGTATTTGCCCACTGCGGTTTCGGCGCTGAGCATCACCGCGTCGGTGCCGTCAAGTACCGCATTGGCCACATCACTGACTTCGGCGCGGGTGGGCACTGGGTTGTTGATCATGCTTTCCATCATTTGGGTGGCGGTGATGGCCACTTTGTCCATTTCGCGGGCCATTTTGATCATGCGTTTTTGCAATGCCGGCACGGCGGCATTGCCCACCTCGACCGCCAAGTCGCCGCGCGCAACCATGATGCCGTCGCTGGCGCGCAAGATCTCTTCCAAATGGGGAATGGCTTCAAAGCGCTCGATCTTGGCAATCAGCCCAGGCTTGTGTTTAAAAGGCTCGGCCGCCACATTACAGAGCTGGCGCGCCATTTCCATGTCGGTGGCATTTTTGGGAAAGCTCACGGCCACATAGTCGGCTTGAAAAGACATGGCAGTTTTAATGTCTTCCATGTCCTTGGCGGTCAGCGCCGGTGCGGTCAGTCCGCCGCCTTGCTTGTTGATGCCTTTGTTGTTGGACAACTCACCGCCCATCTTCACCGTGGTGTGCACTTGCTCGCCTTTGACGGCGTCGACCGTCAGCACAATCAAGCCGTCGTTCAGCAGCAGCAAGTCGCCGGCTTTCACATCGCGGGGCAGTTCTTTGTAGTCCAATCCCACGCCTTGCAAATCACCCAGTTCGGTGCGAGAGGCGTCGAGCACAAACTGGGCGCCAGTTGCCAGCATGACTTTGCCATCAGCGAATTTGCCCACGCGAATTTTGGGCCCTTGCAAATCGGCCATGATGGCCACGACTTTGCCCGCACGTTGGGCGGCTTCTCGCACCAAGTTAGCGCGATCCACATGGTCTTGGGCTTTGCCGTGGCTGAAGTTCAGGCGCACCACATTGACACCTGCGCGAATCATCTCTTCAAGAAGGGCGGGCTCGCTGGAGGCGGGGCCTAGGGTGGCAACAATCTTGGTAGCGTGTTTGGGCATAAAGTGTCTCTGGTTAAATTCGCCGTTGTATTCTCCCATGCGGATATGACGCCATAGGTAGAAAAAAACCTGCGCTTGGAATTTCAGCGTCAGTGGGATGCACAAAATTTGTCAGCCTCGCTCAAGTCACCCTGGTTGCGCCGCGCCTACATTGGGGACATGACCCCATTGAACACAGTTACTTCGTCGGCAATCGATGGCATAAAGCCAGACTTCCTCAACACTTTGGCCCAACAGGGCCAAGTTCGCCGCTACCGCAAAAACACCTTGCTCATCCAAGGCGGGGACGTGGGTGCCTGTATTTATTTAGTGCTTGATGGCCAGCTGCGCGAGTTCGCCATGTCACAAGACAGCAAGCCGCGTGAAATCACCCTGTCGATTGCTGTGCGCGGAGACCTGTTGGGCTTGCTTGCCATAGAAGGCGGGCCGCATTGCGCCAGCGTCATCACCTTGGGGCCGGCGGTGTGCGCGGTGGTCAGCGTTGAAAGCGTGCGGCAGTTGTTGCAGCAAGACCCGATGTTGTCCATGGCTTTGTTAGAAAGAACTTTGCAGCGCTTGCGCATGGCCACTGAAATCACCTGTTTGGCCTTGTTTTCCGATGCCTACAGCCGCTTGAGCGCTTTGCTACAAAGACAGCAGCAGCCTGCGCATGCGCCCATGACGCATGCCCAAATCGCCCAACACATAGGCTGCAGCCGGGAAATGGTCAGCCGCATACTGAAAGAGCTGGTTTTGGGCGGTTATGTGGTGCGCGAACCCGACAAGCTTTACCGCGTTTGTAGGCGCTTGCCCGTTCGTTGGTAGGGGTAAGTTGGCAAAAAGCTTGATTCGTTACAATTTACCAATATGACTATTCAAGAACAACCCATACCCGCTGATCAGCCCATGCCCCACCGCAAGGTGATCCGCGAATGGCTGATTCCCCTTTCCCACCGAGTCACTGTGCGCGCCTTGCTGCTGCTGCTGCTGGATTTTGCGGTGTGGGGCGCTTTTTTGGCCGGTACTGTTTACTTCGAAGCTGTGTGGGCCAAGCTGCTGTGTGGCGTGGCCATGGGCTTCACCATCGGTCGATTGTTCATCATTGGTCATGACGCTTGCCACCAAAGTCTCACGCCACACCGCGGCCTGAACAAATGGATAGGCCGCATTGCCTTTTTGCCCTCGCTCACCACTTTCAGTTTGTGGGACATTGGTCACAACGTGGTGCACCATGGCTACACCAACCTCAAAGGTTTCGATTTTGTGTGGGCGCCGCTCACCCAAGAAGAATTTTCCAAATTGTCTTGGCGCGGTCGTTGGCTTGACCGGGCTTACCGCAGCGGTTGGGCCCCTGGCCTGTACTACATGATAGAGATTTGGTGGAAAAAAATGGTTTTCCCCAGGGCCAAAGAAATGCCAACGCGCCGTCCCATCTTTGTGAAAGACAGCCTGTTGATTTCAGCCTTTTCGCTGTTGTGGGTGGCCGGCACGGTGACCGCCGCGCTTGTTACTGAGCAGTCCATTGCCTTGTTATTGTTGTGCAGCGTGTTGGTGCCGTTTTTGTTTTGGTGCGCCATGATTGGTTTCGTGGTCTATGTGCACCACACCCATGTCAAAGTCTCTTGGCATGATGACCGCAGCGCTTGGGCCAAGGCTCAACCCTTTGTGTCCACCACCGTTCACCTCACCTTCCCCTTGAAAATTGGTGCACTCATGCACCACATCATGGAGCACACCGCCCACCATGTGGACATGAGCATTCCGCTGTATCACCTCAAGCANGCNCAGGCCAAGCTTGAAACATTGCTGCCNGAGCGCATCATTGTTCAGCCCTTTTCTTGGCGCTGGTATTTTCAAACCGCGCGCGACTGCAAGTTGTATGACTTCACCCGCCAATGCTGGACGGACTACAAAGGGCGGGCAACTAGCTTTCCCGCCATGAAACCCGCCTGATTTAAGCTGCGCGCTTCATCAGTATTTCAAACGCGGGCAGGGTTTTACCTTCCAGCACCTCTAGGAAGGCGCCGCCGCCGGTAGAGATATAGCCTATTTGCGGCTCTATGCCGTACTTGGCAATGGCGGCCAAAGTGTCACCTCCACCCGCGATGCTGAAGGCGTCAGAGTCTGCAATGGCTTGGGCCACCACCTTGGTGCCGTTCTCGAAGGCCGCAAACTCGAACACGCCCATGGGCCCGTTCCACACAATCGTGCCCGCCGCTTTAAGTTGCGTGGCCAAACGCTTGGCGGTCTCGGGGCCAATGTCCAAAATCAAATCGTCGTCGGCCACCTCGGTGGCTTGCTTTACCGTGGCGACAGCGTGAGCACCAAAGCTTTTGGCGCAGACCACATCGGTGGGAATCGGTACTTCCGCACCGCGTGCTTTCATGGCTTCAATCACTGCTTTGGCTTCGCCCACCAAATCGGCTTCGGCCAAAGATTTGCCAATCTTCATGCCAGCAGCCAGCATGAAGGTGTTGGCAATGCCGCCGCCCACAATCAGCTGGTCGACGTTTTTCGCTAGCGCTTGCAAAATGGTCAGCTTGGTGCTGACCTTGCTGCCCGCCACGATGGCGGCCAAGGGGCGCTTGGGATGGGCTAAAGCTGTGGTGATGGCGTCTATTTCGGCTGACAACAAAGGACCCGCACAGGCAATGGGCGCAAACTGCGCGATGCCGTAGGTGGTGCCTTCGGCGCGGTGCGCGGTACCAAACGCATCGTTCACATAAATGTCGCACAGGGCGGCCATCTGGCGCGCCAAGTCTTCGCTGTTCTTTTTCTCACCCTTGTTGACGCGGCAGTTCTCCAGCATCACCACTTGACCAGCTGCCACTTGCACACCGGCCACCCAGTTGGCCAGCACGGGTACCTCGCGGCCCAGCAACTCGCCCAAGCGTTTAGCCACGGGCGCAAGCGAGTCTTCGGGCTTGAACTCGCCTTCGGTGGGACGGCCCAAATGACTGGTAACCATCACCGCCGCGCCCGCGGCCAGCGCCATTTGTATGCAAGGTACGGACGCGCGGATGCGGGTGTCTTCGCTGATGTGGCCTTGGTCGTCAAACGGGACATTCAGGTCGGCGCGGATAAAGACACGTTGGTCTTTGGCACGCCCTTGGGCGCAGAGGTCGGCAAAGCGGATGATGTTCATGGGCTTGTCTCTTTATTGTGGTAGTTGATGTGCATTTTAGGGTCAGCATCTTGGCCCGTGCAAGCCGCCCGCATTCTTTTTGCTCGCCAACCTATGCTGTTACTAAAGCCGCACGGACTGGGGAGCTTTTGCCAGCGAAGAGCGCAGCAAAAGACTCACCATTGCGGGCGGCTTATGAAATGACTGCGGGCGGCTGCTACCAGCCTAGCCCGATATGCAGGGGCAAATACACCGCCATACCCACCACAATCGTGCCCAGCACCGCTTGGCCTTGACCGCGTCGGTAGGTGTAATAGGCNANNCCNNCNGCNGCGCCCAAGAGCCGCGCATCCAGCCATGTGCTGATCAACTGCCCATGTGTCACCAAGACTTCTGGCACNACGACGGCCGCNAGCGCGGCGATGGGTGCGTATTGCAAGCCGCGTTGCGCCCACGCAGGAAAAGGCAACTCGCGNTTCAGGATAAAGAAAAANCAACGTGCCAGCACCGTCATGGCGGCCAAGCCCAGCAAGGTAAGGAGTTGAAACACATCAATCATGTGGCGGCCTTGTTCACACCAGCAGTTTTTTCAATGATTAAGCACATGGCCACGGCCGCCGCGATGGCCACCAATATATTCAAGCGCAAGGGCAAGGCATAAGCCGCAACCGCCGCCGCACCCGAGACCACCAAGGACACGGTGCGCATGCGTGAACTGGCCAGCGAGCAGAGTATGCCTATCAAGGCCAACACGCCGGCAAAGCCCAAGCCCCATTCCAGCGGCACTTGGCTGGCCAACACAATGCCCAAAATGCTGGCGATTTGCCAGCCAGCCCAAGTTAAAAAGCAGTTGCCACACAGATAGGCCATTTCGGCGCGTTGACCGGCGGCTTCTGTGGCGGGGGCGGGGTGGTTTTGCACAAACTGCACATAGTTCAAATCGGCAATCAAGTAGCCAATGGTCAGGCGTTGCCAGCGCGGCCACGCCATCAAGTAGCCGCGCAAATGCAAACTGAACACCGCAAAGCGCAGATTGACGCAAAACGCGGTGGCCAGCACACCCACACCGGCGTGCCCACCGCCATCAAAGGCGTGACCGCCAATTGGGCGCTGCCGCCATACACCAGCAAAGTCATCCATGTGGACATGGCCGGCCCCAAGCCGGCTTGCACCATGGACACGCCGGTCATCAAGCCCCATGCCCAAATACCGGGCGCGACTTTGAAGGCGTCAGCCATGCCGGTGCGAAACGCGGGATGGCGAAAGTTGGCGGGGTCTAGAAACATGGGCGAGGTTTCAATGGCCGAGAACTGCGCCTTGCCAATCCGCTTGGCCGCGCAAGAGTTCGGCAAAGGCCAATCGTTTACCGCCGGGTTTTTGCAATTGCAGCAAGCGCAGCACACCCTCGCCACAGGCCACGTCCAGGCCCTGCTCGCTGGCTTGCAGCACCGTGCCCGGTGCTTGCTGAGAGGCTTGGGGCAAAACTTGCGCCGACCAAATCTTCAAGGGCTGNCCGTGGCGCAAAGTGTGTGCNCCTGGGAAAGGGTCGAAAGCGCGAATGCGCTGCGCCAATACCGTNGCTGCCATCGACCAGTCGATCAGCGCTTCGTGCTTGTCGATCTTGGCGGCATAAGTGACGCCGTCTTCGGGCTGAGGGACGGCGCTCAAGTGGGGCANNTGCGCCAAGGTTTGCACAATGCCCNNGGCACCCACGTCGGCCAGNTTGTCATGCANGCTGGCGCTGGTTTCATCTTCCAACAAAGTCAAGGCTTGACGCCACAAAACGGGGCCGGTGTCCAAGCCNNCTTCCATTTGCATGATGCACACGCCGCTTTGGGCGTCGCCGGCTTCGATGGCGCGTTGAATCGGCGCGGCACCGCGCCAGCGCGGCAAGAGTGAGGCGTGGATATTCAAGCAACCCATGGGCACGCTGTGCAGCGCCCAAGGCGGCAGCAACAAGCCATAGGCCACCACCACCATGGCGTCTGCTTGGGATTGTGCGATGGCNNCTTNNGCNGCNGCNGCTTCGTCGGGGTATTTGCCGTCTAAGCGCAAGCCACTTGGCTGGCATACGGTCAGGCCATGCTGTTGCGCATATTGTTTGACGGCGGAGGCTTGCAATTGCATGCCGCGACCCGCGGGGCGGTCGGGCTGGGTCAGCACCAAGGCGATATCGTGACCGCTGGCGTGCAAAGCAGCCAGCGCCTGTTGGGCAAAGACCGGCGTGCCGGCAAAGACCAAGCGCATCGCTTAGCGCTCGAGTTCGCGTTGTGCTTTAACCAGCTTGCCGCGAATGCGGGTGCGTTTGAGCAAGGACAGGTATTCGACAAACACCTTGCCCATGAGGTGGTCCATCTCGTGTTGAATGCACACCGCCATCAAGCCATCAGCCGCATAGGTTTGCAATTCACCATGTTCGTCTAATGCCTGAATCTTCACTTGCGCGGCACGCTCAACCGCGTCAAAAACCCCAGGCACCGACAAACAGCCTTCTTCGCCTTTGATGCGCTCTTCGCTCTTCCACAACAGCTCGGGGTTGATCATCACCAAGGGTTGGTTGTGCTCTTCAGAAACATCCATCACCACCACGCGCTCATGCACATCCACTTGGGTGGCGGCCAAGCCCACACCCTTGGACTCGTACATGGTCTCAATCATGTCAGCCGCCAACGTGCGGATGCGCTCATCCACCACAGCCACGGGCTTGGCGACAGTATGCAAACGGGGATCGGGGAAGGAAAGAATAGTAAGTAATGCCATGGGGCTGTATTGTCTCTTTTTTGGACGGCAGGGTGAAGTTGGGCTGAGGAATAAGCACAGCGCCGCCCACCCCATGCTTGAGGCGTGACTTCTAAGCTGGTCTCCCCCTGTTTTAGAGACCTTGCTATGAACCATTCTCAAACGCCCTCAGACCAGCACATTTCCCTCGCGCCAAACCAAGCGCATTGGCCGCTGGCTTTGCGCTTGCTGCTTACCCCAGGGCTGGGCCCACGCGGCGCGCGTCAGTTGTGGGCTGCCTACGGTTCTTTGGCGGCCATTTGGGCACAAGCTGTGGCCTTGTTGGCGCAAGAGCTGGGCCAAGAGNTGGCCACGGCAATTCACAGCGAACCACCCGATTGGGCTGCACACTGTGAGCGTACCCAGCGTTGGCTGCAAGACGCGGGTCAAGGTGTGTCGCATGCGGTGTGGAGTTGGGACGATGCGGCTTTTCCTGCAGACCTGATGGCCTTGCCCGATGCGCCGTTGCTGCTGTTTGCGCGCGGCCAACTGCATCGCCCTTTGGGGCCGGCGGTGGCGGTGGTGGGCAGTCGCAACCCCACCCACCAAGGGCGAGAAAACGCCCGCGCATTTGCCTACAGCTTGTGCGCTGGGGGTTACACCGTGGTCTCGGGCATGGCCATGGGCATAGATGCCGCAGCGCACCAAGGTGCCATGCAAGTCATGGAGACCGCGCATTGCCCAACACTCGCTGTGGTGGGCACGGGTCTGGATTTGGTCTACCCACGACAGCACCTTGGTTTGTCGCAGGACATTGCCGCTTGCGGCTGGGTCATCAGCGAGCTGCCCTTGGGCAGCCTTGCCAAGGCCCACCATTTTCCCCAGCGCAACCGATTGATTGCGGGCTTGAGCCAAGGCGTTTTGGTGGTTGAAGCCGCGCTGCAATCAGGCTCTCTCATCACGGCACAACAGGCCTTGGACCAAGGCAAAGAGGTGTTTGCTATTCCAGGCTCAATTCACTCAGCGCTGTCACGCGGCTGCCACGCCTTGTTGCGCCAAGGTGCCAAGTTGGTGGAAAACATCCAAGACATTGCCGATGAAATGCCGNCCCTCAGCGGCTTGGCACTTAAGCCTTTGAAGCCGAGCTTGCCAGCAGTCTTGCAAGACCCCCATGCNTTTTCGCTGTGGCAAGCCTTGGGGGATGAAGCGCAAACCTTGGATGTGCTGGTCGTGCGCAGCCATTTGCCGGTGGCGCAGGTGTTGGCCTTGCTGCAGCTCATGCAAAACCAAGCCTGCGTGTCCATCACCGCCGCTGGAACCTATCAACGCTTGCACCAGAGCAGCCTCAATTAACNNGGCTGCATGGCGTGCAATATTGCTGAACAAATAAGCAGTTAAAACGGCGCGGAAAGTGACTTTGAAAACAAGGTATATTCTCTGCATATGTTCGATGTTCTTGTGTACGTGTACGAACACTACTGGCGCGGCGAGGCCTGTCCTGAGTTGCCCCTTTTGGGACGCAAACTCAGTGCGGCCGGCTTTGATGCCGATGAAATAGAGCAAGCGCTGTCTTGGCTCGCTGGACTACACACCGCTGCACAAAACTCAGAAACCATTCGCATCGATGCCCCTAAAACCGCTTGGGAAACCGCCTATGTGCAGTCTCCAAATAGCATGCGGGTGTATTCCATTTCAGAGCAACAACAACTGGGCGCCGCAGGCTTGGGCTTTATTACTTTCATGGAAGGTGCGGGCGTTTTACCGCCGCAAGTGCGCGAAATCGTGGTCGACCGCGCCATGGCGGTCAGCACCCACCCCATCAGCTTGGATGATTTGAAAATCATTGTGTTGATGGTCTATTGGAGTGCGGGNATNGAGCCCGACGCTTTGGTGCTCGATGAGTTGTGCGACGACGTGAGCGACCGTATCGCTCACTGACAACTTAAACCACGGCGCCCGCGTTGGGGTCGTTAGGGTCTTCGTCAGGACCGTCTTTTTTCACTGTTTTAATCAGGTCTTCGCGGCGAATGCCCAGCCACATGGCGATGGCNGCAGCAACAAACACCGACGAGTAAATACCAAACAAAATTCCAATCGTCAGCGCTAGGGCGAAGTAGTGCAGCGTGGCTCCACCAAACAGCAACATAGACAAAACCATTAACTGCGTACAACCGTGGGTGATGATGGTGCGGCTGATGGTCGAGGTGATGGCGTTGTCGATGATCTCGACGGTGTTCATCTTGCGGTAGCGGCGAAAGTTCTCGCGCACTCTATCAAAAATCACCACCGACTCATTCACCGAATAACCCAGCACCGCCAGCACCGCTGCCAGCACGGGGAGCGAAAACTCCCACTGGAAGTAGGCGAAAAAGCCCAAGATGATGATCACATCGTGCAAGTTGGCAATGATGCCAGCCACTGCGTATTTCCATTCAAAGCGAATGGCCAAATAAATCATGATGCCAATGACCACGCAGGCCAAGGCTTTGAGGCCATCAATGGCCAACTCGTCGCCCACTTGAGGCCCGACAAACTCGGTGCGTCGCAACTCGGCGCTGGGGTCCATTTCTTTGAGGCCGCCCATGACCTTGGTGCTGAGCTCGGCCGCGTTGCTGCCTTTTGCCGCAGGCATGCGGATGAGCACATCTCGCGAAGAGCCAAAATTTTGCACTTGCACATCATTGATGCCCAAAGCGGCGATGCGCTCGCGCATGGGGTCGAGTGCCACGGCTTGGGAGAAACTCACCTCCATCAAGGTGCCGCCGGTGAACTCCACTGACAAATGCAAACCCCGGCTGAAGAGGAAAAACACCGCCAATATAAAGGTGATGAACGACACGGCGTTGAGCACCAAGGCATGGCGCATGAACGGAATATCTTTGCGGATTTTGAAAAATTCCATGGCAGGCTTTCTTTAATCGGCTTTGGCTTTGGCGATCACATTTTGGGTGGTGGTGTCGGGCTTCCACACCGTGCCAATGGAGACGGATTGCAAACGTTTTTGTCGGCCATACCAAAGATTGACCAAGCCACGAGAGAAAAACACCGCCGAGAACATGCTGGTGAGAATGCCCAAGCAATGCACCACCGCAAAGCCACGCACCGGCCCTGAGCCAAAGGCCAAAAGAGCCAAACCAGCGATCAAGGTGGTGACGTTGGAGTCCAAAATAGTTGACCATGCGCGGTCGTAACCCATGTGAATGGCGGTTTGCGGGGAAGCGCCGTTACGCAGTTCTTCGCGCACTCGCTCGTTGATGAGCACGTTGGCATCAATCGCCATGCCCAAGACCAAGGCCATGGCCGCCATGCCAGGCAGGGTGAGCGTGGCTTGCAGCATGGAAAGCACTGCCACCAGCAGCAGCAAGTTGACTGCCAGCGCCACGCTGGAGATGACGCCAAACAAAGCGTAGTAAATGCACATGAAGGCGGTCACAGCCACAAAGCCCCAAGTCACGCTGTCAAAACCTTTGGCGATGTTTTCAGCACCCAAGCTTGGGCCAATGGTGCGCTCTTCAATGATTTCCATGGGCGCGGCCAAGGAACCCGCACGCAGCAGCAATGAGGTGTCCGCAGCTTCCATGGTGGTCATGCGACCCGAGATTTGCACCCGACCGCCGCCAATTTCGCTGCGAATCACGGGTGAGGTCACCACTTCGCCCTTGCCTTTTTCAAACAGCAAAATGGCCATGCGTTTGCCCACGTTTTCACGGGTGACTTCTTTAAAAATACGCGCACCCTTGGCGTCCAAGGTCAGGTGCACCGCAGCTTCTTGGGTTTGGTTGTCAAAGCCGGGTTGCGCGTCGGTGAGGTTTTCGCCCGTCAGCACCACTTGCTTTTTCACAATCACCGCTTGGCCGCTGCGGTCCAGGTATTTTTCTGCACCCAAAGGCACGGCACCGCTGCCCAGTTCGGCTAAGCGCGCTTCGCTGCTTTCTTCAACCATGCGAATTTCAAGGGTTGCGGTACGTCCCAAAATGTCTTTGGCTTTGGCGGTGTCTTGCACGCCAGGCAGCTGCACCACGATGCGGTCCAAGCCTTGTTGTTGGATGACGGGTTCTGCCACACCCAGCTCGTTGATACGGTTGTGCAAAGTGGTGATGTTTTGTTTGAGGGCTTGGTCTTGCACCCGTTTGGCGGCTTCGGGTTTCAAGCTGGCGCTGAGTTTGACTTCGTCGCCTTGGGTTGAAAGCTCGTAGACCAGATCGGGGAACTGCTCGCGCATCAAAGCCACAGCGGCGTCGGCGGTAGCTTGATCGCGAAAACCCATTTGTATGGTTTCTTTTTCGCGTGAGATGCCGTTGTGGCGAATGCTTTTTTCACGCAAAGCACTGCGCAAATCGCCACTTAAAGAATCGATTTTTTTGGTCAATGCCGCATTCATATCGACTTGCAACATGAAGTGCACGCCGCCGCGCAAATCAAGCCCCAAGTACATGGGCGCTGCGCTCAGAGCCGATAACCAAGTGGGTGTGCGCGCAATCAGGTTCAGTGCCACCACATACCCAGCGTTGGCTGCATCCGGGTTGAGCGCGGTTTGTATCGCGTCTTTGGCTTGCAGTTGTTGCTCGGTGGTCTCGAACCGTGCTTTAAGCGAGTTGTTTTCCAAGCCAATCATCGAGGGGCTAAGAGATGCGGCTTTCAGCGCCTCTTCCACCTTGCCTAAAGTGGCGGTGTCCACCTTGACGCTGGCGCGTGAAGCAGACACCTGAACCGCTGGCGCCTCGCCAAAGAAATTGGGCAAGGTGTACAAACCACCCACGCAAAAAGCGACAAGGATGACCAGATATTTCCAAAGGGCGTAACGGTTCATGGCTCAGTCAGGGTTGGTTTATTTGATGGAGCCTTTGGGCAGCACTTGCACCACCGCTGAGCGCTGCAGTTGCACCGTCACGCCGTTGCCAATCTCTAGACCAATTTGGCTGTCACTGATGTGGGCAATTTTGCCGAGGATGCCACCCGAGGTGACCACTTCATCGCTCTTGGCCAAAGCGTCAAGCATGGCCTTGAGTTCTTTTTGGCGCTTCATTTGCGGGCGGATCATGACGAAATACAGCACCACAAACATCAGCACCAAAGGCAGCATGCTCATGAGCGAGGAGCCAAGGTCGCTGCCACCGATAGCAGCGGGGGCGGATTGGGCGTAAGCAGATGAAATCAACACAGTAAATTCTCCAGATTCGGGCAACCGGCGATTGTATGCGCTCAGCTTTTTTGTGGTCTTTGTGTGATCGCAGTCGAAAGCTGACATTTGTGGCTGCCCGAGCGGGGCGGGCTCGCCCGTCGCTCACCGCCGCAAAGCGACGATGCTCGCCGACGTCCAAGCCCGCCCCCGCTCGGGCAGCCGAAGTGATGGGTTTGGACGGGCGAGTATTTGGGCAATAAAAAACAACTAAAAATTACACTATATTTGTATTAAATAGTTAATATATCGGGCCGCACTGCTCCTATAGATATGCTGCCTCAGCCCCCTCAACCCGACTTACACCAAGCCATCCGCGCCTTGCTGTTGGCCGCCCGTGCACAGGTGCGGCAGACGGTTAACACCGCCATGGTTCAAACCTATTGGCATATTGGCCGCATGATTGTGGAAGACGAGCAAGGCGGGCAAAAGCGAGCGGCCTATGGCAAACAGGTGTTGCCAGTGCTGGCCAAGCGCTTGAGTGAGGAGTTTGGTGCAGGGTTTGATGTGAGCAACCTGCGCAATATGCGACGGTTTTACCTGGCCTTTCCAATTCGAGAGACGCTGTCTCTCGAATTGAGCTGGAGCGCTTATCTGTGCCTCATTCGCATTGAGAACCCCCAATCCCGCGACTGGTACGCCAAAGAAGCCGCCGAGCAAGGCTGGAGCGTGCGGGCGCTGGACAGACAAATCTCCACCCTGTATTACGAACGGCTGTTGAGTTCGCAAGACCAAGCCAAAGCGCAGCTGAAAGACGAAGCGGCGCAAAACATCGCTAAAAACGCTGCCCCCGACCCGCGAGACTTCATTCGCGACCCCTATGTGCTGGAGTTTTTGGGCGCACCCGCCGTGCCAGCCCTCTATGAAAAAGACCTGGAGCAAGGCCTGCTGGACCAGTTGCAAACCTTTTTGCTGGAGCTGGGCAAAGGCTTTGCGTTTGTGGCGCGGCAAAAACATTTGCGCGTGGAGGGCGAAGACTGCTTCATCGACTTGGTTTTTTACAACTACCTGCTCAAGTGCTTTGTGCTGGTGGACTTGAAGGTGGGCAAGTTGGCGCACCAAGACGTGGGGCAAATGGACATGTATGTACGCGTGTTTGATGAGCAGCACCGCCAAGAGGGCGACAACCCAACACTCGGGCTGATTCTTTGCTCAGAGCGCAACGCGGCTGTTGCCAAGTACTCGCTGTTGGCCGACAAAGCTCAGCTGTTTGCCAGCAAATACCAAGCGGTCATGCCCACCGAGGCGGAGTTGCAAGCGGAGTTGGAGAGGGACAGGACTTTGCTGGAAATGCATAAGGCGGAAGAATTAACTGGTCACAAACTGTGACCAGTTCAATACCCAGTTAACTGAAGATCGTGCAAGGGTTGAGCATGGCGGGTCGGTCGCGTAGCGAACATCGCGGCTTTGCTGCGGTGAGCAGCGGCCTAGCCCGCCGTGGTCAACCTAAACCACAAGCTGGGTTTCAGCCGAGGTGAACCCCAATCAACCCCGCCAACTCAAACATCCCCACTGAATCCTTGCCAAACACGGTTTTCAGTTTCGCGTCGCACTGGATCGTGCGTTTGTCTTTGGGGTCTTGCAGGTTGTTGGCTTTGATGTAGTCCCACAGCTTTTTCATCACCTCGGTGCGAGCCACGGCATCAGGCCCGATAACCGCTGCCAACGCCGCGCTAGGCGCTTTACCCGCAGCCGGTTTGCGTGGTGCCTTGGGCTTGGCTTCTTTGGCAACTTTCGCTGCCGCCTTTTTCGCTGCAGGCGTTTTCTTGCCAGGCATGGTTTTGCCCGCAGCTT